>Ga0307417_10000349_pt1 | contig 19171 bp, 18 predicted proteins | sample SalMarWE160210MG_2_FD_202514 | JGI IMG/M metagenome (GOLD analysis project Ga0307417, IMG submission 202514) | Salt marsh sediment microbial communities from the Plum Island Ecosystem LTER, Massachusetts, United States - WE1602-10 | ecosystem: Environmental > Aquatic > Marine > Intertidal zone... | reverse complement strand
GTCCGGGACTCCCCGGCGTCGGACGACTGGAGGCCGGCCAGTGCCGACTTGGCAGTCGTGAACACCTTGGCGGCAGCCGTCGAGATGTCCTCGTGGAGGCTTGCAAGGGCCGTATAGCCGGCAGGCGGGGTGATCGTGGTGAGGCTGTCATCGAGCACCTGGGCCTTCTCGATCGCGTCCTGGAACGCAGTCTTGGTTTCCGTGTAGGTAGCTCCGGTGTCGGCCTTGTTGTCCCAGTCGGTATTGGCGGTCAGCAGGGTCTCGGAAAGAAGGTCCAGGTCGGCCTTCCTCTGTGCCATCGTGTCGAGGTAGCTCTGAACGTCGTCAGGAAGCGACGAGGTGGTTGTCGACCCAGGCGTTGTGTCGCCCGGTGTCGTCGTCGTGGTCGCCGTCGAAGCGGTCGTGGTCGTCCCCTCGGGTTCCGGCGTGGGAAGGCTGCTGACGAAGAAGTAGGTGAAGCCGACCATCCCAATGATTATCAGGGGGAGGATCCAGCGACCTGGCTTGGGATCAGGATTGCTCATCGCAGACAAACGTTAGCGGACAATCTCGATCTTCCGGAGGCAAACCCCTTGTTGTGGGAATCGGCGTCACGTACGTTCGCCGTGTTGGCCGCTGGGGAGACTTCATGGACTTGCATACCGACCCGAACGATGATCTGCGCGAGCACATCGAACACATTCCTTGGTCGGATCTCACATCCAGACGCGAGGTCCCCCGGTGGATCCCGTACGTCGCCGCCGGGGTGATCGCAGCAGCCGCACTCGGAGTCTTCGCCGCGAGAAGCCTCGATCGCTCGCAGCCGACGATCCCGGTCGTGGCGGTGACGGCCTCGACGACGATGCCCGACTTCACGACAACACTGCCTGAGGCCGCACCCCTCTACTCGGAGGCCGATCTCATGGCGTTGGTTCCGGGGAACCAAGAACAGCTCGCTGCCGCCCGGGCCGTGTGGTTTGTCAGGGAGTACTTCGGTGCGGGCGGCCGGCCGGGGGATGTCGGTGCCGTCCTGGCCGCACTTCCCGCTGGGGCCGGCATCGATTCGGAAAAAGACCAACGCGCGTCCTACGTCGAGTGGGCCGAGCCGTTCAGCGTGGAGCAAATCGGTGATGGTCTGTATCGCGTAGGGGTCGTGTTTGGCATGTTGGGCGGGGAAGACGTGTCGACGCTGACTCGCCTCGAGCCGGCCGCCGTGGCCGTGGTCGTCGAGGTCGAAGGTGGCGGGGCAGGAGTCGTGGATCTCCCGATGCCTGTCGAGCCGCCTGCTCGTAGCGAGATAGCGGTGTGGCCGGACGCCACGCAGGATGTGCCGGCGTCGGTAATCGACGCCGCCGAGCAGGCCGCCTCGGTATGGGGATCCGATCCCATGGTGGCGGCCGCGAGCCAAGGTGACGCTGGTTGGCGGATCGAGGTGCTGGTGTCGGATGAGGCCGGGATCCGGTGGCCGATGGCCGTATGGATCGATGGCGACGAACCTGTGGTCACGCCACCGTGGGAGACCAGGCCGTAGCACGAGCTGTTGTTCGGACCCGCCTACGATGGCGGAATGGAGCTACCGAACGCATCGAACCGGCTGAGTCGCTGGGCCCGTGACGCCGGTCTCGATCTAGACATTCATGTGTTCCCGGAAGGCACCAAGACGGCCGCAGATGCGGCAGATGCGATCGGTTGCGAAGTAGCGGCGATCGTCAAGTCGCTGGTGTTCATGGTTGACGGGAGGCCGGTTGTGGCCCTCGTCCCGGGCGACTTGCGGCTCGACACCGCGAAGCTCGCAGCAGCTGCCGGAGGGACCCGGGCCGGCAGAGCGTCACTGGACCAGGTTCGGGACGCGACCGGCTACGCCGCTGGTGGGACCCCTCCGTTCGGTCACGACTGTCGCGTGTTCGCTGATCCTGAACTGGCACGTAACGACCCTGTGTGGGCTGCGGCGGGGACTCCGACGACCGTGTTCCCCATCTCGATCGACGACCTCGGACGCCTCTCGGAGGCGACCTGGACACCGATCACGTAGCGTCGAAGTGGGCCTCTAGGATCTTCTGTGCCTGCTCGGCGATCAACATCCAGTCGGCGTCCGGAGCCTTGGTGAGTGTCACGAAATCGGCGGTCATGAACACACTGGTCACACCAGGAAGCATGAGCAGCATTTCAGCCATCGGATCATCGATCGGACGCCCGGCGATGTATGTCCTCGGCCCAGCGACGTCTTGGCCGACACCGAACTTCAGAGCGTTCGGATTGGGAGTTCCCTCGATAGTGATTGCCATATGTCGATGGTAGCCACCGCCATAGGGGTCGATGTCGGCGGGACGTTCACAGACGTCGCCGCATGGGATGGGCACCAACTCGTGATTGGGAAGATATCCACGACGCCCGATCAGAGTGAGGGGGTTGTCGCCGGCGCCGGCGATGCCATCGGTCAGGCGAACCTCCTGCTGCACGGCACGACAGTCGCGACCAACGCGCTCCTCGAGCGCAAGGGGGCACGGACCGCGCTGATCACGACCGACGGCTTCGCCGACGTACTCGAGATCGGTCGTCAGGATCGGCCTTCGCTCTACGACTCCTTTGCAGACAGGGCAGAAGCACTCGTGCCGAGGAAGCGACGAGTTTCCGGGCCGGAGGGTCTGGCCGATGCCGAAGCCATCGCCGTGTCACTGCTGTGGTCGTTCCGCCGACCGGAAGAAGAGCAGGCCGTGCGCGATGCGGTCGTCGCTGCATACCCCGGTATCGCAGTATCGCTGTCGAGTCGTGTTGCTCCGGAATTCCGTGAGTTCGAACGAACCTCGACCACGGTCCTCAATGCCTATCTGTCCCCGGTGGTCAGCAGGTACCTCCGGAATCTTCGCGAGAAGTCCCGCGCGGTTGGACTCTCAGAAGAGATCCTGGTGATGCGGTCGTCGGGGGGCCTCATGGACATCGAGGCGGCCATCGAACTGCCGGCCGCGATCTTGCTCTCCGGTCCGGCCGGTGGAGTCATTGCCTCCGCAGAGATGGGCAGGGCGCTTGGGCGCGAACGGTTGGTCTCATTCGACATGGGCGGCACATCGACCGACGTGTGCCGGATCGACGGTGGCGCACCCGAGACCGCGTACCGGCGGGCTATCGATGGCTATCCGTGCCTCATGCCATCTGTCGCCGTCCACACCGTCGGCGCGGGCGGAGGATCAGTCGTATGGGTCGATCCGGGTGGGGCTCTCAGAGTCGGTCCACGCTCGGCGGGCGCCACGCCCGGACCCGCATGTTACGGGCGCGGCGGCACCGAGGCGGCCGTCAGCGACGCAGACTTGCTGATCGGGAGGCTGGCGCCAAACCTCGCCGGGGGCATGCGGCTCGATCCATCTCTTGCCCGTGACGCCATAGGCAAGCTCGCTGAGCGACTATCCATGACGGTCGACGCGGCCGCGCTCGGCATTGCCGAGATCGTCGAAGCGCACATGGAACGGGCTGTGCGGTCAGTCAGCGTGGAGCAAGGTGCCGACCCCCGCGGTTCCGCCCTCGTCGCGTTCGGAGGTGCCGGGGGCATGCATGCCACGGCGCTCGCACGGCGTTTGGACATGGCCGGAGTGGTCATCCCACCGCACGCCGGAGTGTTCAGCGCGCTCGGGCTTCTGTTGAGCCCACCGAGGGTGGATTTGTCGTTGAGTGTGGGCAATGGTGCCTCCTTGGACGACCAGGTGTCGACGCTTGGCGACGCGGCGATTCGACGCCTCGAAGACACCGGGTCGAAGGCAGTCGAGGTGGTGACATCGGTTGATGTCCGGTACCGCGGCCAGTCGCACGAGACGACCATTCCCTACCGCGTTGGTGAAGGTCGAGCGGTTCTGGAGGAGAGGTTCCACGAGGCACACCGCGCCATGAACGGATTCGCCAGGGTTGGCGATCCGATCGAGACGCTCACGGTGCGAGCGGCCGCCCTCGGTGCGCCGGTACTCAGGTGGACCGATCTCGACGAGGTGACGCCGGAGGGCGACGAGCGGCTGGGCCATAGGACCGTTCTCACGGTCAAAGGTGAGGTTGAGGCGAACGTGTGGTGGAGGCCAGGTCTTGCAGCCGGCGCCGAGATCGTGGGCCCTGCCGTGATCGAGGAGCCGGAAGCGACCGTGTGGGTCGCCCAGGGAGAGCGTGCGGTCGTGCATCCCTCCGGGGCTTTGGAGGTGGAGTGGTGAGTGTCGACCCGATCACGCTCGAGGTGGCCCGCAACCAGTTGGCAGCCGTCGCCGATGAGATGGGCCTGGTACTGCGTCGCACCGCCTACTCGCCCAACATCAAGGAACGAGCCGACTGCTCAGCCGCTGTCTTCGTCCCGTCCGGCGAGATGCTCGCTCAGGCCGAGCACATCCCGGTGCATCTCGGGTCGATGCCTGCCTCGGTGGCCGCAGTGTTGGATACGTTCGGTGCCGAACCCGGTGTCCAGTACGCCGTCAACGACCCGTTCCACGGAGGAACCCACCTGAACGACCTCACGCTGGTACGCCCCGTGTTCGTTGGGACCGACCTGGTGGCGTGGGTCGCCAACCGGGCGCACCACGCGGATGTCGGGGGCGACGCCCCAGGGTCGATGCCGGCACACGCCACGAGACTGGAGCAAGAGGGGCATATCGTTCCACCGATGCTCGCGGTGCGTGACGCCGAGTGGCTCGATTCCTTCCTGACCCCGTTCCTCTCCGCCACCCGCACGCCTGCCGAGCGGCTCGGTGATCTGTCGGCGCAACTCGGAGCCAACGAAGTAGGGGCGGCCCGGATCGAACGGCTCGTCGAATCGGAGGGACGAGAGCGGTTCGATGAGGTGACAGCCGCGTTGCTCGCCTACGGCGAACGCCGGATGCGAGCCGCGCTCGGAGCACTTCCAGACGGCGAGTACCGATTCACCGATGTCATGGAGTGGGGAGACGACGACATTCCGATCACCGTCGCCGTTCACATCGAGGGAGGGAACCTGCGCGCCGACTTCACCGGTACGACGTCTCAGGTTGCAGGGAACATCAACGCGGTGGAAGCGGTGACCCGGTCGTGCCTCTACTACGCGGTGCGAGTCGCGACCGATCCCACCATTCCCGCCAACGGCGGCTGCTACAGGGCGTTGCAGCTCGTTGCTCCTCGGGGGACGCTCGTGAACGCACGGCCGCCCGCCGCCGTTGCCGCAGGGAACGTGGAAACCAGCCAACGCATCGCCGACGTGCTGCTGGGAGCCCTCGCACAAGCAGCACCCGATCGCGTTCCCGCAGCTTCCCAGGGGACGATGAACAACATCCTGGCCGGCAGCGATCACTACGCCTACTACGAGACCATCGGTGGAGGGCAAGGTGGCCGGCCCGGCAAACCGGGCATGTCCGGTGTGCACACGGGGATGACCAACACCAAGAACACGCCGATTGAGGCACTCGAAGCCGCCTATCCGCTTCATGTGATCACGACGAAGCTGCGACAGGGGAGCGGCGGTGCAGGTGAGTTCCCGGGTGGGGAGGGTATCGAGCGCGAGATCGAGTTCCTGGAGCCTGCGGTTGTGTCGCTGATGGGGGAGCGGCGCCGAGTCCGACCGTGGGGTCTCGAGGGAGGTGAGCCCGGTGCGGTCGGGGAGGACTGGTTGATTCGCCGGGGCTCGACGCCGGAACGTCTGCCGGGCAAGGTCACGATCGCTGTGGGCACGGGAGATCGGCTGCGTGTTCTCACCCCTGGTGGCGGTGGCTGGGGAAGGGCGTAGACCGTCAACAAGTACTCAATCCGCCCTAGCCTGAACAGCGGGGAGTGAGGTGGATTCGATGGTCGATGCTGGTCCGAAGTCACCGGGCCGCCGGGTGCTGGAAGGCACACTGTTGCTCGCGGTCGCAGCGCTCTCCGTTGTGAACTTCGTTCGCATCGATTCGACGAGCCACTCGGCCTCAGACACGCTGCTGAACTGGGTACCGCAGACGTTCCTTCTCGTGGTCGCGGTCATGGTCGTGGTGCGCGTGATCCGAAGACGAGAGCGCAGCCGCTGAGTCTGTCCTCGTTGCCCCGATCGGCCCGCAATCGCATCCCGCGCTCAGTCACCCGTGGCTATGCGCTGCGCCGGACCGTAGCATTCCGTCATGCGTGTCGGCGTTGCATTTGGCAGCGAGAACTGGCGTGTGATTGCAGGTTGGGGCTCTGTTGCGATTGCCGTCCTCGTAGCGTTCGGCTCGGCTCTCCTTCTGCACACGATTCGGTCGACTGGCCGACGAGAGGCTCGGAGAGCGGGTGACATCATCCTCGTGCCGCTGATGACGCTGCCCGGCTTCGCGTCCTCACTTCTTCTCCTGGCAGCGGGCACGGGCCTGCTCGGGTGGCTCGGTGACTCCTCGAGGATCCTCGTAGACGGTGCGTTCGGTCTTTGGTGGCTCTCGAATGCTGCTGTCATCAGGCACGCGACACAGGGCCGCCGCCGTCACGAACGCCGCCCCCGCGTGTCGGTTGGTGTAGTGACCGCGGCGGTTGTTGCGGCGATTGGAGTCTGGTTCACGTGGGCGTCCATGATGGGCCTGGTTCACCAACTTTCCTGACCCGGGCTCTACGTCAGCGCGTCGAGCGCCTGGATGAGACGCAGGGCATGCTCACGTCGAGCACCGAGGCCCATCAGCCCGACTCGCCAGGCGGAGCCTGCGAACTCGCCGAGGCCGCCGCCGACCTCGATGTCGAACTCACGGAGCAGATCGCCGCGGAGGCCGTCGTCTACCCCTTTGGGGAGGCGGACGGCTGTGAGCTGTGGAAGCCGGTATCCGTCGGAAGCGATCAGCTCGAATCCGCGCTCGACAAGAGCGTTGCGAAGGAAACGGCCTGCGTCATGATGGCGAGCCCAACGTGCGTCGAGCCCTTCGTGGAGTACGAGGCGGAGTCCCTCGTGGAGCGCGTAGACCATCGAGATCGGTGCGGTGTGGTGGTAGGCACGGCGGTGCTCGACGTCTTCCCAGTAGGAACGAAGCAGTTGTGCGTCGAGGTACCAAGACTGAACCGGCGTTGCCCGGGTCTCGAGCTTCCACTCGGCGCGTGAAGAGAACGTGATAGGAGCCAAACCGGGTGGGACGCTCAAACACTTCTGGGTCCCCGAGAAGCAGACGTCGATACCCCAGGAGTCGACATCGACCTCGATGCCGCCGAGGGAGGTGACCGCATCAACGATGAGGATGGGGTCGTCCCCGATCGCCTTGCGAATCTCGTCGACAGGTTGCCGCATCCCGGTCGACGTCTCGGCGTGGACGATCGCAACGATCTTCGCTCCCCGCTTCTTGACAGCCTCGGCGAGCTTCTCGGTGGGGACGGGAGTTCCCCATTGGGCGGTCACTTCGGTGACGACGCCGCCCGCTCGCCGGGCCATCTCGACGAGCCGGGCACCAAACACACCGGCGACGCCGACGACCACCCTGTCGCCAGGGTCGATCATGTTGACGAGGGCAGCCTCTGCTCCCGCGGAGCCGGTCCCCGAGACGGGAAAGGTCAGCCGGTTGTTGGTCTGGAAGACCTCTCGGAGAGCCGCCGACGTCTCATCCATGATCGAGATGAACTCAGGATCGAGGTGACCGAGTACCGGCTTGCCCATTGCGGCAAGGACAGATGGCTCCACCGGTGAGGGACCGGGTCCCATGAGATACCGACGAGGTGGATCGATCCGCTCCATGCAGGCAACGTTACCGTCTTTGCGAGCCCTGGGTTCACGGTGTCGGGCCGGTCTACGCTTGCGGTATGTCGCTGGTGACGGACCTCGAAGGGGTGCTCGGCAGAGAGCGGGTCTTTTCCGATCCGCTCAGGCGCCACATCTACGGCAAGGACTCAGGCGTCAAGCGGGGCGATCCAACTGTCGTCGTGCTTCCCGAGTCCACCGACGAGGTCGTTGCAGTCGTTCGCATCGCGGCCCGACACGACATCCCGGTCATCCCTCGGGGCGCCGGGACAGGTCTTGCCTCGGGGATCATCCCGATCGGGCCTGCGGTGATGGTCGTACTCACCAAGATGAACCACATCATCGAGATCGACGCGGAGAGTGCGACTGCCTGGGTCGAGCCGGGCGTCGTCAATGTCGATCTCTCCACAACGACGGCATCGTTCGGGCTGCACTTCGCGCCGGACCCTTCCTCACAGACCGTGTCCACCATCGGCGGCAACGTCGCCACCGGTGCAGGCGGGCCTCACTGCCTTGCCGAGGGAACGACGGTCGGTCACGTCCTTGCCGTGGAGTTGGTCACCGGCGATGGTGATGTCGTCGTCATGGGCTCTGAGGCACCTGACCCGATCGGTCTCGATCTCAGGGCGGTTGTCGTCGGCTCGGAAGGCACGCTGGGCATCGTGACCAAGGTCCTCGTGAAGCTCACCCCAAACCCGCAGGCGATTCGTACCGCTCTCGCCGCGTTTGAGCGGATCGACGATGCGGCCGCGGCCGTGTCCGAAATCATCGCTCACGGGATCGTGCCCGCTGCCCTGGAGATGATCGATCACGAGATGGCCGTTGCGATCGAGAACTTCCTCCATGCCGGTCTCCCCACGCAGGCAGGCGGTCTGCTCCTGACCGACGTGTCCGGCCACGCCGCCTCTGTCGATGCCGAACTCGACGCTGTCGAGCAGATCATGCGAGACAACGACGCCTTCGAGATCCGGACGGCTACCGACGAGAAGCTTCGTGCCGACCTGTGGAGGGGCCGCAAGTCGGCGTTCGGTGCCGTTGCTCAGATGGCGCCCGACTACTACCTCCAGGACACCGCAGTTCCACGGACCCGCCTCGTCGAGGTCACCGGCCAGGTGTATGAGATCGCGCACCGCTACGGACTGAAGATGATGAACGTCTTTCATGCCGGCGACGGCAATCTGCACCCGATGATGGCGTTTGACGCGTCCGAGAAGGGCACGTTGGAGCGGGTCGAGCGAGCCTCGGAGGAGATGCTGAAGGTCTGTGTCGACGCCGGTGGAACGCTCAGTGGCGAGCATGGCATCGGTTTGGAAAAGCGAGACCTCATGCCGCTGATCTACACGGATGTGGATCTCCATGCCCAGCGTCAAGTCAAGGCTGCATTCGATCCATCCAATCGGGCAAACCCCGGCAAGATTCTCCCTCTGGAGCGCCCATGACCTCGCTGGCCGTCGTCAGGAAGCGTCTCGGAGGGCTGATGGCCGAACCCGCCCCTGGTGCGCCGACGGGTGGCGTTACGGTTGCCCCGTCCACCGCGGAGGAAGCCGCCGACGTGCTTCGGACCGCCGGCGAGCTTGGGCTCACGGTCCTTCCCTGGGGTGGAGGAACCCACCAGGGCTACGGCGGCAGGGTCGAACCGGCGATTGTGCTCTCGACGAGGAACCTTCTCGGTGTCGACTGGCAGCCCGACGATCTGACCGTCACGGTTGGCGCGGGGGTGACCGTTGCCGACCTGGAAGACCGACTCGGAACCGGTGGACAGACGGCGGTGCTCCCTGAGCAGGCCGCAACGGTTGGTGGTGTCGTTGCAGCCGGCGTCTCCAGCTATCGCAGGCTCCGCTACGGGCCGACCAGAGATCGAGTGCTCGGACTCACGCTCGTTACGGGCGACGGGCGGATCGTGAAGGGCAGGGGGAAGGTCGTCAAGAACGTCGCCGGCTACGACCTTCCCAGGTTGGTGACAGGGGCGTTGGGCCGGCTTGGGCTCATCACCGAGGTCACGCTCAAGCTGTGGCCGGTCCCCGCATCGATCGTGACGGTCCAGGTCGATCAACTCGAATCGGGCGATTGGTATCGACCGCTCGCCGTGTTGGAGAGAGATGGGCACGGAACGGTCGTGCTCGGGGGCCATCCGGATGCGATTCGATCCGACGCCCCCACCCATGCAAGGGGGGCTGTTTGGCCTGCGCCGATCACCGACGCCGTTCGGTTCGAAGTCCGGGTGCCGGCTCGTCACACGAGGGCAGCGATTGGTCGAATCCCCGATGGGTGGCACTATCTCGCCCAGTTCGGCGTCGGAGCGATCACCGTGGGGATGGACACCACAGACGTCGATGCGGTGCTCGAGCTCCGTCGTTGGACGGAGTCGATCGGGGGTTCGCTCGTCGTAGCTGCAGGAGGCCCTCCCATCGAGCCTTGGGGAACGCCGCCGCCCTCGCTCGGCATCCAACAGCGCATCGTCGACGCCTTCGATCCCCAGGGGATCATGGCGGCGGGCAGGCTTCCCGGGGGTCTCTGATGGGCTGGATCACCCCCGAGGGCCCGGGTCCGATCGACCTCACCAGATGCGTTTCGTGCGGCCTTTGTCTTGCCGTATGCCCGACATACCAGCTCACCGCCGACGAGTCGGCGTCTCCACGCGGAAGGTTGTCGGCAATGGCCGCGGTCGCCGACAACACCCTGCCCATGGATGAAACGTTCGAGGAGGTCATCGGCTTCTGTCTCCAATGCCGGGCATGCGAGCCGATCTGCCCGGCACTGGTGCCATTCGGGAGCATGATCGAAGGGGTGCGGGCAGAACTCCATGTGCAACGACCATCGGTCGCCAAACGGCTCCGTGATCAGGCCCTTGGCCGTTGGGTGTCGACGCCGGGTCTGGTCTCTCTCGGCGTGCGCACCGCGACGAGCATCCGTCGACTTGGGGTTGGGCTGCCAGGCATGCTCGCTGGCTTTCGCACTGCTACACGCTCCGCAGTGCGTGGACGCGAATTCTCACCGATCGGCACTGAGCGAGGCACGGTGGGGCTACTGGTCGGTTGCATCATGGAGTCCGGGTTTTCTGAGATTCATCTGGCGACGATCGAGGTGCTGAGGCGCGCCGGGTACCGGGTCGAGGTGGCCGGGGACCAGGTGTGCTGTGGGGCGCTTGCTGCGCACGAAGGAGCAGCTGTCGAAGCACATAAGTTGGCGGACAGGAACACAAGGGCGTTCGAGGGGGTGGACTTCGTCGTTGCCGACGCGGCGGGATGCAGTGCACACCTCAAGGAGTACGACAGGTGGGCCCCTGGCTCGTCGCTTGTGGCCCGCGATGTCACGGAGGTCGTCGCCGAGGCGATCGACGCGGGATACCTGCCGGTTTCGACCACTCACCGCGGGCCGATCACCGTTCAGGATCCGTGCCATCTCCGGCACGCCCAACGCATCACCGAACAGCCACGGACGATCCTGCGAGCCGCAGGGTACGACGTTGTTGATCTCGATGATCTTGGGCTGTGCTGTGGCGCGGCCGGCGCGTGGGGTGCGCTCAACGCGGCTGCCTCCAGAGAACTCGGTGAGCGGAAAGCCGACCTGATTCGCTGCACCGGATCGACGCTGGTCGCATCGGCAAATGTCGGTTGTGAGATGCAGCTTCGATCCCATCTCGATGCCTGGTATCGGGTGGCACACCCGGTGGAGCTCTACTGGCAGGCGATGGACGAGGACGGACGGTAGGCTGTACGACCTGGAGGCGGTGGTGCGCGAACTCGACACGACAACGGTCTACGTGAGTCCGATGCGGCGCAGGCTGCGACTCTTCTGGCGCGTCCTCGGCACCACATTCGATGTAGGGCTCATGGTTGTGGGGACTGCGCTCGTTGCGTTCGCCGCGGTGATACTGCTCGACGGGTTCGAGGTGATAGATCGGGGTCTCACGGCGACCACTGGGGCGATGCTCGGCTCGAGTCTCGTGATTGCAGTGTTCGGCGCGTTTGCGATCGGCGTCGCCGTCGAGGGTCCGGTCAAGGAACTTCGAGAGCTTTCTGCAAACGAGATCGAGCTTGCGGCCGCCAGAGGACTTGCGCTGGTCCTGACAGGGGTCGTGCTGCTGATCGTCGGCAGATTGGGGTTGGGCTACGTGGGCGACCTCCCGATCGTGTTCGAGCAGTCCCTCCAGATCGTCGTCGCGAGTGGAATCGCAGGCTTCACCTGGACGCTCGTGGTCGGGCTGGCCGCGCTGTGGGGGGTCCGAAGGGTGTTCGCAGATCGAGGCTGGCTCGATCAGATCGAATTGCCGTTGCTGTACGCGGTGTGGGCTGTCGGCGTAGCCATCGTGTTCGGGATGATCACGACCTGAGCTTCGTCATCCTCTCGAGCGCCCGCTCGATCGTTTCTTCGTCCTTGCAGAACGCGAAGCGAACGAGTGATTTCCCATCCTCCCTGCGGTGGTAGAAGGCGCTCGGGGGAATCACCGCTACGCCGATGTCGGCGACCATGTGGCGGGCGAATGCGACGTCGTCGGCGAACCCGAAGCCGGTGTGATCCGCGAGCACGAAGTAGGTCCCCTCCGGTGCGAAGACCTCGAACCCGAGTCCGCTCAGACCATCGATCAGCACGTCCCGGCGTTGGCGGTAGGCGGTGGTCAGCTCCTGATAGAACGACTGCGGGGCACGGAGGGCGGCCGCCGCACCATGCTGAAGTGGCGTCGCTGTTGCGAAGGTGACGAACTGGTGTGCGGCACGGACCCCCTGTGTCAGCGCCGGCGGGCCGACTGCCCAGCCGACTTTCCATCCCGTCAGCGAGAACGTCTTTCCGAGTGACGACAAGGTCAGTGTTCGCTCCCACATGCCGTCGAGTTCGGCGAGAGAGAGATGTGTGCCTTCGAACACGAGATCTTCGTAGACCTCATCGGTGATCGCGATCGCGTCGTGCTCCTTGCACAGCATTGCCACGAGTTCCAGCTCGGATCGAGAGAACACGCGACCTGTCGGGTTGTGGGGGGTGTTGATGAGGATCGCCTTGGTCGCGGGACTGAACACGGCCCGGAGCGCTTCCTCGTCCAGTTCGAAGTTCGGGGGAGAGAGCGTGACGAAGCGCGGGATCGCTCCGGCCAGGGCGACGTCGGCCGGGTAGGAGTCGTAGAACGGCTCGACGATCACCACTTCGTTTCCGGGGTTGATCAACCCGAGGAAGGTAGAGGCAAGCGCCTCTGTGCACCCCGAGGTGACCGTGACGTGCGCGTCGGGATCGACATCGATGCCGGTGCGAGAGGTGAAACGTTCGGCGATCGCCCTGCGGAGGCTCGACACTCCGGAAAGGGGGGCGTACTGGTTCTTGCCGGCTCGCATCGCGTCAACTGCAGCATCCTTGATGAAGTCGGGGCCGTCGAAGTTGGGGAACCCTTGGCCGAGATTGACGGCGTCGTGTTCGATGGCCAGCCGGCTCATTTCGGTGAAGATCGTCTGGCCGAATGCTTGAAGGCGGTGGGCGGTGCTCATCAGGCCGCTTGTACGTAGTGGGTGATCATGGTTTCCTCACAGGATATGAAAGCACGACCCGACCCTCAGGAGTACTGGAATCAGCGGTACCTCGAGGGATGGTCCGGGGAGCCCACGGCGTTCCTGCTTTCGATCGCCGATCTTCTTCCCACCTCTGGCCGGGCTCTGGACGTAGCAGGCGGCAACGGACGGAACGCACTGTGGCTCGGCGAGCGCGGGCTCGAGACGGCAGTCGTCGACGTCTCAGATGAGGCGCTCGGTATCGCTTTGTCCAGCGCCGCCGATCGGGGAGTGGATCTGACCTGCCTTCACGCCGATCTCAGATCAGGTTCGCTGCCGGCCGGGCCGTGGGATCTGATCCTGTGCTCCCACTATCTCCAGAGAGACCTGTTCCCGCTGATGGTCGGTTCGCTGGCCGAAGGGGGAGTGCTCGCGTGTGCCATCGCGACGGTTCGCAATCTGGAGCGTCACCCGCGCCCTCCGAGGGAGTTCGTCCTCGATGAGGAGGAACTGCCGAGTCTCGTCGGTGATCTCACGGTGATCCGCTACGACGAGGGCTGGTTTGGTGACCACCACGAGGCGCAAATCGTTGCTAGGCGGGCTGCGCCCGCCTAACTGTCTTCAGTTGTCGGTTGTCGGTGAGAACGCGACGTTGGGGAACAGCAAGACCGCGGGGCGAGTGCCTTGCCGAAGACTGAGAACCGAAAACCGGGAACTCGTGGCGGCTTTAGTCCGTCCCGAAAGGATTCCCCAGCTCATCTTCCAGCTCGGGATGGCGTGCGTAGAACTCCTCGCGGAGCTGGTCCATCACCACGTTGTCGAGGAGCCTGCCGTTTTTGTAGACGGCATGGCGCATCCTCGCAGCGACCTTGAACCCCACCTTTTCGGCGAGCCCGATTGCCCTCGGGTTGCCGCTGTGGGTCCAGAGATGCACCACCTGGACACCCAGCTCGACGAAGAGGAATCGGACCAGCAGTTCGTTGGCCTCTTCCGCGTAACCCTTGCCCCACGCGCTCTTTGAGAGCATGACACCAATGCCGGCAGAGTGGCGACGCTGCAAGCCGCTGTAACCGACGTAGCCGATGGCCGTGCCCGTCGATCGCTCTTCGACGATAAACCGACCCTCGAGCGGGTCGTAGCTGAACTCCCGAGCTTCGTATCGTTTGCGAAGCATCGGCACCGTGTAGTCGGGTGGGAGCGTCTTGCTCCATGCCTGGGTGTCGAGGTCGTTGCGGAGCGCAGCGAGCAGCTCGGCGTCACTGTCTCGCTCCTCTCGGAGGGTGACGAGGGTTCCTTCAATGGGCACGGGTCGCCTCCCACTCACTCCGAAGGATCTCGACGGGGATCGAGTCGGAGAAGCGTCCGTCATGGATGCCGTCCCGCCTCACCCGCCCTGCCTCGGCGAACCCGAGCGATGCAGAGAATCGCAGCGCAGCCTCGTTCCAGTCGGCGATCCAACTGTGCATCGCCGTCGCGGGCAGGTTCGTGAAAGCCCAGTCGATCAGCAGCCGCGCCGCCTCCGATCCGTATCCGGAGCGCTGATAGTCGGGTGCGATCACCAGCCCGACGAACGGGAAAAGCGTGTCCCAGCTGTAGTCGACGGTCGCGTACCCGACGAGTTCCTCGTTGGCGACCACCTTCAAGTGGAGCGCGTTCTTGTCCTCTTGAAGCTTCTCGACGTGTCGCTCGACGTCTGTCGCCGACAGCGGCCGCTCTTCGTCGTCGAGGTAGCGGCGTCCGCGCAGCTCGGGGTGATTCACCATCCGAAGCAGTTCGCTCGTGTCGCTTCGTTCTATGGCTCTGAGAGCAACATGTGGACCTTCGAACACGCCAACAGACTAGAGGCCCGCTGCGCGGGCCGTACCTCCTATCTCGTACCGTGGCGGGCGGGACGCGTCCAGTCAGGAACCGGGTACGACCGCCATGCGGCCGTAGGGCGACGTGCGGCCGCGGTACCGAGTACGGTTGTCTGGCGCCCGGTCACGGCCGTCAGACAACCTAGATGGGTCGTTCGTACACGAGTAGATCGTGCCGCGACGCCAACCCCGCTCGTTTTGCGGCACGGTCGAGCCACTCGGTCTGCGGCAGCATGACAACGATCCGCTCGGCGCCGTCGGTGGAGGCCCGATCGATTGCGACCCTGAGGAGGCGGTACGCGTCTTCTTCTGCTGCCATCACCCACGACACCCAGAACGTGTTCGGATCGTCGTCATCGATTTCTGCGACGAGCCATCCTGCAGGGCACGACCACAGCGAACGCCTTGCAGCCGCGGCGACGAGGTCCTCTGGGCGGAACCGTCGCCAGGTCCACCGTTTGGAGATGAGCCCATGACTCGCGGATGCCAGGGGACCCGCCGACCAGGCGAGAAACGCAGGCCCGGCCTCCGACTCTCCCGCAGGCATGAGTCGCTCCTGCGAAGGAACCCGGGTGCCCCCGTTGCCGGCGATGCCGGGTGCAGCGTCACCGATCGAACGCATCCACATGTGCCATCGGGAGACCAGACGGAACCCCGACTTCGCTACTTGTCCCTGGGCGGCGGAGTTCCAGACCTCGGTCACCAGACGGAGGACTTGAGCGCCGTGTTCGTCTGCCCATAGGGTGCCCGCCTCCGTGAGCGCGCTCGAGATTCCCTGCCGTCGGAAGTCCGGGTGAACCCGTGCGCCTTGTCCCCACACTTCCGTATCGGAGAGGAGGGCCCAGCGTGCGATGGCGATCGCCCTGTCCTCGTCGTCGGTCGCGACGAGCGTCACTCCTCTTGCGTCAGCCTGCCAATCGTCGAAGGCATCGGAGACGTAGTCGCCCCACGAGAAGGTCTGGTCGGTGAACGCGGCGATGGCGTCCTTGTCGCCTGGGTTGGCCGGACGGATGTTCACGGTCCTACATGCGCTCCGGCACGGTGATGCCGAGCAGATCGAGCGTGAGCGTCAGCTGACCCAGCGTGGCGGCAACGAGACTCAGCCACGACGCCTGGCGTGCCTTGTCGGGTTCGTTGAGGATGTGGCACTGCTCATAGAACCGGTTGAAACGCGTCGTGAGGTCATAGGCGTACTCGGCGATGTGATTGGGCGCTCGCAGGTCGGCGGCCCGGTCGAGCACGTCGGGGAGGCGAGCGAGGAACAGCATCAGATCGCGCTCGATCTCTGACGCCGGAGCAGCGATCGGTCCTGGCTCGAGTCCCTGTTCCTCGGCCTTGCGGAGGATCGATCTGATGCGGACCGCCCCGTACTGAAGATATGGACCTGTCCTCCCCTCGAAGGAACCGAACCGGTTCAGGTCGAAGATGTAGTTGGAGGAGCGGTGGTTGCTCAGGTCACCGAACTTCAGCGCGGCGATCCCAACGGCCTCCGCGATCGCCGCGCGTTCTTCAGGCGGGTAGGTCTCGGCGATCTTGGCCTCGTCCAAGCGCTGCATGGCTGCGTCGGTGACCATGTCGATGAGGTCCTTGAGCCTGATGATGCCGCCTTCTCGGGTCTTGAACGGTTTGCCATCGGTGCCGTTCATCGTGCCAAAGCCGATGTGCTCGAGGATCACGTCAGGTTGAACGATGCCGGTGAGACGAGCGGCCCTGAAGAGCTGGGTGAAGTGGAGAGATTGGCGAGCATCGACGACATACACGATGTCGCGGCGGTGCAGTTCGTCGACTCGGTGTTCGAGCGTCGCCAGGTCGGTGGTGGAGTACAGGTACGAACCGTCTCGTTTCGTAAGCAGGAGTGGAGGGATATCCATGGTGTCGTTGGATTCGGCGACCGGGACTACGACGGCTCCATCGCTCAGCAGGGACTTCCCTGACGCCTCGATCCGCTTGAGGAGCGTCTCTATTCGGTCGTGGACGGTGCTTTCCCCGAACCAGAGATCAAACTCCACACCGAGCGCGTGGAAGTCTGCCCTGTGGGAGGCGTCGGTGACGTCGTGGAAGTGCTGCCAGAGCGCCCGGTAGCCGGGGCGTCCGTTCTGGAGTTCGGTGGTCGCGCGCCGCGCTCGTTCTGCCTCGTCCGGATCCTCGGCAGCACGTGCGGCGACGGTCGGATACATCTCCTGGAGATCGTCGAGCGTGACCGGAGGCTCCACCGGATACGGGCCATCGAACGACTCGTCGAAGTACGGCAGGTCGGGGTGGAGTCGCTCCACCTCGATGATCAGCATGCCCATCTGGGTGCCCCAGTCGCCCATGTGGATATCGGTGATCACGTCATGGCCGAGAAAGCGGAGAAGGCGCTGGATCGAGTCGCCGATGATCGTCGCGCGTATGTGACCGACATGCATGGCTTTTGCGACATTTGGTCCGCCGTAGTCGACGAGATACTTGACGGGGTTGGCGACCGGTTCACACCCAGACCGTTCATCCGTGGCGATATGCTGCATCATCTGGGCGATTGCGCCGTCGGACAGGGTGAGGTTGATGAATCCGGGACCGGCGATCGTCACGTGTTCGAACAGCTCGTTGTCGCAGAGCACCGCGACGACTGTCTGAGCGATATCTCGCGGGTTCTTTCCGGCATCACGGGCGGCGGCGAGTGCCCCGTTGCACTGGAACTGCCCGAGGTCTGGCCGCTGTGACACCGCCACGGCTCCGTGGGCGCGATCGATGCCGATGGTGCTGAAGGCGTCACCGACGATGTCGGACAGTCGCGTGAGAAGAGACATCCGCTTCAGGGTAACCGGGTCGACCTGTCAGTACTTCGCGAGTTCCAGTGCGTGCTCGATGATCCCCTGCGTGTTCGGCATGATCATCGCCTCGAGTTTGGCGTTGTACGGGAACGTCGGCACGTCCGGGCTTGCGTAGCGGCGAACGGGAGCGTCGAGTAACTCGAACGCCTTGTCTGCGATCTGCGCCGCGAGTTCGGCTCCATAGCCGGCGAACTCGTTGTCCTCGTGAACGATGAGGACCCGAGCCGTCTTGGCGATCGATGCTTCGATCGTCGGCCAGTCGAGTGGCTTCAGTGTCCGCAGATCGATGACTTCGGCGTCCACTCCCTGCTCCAGAAGTGCGGAGGCCGCCTCGAGCGAGAAGTGAGCCATCGTGCCGTACGCGATGATCGTCATGTCGGTGCCCGCTCGCCTGATCGATGCCTTCCCGAGTGGAACTCGGTGCTCGCCTTCGGGGAACGGCCCGGTGCCGAGCCGGTACAGCTTCTTCGGTTCCAGGAACATGACGGGGTCGGGGTCTTCCACCGCCGACCAGAGCAGACCTTTGACGTCAGCGGGGGTCGATGGGACGACCACCTTCAGGCCGGGAATGTGGGTGTAGAAGGCCTCGATCGACTGGGAGTGGTACAGCGCACCATGGATGCCGCCACCGTAGGGAGTGCGTATCACCATCGGGCACTGCCATTCTCCCTTCGTCCGGTAGTGGATCCGTGAGACTTCGCTGACGATCTGATCGAAGGCAGGGTGGATGAAGTCGGCGAACTCGATCTCGGCGATGGGACGTTTGCCCGCTGCCGCCATCCCGACGCCGACGCCGATGATCAACGACTCCGCCAGCGGCGTGTTGAAGCTGCGGTCCTCACCGAACGCGACTTCGAGACCTTTGGTTGCTTTGAACACTCCGCCCTTGGGATCGGCGACGTCCTCACCGAACACCACGGTGTCGTCGTACGCTCCCATCACTTCATGCAACGTGCGGTTGATCGCCGTGATGAGATTGGTTTCTTCTCCGACGGGGGTGGGTTCGGGGCTGGTTGCGGCTTCACTCGGAACGATGGGGTTCACGTATACGTAGCTGAACGGATCGTCCGGGTCCGGGGCCGCATCTGCGGTCTCGACGGCGGTCTTGACGAGCGCCGCCACCTCGGCTTCGAGCCGTTCGTCGTCCGCTTCGTCGAGGAGACGCTGCTCGATCAGATAGACACGGAGCTGACTGAGCGGGTCGTGTCGGCGCCACCGCTCCACCTCTTCCCTGGTCCGGTACAGGGTGTCGTCGTCGTCGGAAGTGTGCGCGTAGTAGCGGTAGGTCTTCGCTTCGATGAGTGTCGGGCCATTACCGGAGCGCGCTCGATCCGCGGCATCCTTGGCGACCTTGTAGACGGCGAGGGGATCGTTGCCGTCTACGACGACGCCATG
>Ga0307417_10000348_pt1 | contig 19215 bp, 21 predicted proteins | sample SalMarWE160210MG_2_FD_202514 | JGI IMG/M metagenome (GOLD analysis project Ga0307417, IMG submission 202514) | Salt marsh sediment microbial communities from the Plum Island Ecosystem LTER, Massachusetts, United States - WE1602-10 | ecosystem: Environmental > Aquatic > Marine > Intertidal zone... | reverse complement strand
ATCTTCCTGGCGATGGTGGATGGGGCGAGTGACGACCCGTGCAACGTGGCCACGTACTCGACGACCAGCCCCGCCGTGGGTTCGCGCCCCTCCAGAAACGTCACGTACTGGGCGAGATCGCGTCGATAGGCCGCGAGCGTGTTCGCCGAGAGCCCCCGCTCGACCGCGAGGGAAGATAGGTACTCCTCTACCGCTTCTTCCGTCGTCACGCTGGCAGCTGGGTGAGAAGTTCCGTCGGGTTGGTGTAGGTCAGTCCAAGGCTCTGTGCGACGGCCCTGTGCACCACGTGCTCGCCGATCACGTTCAATCCGAGGAGCAACTCCGGACGCAGCGCGACCGCCCCCGAAACCCCGTCGTCGGCGAGTGCCAGCACGTAGGGAAGCGTCGCGTTCGTGAGTGCGTAGGTGGAGGTGTGCGGGACAGCTCCCGGGATGTTGCCCACTGCGTAATGAACGACTTCGTGGAGCAGGTACGTGGGATCCTGGTGGGTGGTCTCCTTGCTCGTTTCGAAACAGCCGCCTTGATCGATGGCTATGTCGACGAGAACGGAACCGCGCTTCATCTCCTTGACGGTCGCCTCGGTCACGAGCTTCGGGGCCGAGGCTCCGGGGAGCAGCACTGCGCCAATCACCAGATCGGCATCGCGCACCTGCTCCTCGATGGTCAGCAGGTTGGAGGAGAGCGTCAGAATCCTGCCCCGGTAGAGAGCATCGAGAGACTGGAGCTTCCTCGCGTCGGTGTCGAGAACCACGACCTGCGCACCCAGTCCGGCCGCCATCATGGCTGCGTTCGCTCCGGCCATCCCTGCTCCGATGACGACCACCTTGGCCGGCATCACCCCGGGTACTCCGCCGAGGAGGATTCCCCTCCCACCGTGAGCCTTCTCGAGGAAATAGGCGCCGGCTTGCGTCCCCATCCTCCCTGCCACCTCTGACATCGGGGCGAGCAGAGGGAGCTCTCCGCTCGGCAGTTCCACCGTCTCGTAGGCGATTGCGATGGCGTTGCGTTCGAGCATCGCCTCCGTCAACGCGGGATGCGCTGCGAGGTGCAGGTACGTGAAGAGCACTTGCCCTTCATGGAGCATGGCGACTTCAGGCGGCTGTGGTTCCTTGACCTTCAGAACCATGTCGGCCGTATCGAATACGTCGCCTGCGGAGGTGAGGATCCGAGCACCTTGTGCCTCGTACTCTGCGTCGTGGATGGTCGATCCCTCTCCAGCACTGGTCTCGATCACGACCCGATGACCCCTATCCACCAGTTCTCTGACACCAACAGGCGTGATCGCCACACGGTGTTCGCCCGGCTTGATCTCCCTGGGGACTCCAATGATCACGATTCGAACTCCCTTCTCAACGCCTGAAGCCCGATGACGGTCTTCGCATCCACAATCCTTCTCTCATCAACCCTACGCAGCGCGTCGGCAATCGGCATCCTGATCACCGCGGCCTGTTCCTCCTCATGCCCCTGAGGATTGGTCGGCACCGGTTCGAGGTCCCAGCCGATGAACAGCCATATTCGTTCGTCGCTGAAACCGGGCGTGGTGTAGATGCTGCCGAGACTGGTGAGTCTGCCCGGTCTCCACCCGACCTCCTCCTCACACTCCCGAATGGCAGTTACCTCTGGAGACTCCCCTTCGATATCTCTCTTACCTGCGGGAATCTCGAGCACTCGCTCCCCCACCGGCATCCGCTCCTGCTCGATGAGGATCACGTCCTCACCTATGACCGGCACCACGGCGACGGCCCCAGGATGGCGAACGACGACGCGCATCAGATTCTTCCCGTCGACGAGGAAGTGCACTCGCTCGATTTCGAGAAAGGTGCCCCCTGGAAGGAAACGTTTGCCGAGTGTGGTCACCGCGTCTGAGATTCCCGAAGGTCGAGCATATCGGTACTTCCCGCTAGCTGGGCTCGATGATTGAGCGCCGCCCGCACCAGCCCCAGAAACAGCGGGTGAGGATCGTCTGGGCGAGACCGGAACTCCGGATGGAACTGCGTACCGATGAAATAGGGGTGGCTGGGAAGCTCGATCACTTCGACGAGCGAGTCGTTCGGGGACGTGCCAGAGAGGCGCAGACCCGCTTGTTCGAGATCCTTGCGGTAACGGTTGTTCACCTCGTACCGATGCCGGTGACGTTCGTAGATCAGTTCCTGACCGTAGAGGGAACGTGCCAGCGACCCCTCGGCGAGTTTCGCCGGGTAGAGACCGAGGCGCATGGTTCCACCCATCTCGTCCACGTCCTGCTGGCTCTCCATGAGGTCGATCACCGGATGGGGAGTCGTCGGATTGAACTCCGCGCTGTCCGCATCGCTCAGGCCGAGGATGGAACGTGCAAACTCGATGACTGCACATTGGAGGCCGAGACAGAGACCCAGGAAAGGAATCCTGTTCTCCCGTGCGTGGCGGATCGCGGAGATCTTGCCTTCGATACCCCGGATTCCAAACCCTCCCGGAACGACGATGCCGTCCACGCCGGCCAAATGCTCGCTCGCCAGGAGCCCCCCCATGTCATCGCTCGGGATCCATCGCAAGTCGAGTACCGCATCCGAGGAGGTGGCCGCGTGACGCAGTGCCTCCACGACCGATAGATAGGCATCGGGCAGATCGACATATTTTCCGACGAGACCGACGGTGACCGGTCGGGTTGCTCGACGAGCCCGTTCGACCATTGCCCGCCACGATCTCAAGTCGGGTGGCGGAGTGTCGAGATGCAGCCGCCTGGTGATGACCGTGTCCAGCCCGGCATCGTGAAGTTCAAGGGGCACCTCGTAGATGTTGTCGGCATCCAAGGCGTTGACGACGGCGTCCTTGTCAACGTCACAGAACAGCGAGATCTTCTGAATGGCGTCCTCCCCGACCGGTCTATCGGATCGGACAACGATGACGTCGGGATGAATGCCGCGGCTGCGAAGCTCGGCAACGGAGTGCTGCGTCGGTTTTGTCTTCAGCTCCTCCGATGCAGCGATGTACGGCACGAGTGTCACGTGGACGAAGGCCGTGTTGTTCGGACCGAGGTCGTTGCGAAGCTGACGTATCGCTTCGAGGAAGGGCAGACTCTCGATGTCTCCGACTGTCCCGCCAACTTCGGTGATCACGACGTCGATGTCATCCCTATCCCCGATTCTGCGAACCCTCGACTTGATCTCATTCGTGATGTGCGGGATCACCTGCACGGTGCCACCGAGGTAGTCGCCCCTTCGTTCTTTTTGGATCACCGACAGATACACGGAACCGGTTGTGACGTTCGAATCGCGTCGGAGGTTGACACCGGTGAAGCGTTCGTAGTGCCCGAGGTCCAGATCGGTTTCGCCTCCGTCGTCGGTGACGAAGACCTCGCCGTGTTGGAACGGATTCATGGTTCCGGGATCGACGTTGATGTACGGGTCGAGCTTCTGGTTGACGACGCGGAGGCCGCGAGCTTTGAGGAGTCTTCCCAGTGAGGATGCAGTGATCCCCTTGCCAAGGCTGGAGACCACGCCGCCCGTTACGAACACGTATTTCGCCACGGGACGTCATCGTAGCAGCCCTGAGGTGGGCTGCGGGGATCTCACCCGGAGCGGGCAGCGGCGAGTAGCTCCTGAGCGTGCAGGCGACCTTGTACCGACTCCGGGAGGCCGGCGAGCATCCTCGACAGCTCCCGCAGTCTGGCCTCGCCCTCGACTCGCTCAACGACCGCCGATGTGCCATTCCTGGTGACGACGAGGTGCCTATCGGCGAAAGCTGCAACCTGTGGGAGATGGGTGACACACAGCACCTGTCGGCCCTCTGCAAGCTTGGAGAGCTTCCGGCCAAGCGCGAGCGCCGTCTCGCCCCCAACACCCGCGTCGATCTCGTCGAATGCGAGGATCGGGGCGTCACCGGCGTCCGTTGCGAGGCGAAGTGCCAAGACAACTCTGCTGAGCTCTCCCCCGGACGCAATGCGCTCCAGTGGTCCGGGAGTCATTCGCGGGTCAGAAGAGAAAGCCACCTTCACGGTGTCGGCTCCATCCGGGCCGGCTGTTGACGGCTCGACGGACATCGAGATCGATGCACCCCCGAGTCCGAGATCCGAGAGCTGCGTTGAGACGGCCTCCTCGATCAGGCCGGCCGCTCGACGACGCGCTTCAAGGAGAGAAGTTCCGGTGTTGGCGAGCTCCTCACGTGCCACCTGCAGCTCCTCTCCCAACGTGTCGGCGCGATCGAGGAGACCGTCCAGTTCGTGCAACCGAGCTTCGCTTGAAGTCGCGAACAACAGGACTTCGTCCAGCGTGGAGCCGTACTTGCGTCGAAGTTCGGCCAGCCGGCCGAGCCGGAGTTCGAGACCTTCGAGGGTTGCCGGGTCGTGGTCGATGGACTCCGCCGTGTCGCGTACCCGTCCGGCCAGGTCGGTCGTGAGCACCGCGAGCGTCTCGGAGGCTTCAACGAGGTCCCCACTGGTGGGGTCGACTTTGGAGACTCCGCGCAGTTCCCCAATGAGATCTCCGGCGGCATCACTGACGGTGTCGAGTGCGGCTCGGGCACGGTCGAGTCGTTCGGTCAGCTCCCCGGCGCTCCGCAACCGGGCAGCTTGTCCGGTGAGGGCAACGTCATCGCCAGGCTTGAATCCTGCGGAGCCAATGTCGTCGATCTGGTACCGCAAGATGTCGCGTTCGCGCTCCAGAGCCTCCCGATCGCCTCCCAGCAACGCGAGATCTGCCTCGAGCCTCTGCGCCTCGGCCCACGCCTGGCGATATCGATCGAGCGTCGTGGCATCATCCAGCGTGGTATCGACGAGCGAGCGCATCGCCGACGGTTTGAGGAGGTGGAAGCGGTCGTTCTGACCGACGATCTCGATGAGGTCGTCTGTTCGTTCGTCGAGAACTCGGTTGGGGACCATCTCACCATCGAGGTAGGCGCGGCTCCCACGGGCGTTGATCCTGCGGGTGAGCACCATGTCTCCTTCGTCGAGGACGAGCCGGCCCTCGACCAGCGTCTGGTCTCCGTGAGGACCTATGACGTCAGACGGTGCCCGCTGGCCGGTCAGCAGTCTCAGCGCCCCGAGGAGCATCGTCTTGCCGGCGCCGGTCTCTCCACTCACAACGGTGAGACCTTGGCCCGGCTCGATCCTGATGTCCTCGAGGATCCCGAGGTTGACGACCCTCAGTTCATCGAGCACGTTCAGCCACCCACCGACCTTCGGTCCTCGTTGAGGTGGAACTTCTCCTTGACTCGTGTCGGAAACGACGTTCCGGACACCTGGATGAACCGAACGCGATGTGCTCCACGCTCAATCGTGATCACGTCACCGGTAACGGCCGTTCCAAGCGATCGCCCATCCACGCTGACGGATGCCGGCCGATCCGCGACCATTGTGCACCGGAGTCTCGCGTCCGGATGCAGGAGCAGACTTTTGGAGAACAACGAGTGGGCAGCGACCGGAGAGATGATGAGTGCCTCCACCTCGGGAGCAACGAGCGGTCCACCCGCCGACAGGTTGTACGCGGTGGAACCGCTCGGCGTTGCGAAGACGAGCCCGTCGGCGTGGTAGTCGATGAAGCGTTCCCCGTCGACCTCCACTTCGATGGAGATGATCGAATGTCCTCCGGTCTTCTCTATGACGACATCGTTGATGCCCTCGGTCCCCGGCTCCCCGTTCATGCTTGCCTGGATCGTCATCCTGGATGACTCCTGCCATGCGCCGGATGCGAGAACATCGATGGCCTCTTCGAGCTGTGCGGGTTCAGCGTCGGCCAAGAAACCTTTCCGTCCAACGTTGACGCCGAGGAGTGCCGCGCCGGCACGAAGCGCCACTCGCGCTGCCCGCAGCACCGTGCCGTCTCCCCCTACCGCGACGACCGCATCGATCTCGTCGCTCGTGTCGACGATCTCGATCCCGTGCCGATGGCACTCCTCACGAAGACGTTCTGCGACGGCGCCCGCCTGCGGGCGATCCTCGTGCACCACCAGTGCCAATCTCACGTACTCACCACCTGACCGACCATCATGCTATGGATCCGCAACGTACGATACCCCCTCGTCCAGATCCGGCGTTGCAGCGTGAACGCTTCCCTCTCCGCGCCGCGCCCACAGGAGGAATTCGAGGTTCCCATCAGTACCCTGCAATGGCGAACGCATCACGCCCCTGGTACCCAGGCCCACATCGGCAAGACACCCGATCACCTTGTCGACGGTGCCGAGGCGCACCGAGGCGTCGCGAATGATTCCCCCCTTGCCGACCTGTCCCCTACCCGCCTCGAACTGCGGTTTCACGAGCACGATGTAGTCGGTGTCGGTGCTGCCACACTCGGCGAGAACCGGCGCGACCGTGCACAACGAGATGAATGAGAGATCGGCAACCACCACATCAAACGGTGCACCGAGCGCCTCCGGTTCGGCATAGCGGATGTTCGTCCGTTCGACTACCCGGACGCGCGGATCCGTTTGGAGACGCCACGCAAGCTGCCCATACCCGACATCTACCGCTGTAACGGATGCTGCACCCGCCTGAAGCAGGCAGTCGGTGAAGCCGCCCGTGGACGCCCCCACGTCGAGGCACATCGAGCCTTCTACGTCGACACCGAACACCACCAGGGCGCCTGCAAGCTTCTCACCACCGCGCGATACGAAAGGACGAACGGAGTCTTCGGTGGTGATCGATACCTGATCGTCTACGAGCGTGTTCGCCTTGCTTGCGGGAATGCCGGCGATCAACACCAGCCCGCGTTCGATCATGTCTTTCGCTGCGGATCGGCTCTCGGCCACTCCGCGTCGAACCAGCTCTACATCAAGGCGTCGACGTGTCAGGTGGACGGCTCCTCGTCCATCTCCAGGTGATTTGCGAGCAGTTGGGCGAGCCGTTCTGCGATCTCGGCAGCCTCTGCAGGGTCGGCATCCTGAAGTTCGGCGAGAAGCTCGGCCACGTGCGTATCATCCATCGCGGGCATTATCACAGACCACCACGACAGGAGGGGTCTTTTGATTCCGATACGGGACGCGAATCCTGGCGTCACCCGTCCGCTGATCACATGGCTGATCATCGCCGCGGCAGCGTTCGTGTTCTTCTTCGTGCAACCCCACACGGAACAGGCGGCCTACGAGTTCGATTTGGGGCATGCCGCGATCCCGTGCGAGCTGTCCACCGGTGCACTTCTCGACCACGGCGACGTCAACGGATGCTCGGACGTCGCGACCCCACCCCCGTTGTTTCCGGAGAAGAACCTGTGGCAAAGCGTCATCGTTTCGATGTTCCTGCATGCAAGCTTCTGGCACCTCGCCGGGAACCTGTGGGTCCTGTGGATCTTCGGCAACAACGTTGAGGACGCGTTCGGCAAGCTCGGATACCTGCTCTTCTACCTGCTCTCTGGTGTTGTGGCCACCGCGGCCTTCGTCCTGTCCACGCCCGATGCCACGACTCCTCTGGTGGGCGCCTCAGGGGCGATCGCCGGCGTGATGGGCGCATACCTCGTTCTCTATCCCCGGGCCCGGATCGTTTCGGTGTTTCCGATCTTCTTCTTTCTCCCGATCGCGCTGCCCGCCGCCCTGTTCCTCGGCGTCTGGTTGGTCGGTCAGTTCTTCGTGAGCGGAACTGGCGTCGCCTGGCAAGCACACCTCGGAGGCTTCCTGTTCGGAGCCGTGGTGGCGATGCTGTTTCGCCCCGCTCTCCTCGCACACCGGCGCCGGCTCACGCCGGGTCGATTCGCTCAGGCAGGCTAGCGATCGACTCGACGATCAGGTCGGGTTCGAGGCCCTTCGGCACATCATCCTCACTCGATGCGATCCCGGTCAGCACGAGTGCGGCGTGCCACCGTTCGGCCCGGGCAAGGGCGAGATCGGTGTCAGGACGATCCCCTACTACCCACACTGGCCCCGGCCGGAGCCGCTGTCGGATGAGTGCGCGGATGGCCGAGTGGGGTTTGCCGGCGACCACGGGGTGCACACCCGACGCAGCCTCGATCGCAGCGACGATCGCGCCGGCGCCAGGATGGATCCCGTCTGCCCCAGGGAACGTGATGTCGGTATTCGTGGCGATGAATCGGGCCCCGTTGCGGATGGCCGTAGCGGCCGCATCGAGCTTCGCGTAGGAGAACGCTCGATCGAGCCCGACGACGACGGCTCCTGCAACCGACGGATCATCCGTCATAGGGATGGAACGCGCCAAGAGCGCTTCCTCGATCCCGGCTCCCCCGACGACCATCGTCTCGGGCTTGTCCGACTCGAGGATCGTGGCCGCGGCCTCAGCCGATCCCAGAACCTGCTCAGCCAACGCCTCATACCCGCTCATCTGCGAGATCCTCTGAGCCACGAGATGCGGGGTCGTGGTGGAATTGTTGGTCACAAACAGAATCGCAAAGCCCATCGCCTCGAGCCTGCGCAACGCGTCTCCTGCCCCTTCGATCGGTGTCGAACCTCGGTAGATCACGCCGTCGATATCACACACCACATTGCCTTGCCTGCGCCCGCCAGCTACAACTTCGGCCATGTTCACACCCTTCCGAGGCACGTACTTCGTTGACGACGTGGCAGCGTCGACCAGTCCCCCGTACGACATGATCGACGACTCCGCCCGTTTTCGGGAATTGTCACCGCACAATATCGCCAACGTCCTCCTCCCCGACTCCCACCCCGAGGCGCTCCGCCTGCTCACTGCATGGAGAGACACCGGGGTGGTTGAGACGGACCCCACCCCCCGCTTCTACCTCTACACGATGCAGTTCCGCGCTTCCGATGGGGCCACCAGGGAAGCACGGGGCGTCATTGGTGCGATGGGAGTCGAGGCGTTCGGCCCTCGCGTCCTCGCCCACGAGGAAACCATGAGCCATACGGGAACCGATCGACGGCAGCTCCTCGCAGCAACCCGCGCGAACCTCGATCTGATCATTGCGCTGTCGCCTTCCCACTCGCTGCCCAACATCCTGCAACCAGCGGAATCTGCGCGCTGGGTTGTCGAGCGTGACGGGGTATGCCACTCCGTGTATGACCTTCACGATCCAGCGGTCGCCGCCGCCATCGACGCACATCCGCTGGCGATCGCAGATGGTCACCACCGATACACGGCTGCCCTCGAGTACCAGAGCTCTCGAGGCGTTCCCGGCCCGTGGGACTCGATCATGGCATTCGTTGCCCCTGCCGAGGGAAGCGGGCTGGACATCCGCCCCATCCATCGCATCTTTTCTTCCGTCTCTTGGAATCCTCCTGAGGATTCCTTCAATGTGCAGCCAGGACCCGCAGAGGTGCCCGACGCCCCCGGCTCGATCACTGTCGCGCTCGCCGGCCGGTCATGGCTCCTGACTCCGAAGTTGAACGCCCTGGAGCGCCTTCCTCGGCCCTGGCGGTTCGCAAGCACCGCGGTCGCGCGCGAGTTGCTGTACCCGGCCCTCCGCGTCCAAGAAGCCGATGCGGAGTTCCATGGCGACCCCGATCTCCTTCTCCGCCGCCTCCACAACCATCCTGATGGTGCCGTGATGCTGATGGCTGCTGTCCCGGACGAGGCAGTCTCGGAGGCGGCGGACAATCGGCTGCGCTTTCCACGCAAGACGACCCTGTTCATGCCGAAACCGCTCGCCGGTCTCGTCTTCAGGTCGTTCGACGACCAAGCACCTGCATGAGATCGACCATGGTCGGGGTAACCGGTCGCTGAAGCACTTCACTCAGCGGCACCCATTCGGCATCTGCGGCGTCATCTCCAATGGTGAGTTCGCCTCCGATCACGGTCGCGTGGAAGTCGATCAGTGTGTAGTGCCACTCCGGGGGCGCTCCGGGGCCGATCGTTTCTCCCACCCATGCGATGTCACCGACACTGACGACGTATCCCGTTTCCTCGAGCGTCTCTCGTGCGGCGGCACCTCGGAGTGTCTCTCCATACTCGACCTTGCCGCCCGGTACCGCCCAGAGACCCTCGTAGGCTCCTCTCCCCCGCCGGATGAGGAGGAGTGCCCCATCTCGAATGACGACGGCACCCACACCGGGCACGGGACGCCGGTCAGACATTGTGGCGCATGATGATCTGCCTGGCTTTGAAGCCTTCACCCTCGAAAAAGTTCTTCGCGGCGCGATGTCCAGGGAGCACGGGAACGTCGAAGGTCTTGATGCCGAGCGCGCCGGCCTCTCCCCGAAGCAGGTCCACCATTGCCTCGCCGACACCCACCCCTCGAACTTCGGGACGCGTGTACACGTACGAGATCGTGCATGTCGGCGGTGCGAGAGTCGAGAAGAGGAAGCCAACCGGAACATCGTCGAACAAGCCGACGATGGTGCCCTCCAACATGGCGCGCACTGCGTCGTCTACAGGTTCCCTCAACCCGCTGGTCGCCGCCCAGTCTGGTCGCAGATCCAACATCTCGGCCGCGAGGAGGTCGTAGAGTGCTACCAGGTCATCGATATCGTCGGGGACGCCGCGCCGCGCCGAAGGGCCGGTCATCGGGGCCGGCTCCGGGTCAGGCCCCACTTCGTGACCAACCACATCGCCTCGACAACGATAGGCAGCCCCATCTTCGATGTTCCGGCCCTGCGGTCTCGAAACGTGATTGGCACCTCTTCGATGCGCAAACCTTCGCGTACCGCCCTCCACGTCATCTCCACTTGAAAGGCGTACCCGGATGCAAGACAGGTCTCCGGGTGCAGACGGCCGAGCGCTTCGCTCCGAAAGGCTCTGAAGCCGGCAGTTGAGTCGTTGACGCTCAATCGCAGCATCAGCTTCACGTACGCATTTGCTCCCTTCGAGAGCATCCTGCGGTGAAGTGGCCAGCCGGGGGTTGAGCCACCGTCGACGTACCTACTCCCGATTGCGAGGTCCGCTCCGCGATCGATGGCAGCGATGAGCGCCGGGAGTGCAGCGGGATCGTGGGAAAAGTCCGCGTCGATCTCGCACAGGATGGCCGCTCCATCGGCTGTTGCTTCGCGAAAACCGTGTGCGTAGGCGGGCCCGAGACCCTGTTTGGATGTCCTGTGCACCACCCCGACCAGGTCGTCCTTCGATGCGAGGAGGTCGGCCAGTTCCCCGGTGCCGTCGGGTGAGTTGTCGTCGACTACGAGCACGCGGTAGCCGTGGCGCCGTACGGCGTTGACGAACTCTTCGAGGTTCTCTCGCTCGTTGTACGTTGGGATGACAACGGCGACAGACGAGGGATCAGCTGGCACAGTCCTTGCAGATTAGCTTCCGCTTGTTGGCGAGCTGGCTGGTGCGTTTCACCAAGAAGCACGACTGGCACACGAACTCGTCCCCCCTGACGCTCTCGGCGTCGGCATCAAGCGTCAGCTCGGCGCGTCTGATCGCACGCAGCTCCGCGGCCTCGTCCAGGAGAAGCGTTTCCGCTACCTCGTCGTCCAGAAGCTCGAGCTCCTCGGCTTCGAGCTCTTCCAGCGCCTCTTCGTTCTCCTCGGCGGCCGCCTCGTCTTCTCCGTCGCCGTCCTCGCCGTCCGCGTCCTCAACCTCATCGATGTCGCCGCCGGTGCCCGCGTCGCCGAAACCTTCGTCGATGTTGAGACCAAGGTCATCCAGGTCGAGGTCGACTCCGTTGTCATCATCTTGATCATCGAACGCGTCGACTTCGCCGGCGTCCTCGTCTTCAAGCTCCTCGAGGTCGTCGGGTGCATCGACGTCATCCAATTCGAGATCGTCGTCCATGTCGCTCATGGTGTCACGATCCATCTCGAGCTCCCTGTCTCCGGAATCACTCCGCCCCTCCGCCGGGGCGGCGAGAGTATATACCCACTGCTGTCGAAGTGTGGTGGACTGTTCGACGGGCGAGCCTCTACCGGTCGGATATCTTGATGGAGAGGGCCGATCGGATCATGCTGCCTCGCATCGACCCTTCGCCGAAGTACTCGCCGTCGGCCTCCACCGGCCAGCCATCTGCAACCTCCAGGGTGAAGGTCGGAGCGGTGAAGTGACGAATGGTGGGCTCGGTCACATGGGCCCCCGACTTCGCGAGCCACCACAATCGTGGGATGTCTCGTTTCGTAGCTTCGAACACCTGGATGTCGAACAGGCCGTCCGAGACGGACGCCTCCGGTGCGATCTTCCAGCCGCCTGCGAAATAGCGGGCATTGGCGAACACCGCGAGGAGTGAACGTCCTTTGAACTCGTTGTCCCCCGCCTGAATCGTCATCGTGGCAAGCTGCACCCTGGGGTACACCAGACCGAGCGCCAGGTGGTATTTGACGGATCCGAGCCACCTGGGGAGTCCCAACGAGCGGTGCAGTACCGCCGCGGTGAGACCTGACTCTGCGCAGTTCACGAACCGTTTCGACCCCCATGTTCCTTCCAGGACGCCTACGTCTGTCGTGGTTGTGGCTTCTCCGCGGAGCACCTCGGCAGCGTCCTCGATGCGCTGAGGGATGTCGAATGACCTTGCGAGATCCGAGCCCGAACCTCCAGGAAGCAGACCCAACACCGGCGGCGTCGACCATGGGTGCGCAAGGAGCTGATCGACCATCAGATTCGCAGTACCGTCGCCACCCACGGCCACGAAGCGCGTCCGCCCCTCACCAACTCCGGCGTCCACCGCGGTACGCATCGCTGCCGGTGTCGTGGGGACCCGGATCTCCGCGGCGATGCCGCGCGAAGTCAGTGCCCGTCGCGTCCGCTCTGCAGCATGGCTGCCCCTTCCGGCCATGGGATTCACGAGAACCAGCCACTCATTCATGTTCGAACCTCGGGGCGGCGACCACGCCGCGGTCGATTGCTCTGATGGCCTGGGCCATTGTGTTTCTGAGGCTTGGGACCGCATCCCTGATCTGGCGGAGCACGTCGAGAAGCTGGCGGGAGGTCCGAACGAAATCGCCAGGGTCGGTCGTAGTCGGAAGCTCATCCAGGTCGACACCGGACGCCCAGCCGTACGCCGCATCCATGAAACCGCGTTCCGGGGGTCGCGTGCCTGGAAGTCCGAGTTCCCTCTCTCCTTCGGCAAGTCCCTCCCACAGCGTCTCCAACTGCTCGCCTCGACTCGCGAGCCGAAGTGTGGGCCATCTGTCCAACGGCGCATCCGACCGCCGAGGCTCATACACGGTCATCGCCACCAGCGATGCCGCCTCGGCCGGTTCCAAGTCGTCGAAGAGTCCGCCGGACACGGCCTCGAACAGCAGCAGGTCGGTGTCCGAGTAGATCGATCGGAGACGTTCTCCCGATTCGGTCAGATTCCATCCCTTCACATAGCCTCGCCTCTCCAGCAGGGTGAGGATTCGGTCGAGTTCCTCGACCAGACCCCGCTGAGCTCGATCGAGATCGGCCCGGAGTCCATCGACCCGGCGCTGAAGCTTGGGGACCCTCCCGTAGGCGCCGACATGAGCTTCGCGATCAGGGCAGGACGCGACCGGGTGCGGCCTCGTGTGTCCGGCGATACTGACGCCGACGTGCTTTCGAAAGGCTGCGTCCTTGGTAACCCTGCGAACGTCGTCGACTCGCATCCACCCGACCTTGCGGGCGCCCCGAATCACGCTCGGCGCCAGCGTCGTCAGTCTTCCGTCCTCGGTTACCACAATGAGTTCGACTCGTTTCCCCCGCCTACGTTTCACAACGACGCCGCGACCCAACCTCGTGTCGAGAATGTCGCCGACATCGCGCGACCGCGAACGTCCTGTATGCCGGATGTACTCCCCGACGTCTCCTCGCTCACACACTGCTTGGGTGCGTGCATCTGCGAGTTCTCGTTCTTGCCGCTCGAGAAGCCGTTGTCTGGCGGCAACTCCTCTCGATGCGAGGAACTGCCCGAAGGAGGCATTGAGAAGGCGCTCGGCCCGTTCACGAGGATGGTTCGCGATCAGATTGACGGCCATGTTGTAGGACGGTCTGAAGCTGGACGAAAGCGCATGTGACCCGGCGCGCGCGAGTTCCACCACCCTCGCGAACGGCACGTAGCTCGAGTGCAGCACCACTCCGTAACCAAGCTCGTCGATCCCGCGCCTCCCTGCACGTCCGGTTAGCTGGGTGTAGTCGCCTGGCCGAAGCAACTCGTGGGTCTCCCCGGTGAACCTGCTCAGACTCTCGAGAACAACGGTCCGTGCGGGCATGTTGATGCCGAGTGACAGCGTCTCTGTGGCGAACACCACCTTCACGAGACCCCGCGCAAACAACTCCTCGACGGTCTCTTTGAACGCGGGCACCATTCCGGCGTGGTGTGGTGCGACTCCGGCTTCGAGGCCGTACAACCAGTCGTCGTAGCCGAGCACGTCGAGGTCGCTCGGGTCGATGTGGCCGGTTCGACGCTCGGCGGCCTCCCGTACCTCCTCAACCTCCTCTGGCTCGATGAACCGTGCTCCGGCGCGGACGAGTCTGCGGGCCGCGTCGTCGCATCCCGCCCGAGAAAAGATGAAGTAGATGGTCGGCAGCATCTCTCGGGCGGCCAGGGCCGAGATGGTCTCGTTGCGCCTCGGAGTTCCGTATCGCCGGGCCTTCCTTCCTCTGAGCCAGGACTCGATCGTCCTGTTCGCCTCCCGTTCAGTGAACATGTGCTCCAGCAGCACATTGTCGTCCCAGCGGTCCTTCAGCGCGTACAGGTTCACGAGGGGCACCGGGCGACGGTCCTCTTGTATGAGCCTCGTCGGACCCCTCCTGCTCTGCACCCAGGCTGCGAAGACATCAGCGTTGGAGACGGTCGCCGACAGGCAGACGAGCTGCACAGGTGGCGCGTGAACGATGATCTCTTCCCACACTGCTCCCCTGGAGGGATCCTGGAGGTAGTGCACTTCGTCTAGGACCACGACCTCGAGTCGTTCGAGTGCGGAAGAGCCCGCGTAGATCATGTTGCGGAGCACCTCCGTCGTCATCACGACGAGCGGCGCGTCCCCGTTGATCGTGTTGTCACCCGTCAACAGCCCCACGTCCCCATAGGCTCGCCTGAAGTCGTTGAACTTCTGGTTGGAGAGTGCCTTCAGCGGTGTGGTATAGAACGCCTTGCTGCCCCGGGAGAGCGCTCCGCGGATGGCGAGTTCGGCGACGAGGGTCTTCCCGGAACCGGTTGGGGCGGTCACGACCACGGATTCCCCCGACTCGATCGCATCGGCCGCTTCCCGCTGGAAGGGATCCAGCTCGAACCCGGTCATTTGTGGAGTGTGAGCTTGACGAGCCAGATAGTCGCCTCGTACAACAGGTACAGCGGGACCGACAGTGCCGTCAACGTCAATGGGTCACCCGTCGGGGTCACCACGGCGCCGACGACAACGATGATGAGCACGGCCCAACGCCGACCCTGGCCGAGTTTCTCAGACGACACCAGGCCCGCAGCGGCAGCGGCGAAGATGAAGACAGGGAACTCGAATGCGACGCCGAACACCAACAAGAACCTGAGTGCCAGACCGAAGTAGTCCGATGCTCCGATCACCGCGTTGAGTCCCGGCTGGACACCAAGGAGGAACACCAGCCCCCTCGGAAGGATGAAGTAGCCAAAGGCGACACCACCCGAGAACAGCACGACGAGTGCTGCAACAATCGGGATGGTCCATTTGCGTTCTCGCTTCGTGAGGGCAGGATTGATGAACGCCCACATCTGATAGAAGAGCACAGGACTGGCGAGAAAGAGACCCCCGAACATCGACAGTCGCATCGCGACCGAGAACCCCTCTGTCACTTCGAACTGGTTCAGAGCCTGTCCGGGTAGCGCAAGGCGATACGGGCGGGCAAGAGCCTCGAAGATCCACCCACGAAAGACGAATGCGACAATCGCGCCGATGACGACGGCGATCGCGCTCTTGACGAGCCTCCATCGGAGTTCTTCGAGGTGTTCGACCACCGACCGGGGTGTGTCCTCACTCATCTCGAGGGGGTGTGTCCTTCGGCTCTGCGCGTTTCTGCGCGTCGGCGATCGGCTCGGTGGAGAGCTCTCTCAAGGGTTTCGTCGCGTCCTTGATGGGCTCGGTCAGTTCGCGGACTTCCTTCTCGAGCCCACGTTGCAGCTCTCCGGCGGTCGCCTGGATGTCACGCACGATCGACGAGAGCTTCTTCGCCATCTCAGGGAGGCGCTTCGGTCCGAATACGATCAGCGCAACGAGGAGGATGACGATCAGTTCGGAAGGGCTGACATCGAAGAGCACAAGGCTCTCATGTTAGAGATTGGTGCTGCCCAAGCGACTGCTCAGGCGAGCATCCTCCAGAACTCTTCTTCACGATCGAGGGCTTCGACGAACTGGGCGACCTCTTCTTCGGTGATCGGCCCGGGCTCCGGCACGACCACGTCGTAGCTGACGCCAGTTGCGAGCAGGACGTTGACAACTCTGTTGTTTGCCGGCCGACGCTGTAGGTCGCCGCACCCTGGGCACACGAACAGGTAGCTCCCCTGGTCGCCCATCGGATCCAGCTCGAGTGCTAGATCGGCAGGGTGGAGTTCGATGTCTCCGCAGTGTTGGCAAGTTGTCTTTATCGTGGTCATTCGGCGCTCCGCTCACCGTTCATGCCTCGTGTATCGGCCCTTCTCGGGGTGCCCTGTAGTGACTAATGCGAAATGGTCACAGGTATCTAGTGAGTATGCGTTGCCGCAGAGACGCGGTGGCGTCGGCAACCTCGGTGCCGTCGAGGAGTTCGGCATCGACTCCGAGCCGAACGAGCAGTCTGGCCGCGACGCCGGCATCGGACGTAGAGAACCGGACGGTGAGAGGGTCGGTTTCGATGACGTCGACCGGGTAGTAGTCGGCGACCCACGCGGCGCGCGGATGGAGCTTGATGGTTGCTTGCACGTCGTCTTCCGATGGTGTGTAGCGGACCTCGGGAGCCGGCGGATTCGCGTTGGGAGTGAATCGCTCGCCCGTCACTTCCATCCCCCGTATTCGGTCGATACGAAACACGCGCTCGGCTTTGGCAGTCCTGCAGTAGGCCGAGACGTACCAGTTGCCCAGTGTTGTGAAGACCGACCACGGTTCGATGAGCCTCCGGGTGGTCTTGCCTTTGCCGAGCGAGGTGTATATGAGATCGATGAGACGCCCCTCAACCGCAGCGTTGCGCAACATCGTCACGTTCGTGCTCTCGCTGTCGATCTCGATCGCGAGGGTCTCATCGGCCTCGATGCCGAGCGCCCTGGTCAGCTTCTCCACCGCCGTCCTGAGGGCCGGTGGGGCCTGATCGGTCGCTATGAGCGTCTCCGCTGAGGCAAGCAGTGCGAGCGCTTCAGCCATGCTCAGTCGCAACGCTCGTGAGAAGTAGTCTGCCATGTCGATGACGACCTCTTCGTCGTCGACGTACGCGACCATCAGATCCCCCGGTCCGTACCCCGGCAGTCCGCATACGAACACGAGATTGAGATCGGTGATCAGCTCGCCCCTCGTATAGCCGAACCGGTCGCACACCTCGGCGACGGTGGCCCCTGGGTGGGCGATCACCCACGGGACCATCGAGAGAATCCTCGTCAGCCGCTGTGCGGTTCTACTCATTGCCGTACCCGCTCAACCAGCGCCGCCCGGAGCTCCTCCGGCTCGACGATCTCTGCCCTGTCCTCGAAGCTCAGCATCCATCCGATGAACGCATCCGGGTTGGCGACCGATACGACTGCTTCGAGGGAACCGTCGTCGAGTTCGGTGATCTCCCCTGCCAGCTGCCGACGCGCCCACCAGGCAGTGTCGGCGTCGAAGACGACCTTCGCGACGAGATCCGCATCTCCGATCGCCCAGGGCTCGACCGGCAGGGCGTCTCGAAGACTGAACCCTCGTGGCCGGGCAAACGCTTCGGGCCGCTCACCCATGGTCATTCGTGCGGCTTTGTCGACTCTGAAGGATCGCTGCTCGCCTTGTTCGAACGCGATCAGGTACCAGTGTCCCCTCTGATGAAGGATGCCCATGGGTTGCACCGTCCGGATACGTCCGTGGTACTGGAACGACAGTTCTCTGCGTTCCGTTGACGCCTGGAAGGCGGCTTCGAGGTCGCCCGTCTCCAATCCCAGCTCGGCGGCAAGTGGTTCACCGCCACCGGCCATTGTCAGACCACCGAGCTTCAGGAGCGCATCTGGTCCCGCAGGTTGTCCTCCGAGCCGTACAACCTGCGCTGCGAGCCATAGGGCGGCCCGTTCTTCATCGTTGAGATCGGGGTCTGGCAGCTGGTACTCGTCGGGCCGGAGGGTGTAGCCGAACTCGACCTCCCAGGCATCCGTCGCTTTCAACTCGAGCGGGATGCCCATTCGTCGTAGCAACGCCTTGTCCCGCTCGAACATCCGGTGGAACGCCTCATCAGACTCTTTCGCGTACCCAGCGACCGTCCTACGGATTTCCTCCGCGGTGACTGGTCGCTCTGCGGTCAGCAGGAAAGCGAGAAGGTTCAGGAGTCGTTCGATGACGCGTCGCATGCCGAGGCCAACTGTAGGAGGTCGCTGAACCGCTTTGAAGCACCCTAGAGGCCTTCGATCAGCCGATCTACCCGCCTATCCGTGTGTACGAACGGGTCTTTGCAGAGGATCGTGCGTTTGGCCTGGTCGTTGAGCTTCAGATGAACCCAATCCACCGTGAAGTCGCGCCCTGCGGCCTTCGCAGCCCTGATGAAGCTCCCTCGGAGCCGGGCCCGGGTCGTGGCCGGCGGCTCGGATCGAGCGCGTTCGATCGCCTCGTCGGCCACCGCTCGCTGCATTCGTCCCTTCCGCACGAGGAGGTGGTGCAGACCCCTACCGGGATGGATGTCGTGGTAGGCGAGATCCATCATCGTGAGCTTCGGATCGGACAATGACAGATCGTGACGAGCCCGATACGCCTCGATCAGTCGCCACTTCGCCACCCAATCGAGTTGATCGGCAAGTGACATCGGATCCTGCTCGATGCCGGTCAGCATCTGCTCCCAGTATCGGATTGCCGTGTCGATAGCAGGCGGGAAGCCGTGCATCCGACCGTACCGGGATATCTCGTCGAGGTACTCCCATTGGATGTCGAGGGCCGACATCTCCCGGCCGTTGGCGAGTCGCACCCGTCGCTTGCACGTCGGGTCGGCGCTGATCTCCCTGATGGCCCTGATTGGATTCTCCAGATCGAGGGAACGGAATGTCTTGCCGTCTTCGAGCATCTGGAGCAGCGCTCCGACGATCCCGACCTTCGCGAAGGTGACGAGTTCGGACATGTTCGAATCTCCCACGATCACGTGGAGCCGCCGGTACATGGCAGCGTCTGCGTGGGGTTCGTCGCGGGTGTTGACGATCGGCCTGCTGCGGGTCGTCGCCGACGACACTCCTTCCCACACATGCTCTGCGCGCTGGGAGATCGTGTATCGAACCCCGCGGGCGGTACGCAGGAGCTTGCCGGCACCTGCATAGATCTGTCGTGTCACGAGAAACGGAAGTAGCGCATCGATCGTCGCTG
>Ga0307417_10000346_pt1 | contig 19259 bp, 15 predicted proteins | sample SalMarWE160210MG_2_FD_202514 | JGI IMG/M metagenome (GOLD analysis project Ga0307417, IMG submission 202514) | Salt marsh sediment microbial communities from the Plum Island Ecosystem LTER, Massachusetts, United States - WE1602-10 | ecosystem: Environmental > Aquatic > Marine > Intertidal zone... | reverse complement strand
TCAATCCCCTTGAGTTCCGGCACGTCGGCCACATCTACGATTCGGTCGATGCCCTTTATTCGGCTTTCCATGTAACGGACCAGGTCCGTACCGCCGGCGAGGACCTCACTCCTCACACCAGGCTGGTTGAGCATCTCCAGCGCTTGTTCAAGACTTGTTGGGCGAACGTAAGTTTGTTCCGTCATCCATGCCTCAGGTCAGAGAGCGTCCGCCATCGACGAAGTACACGCTTCCAGTAATGAAGTCGTTCTCGATAAGGAAAGCTGCCATTCGGGCCACGTCTTCCGGGGATCCTATGCGGCCCAGCAAAGACTTGGATTCGGCCCAATCACGTTTGGCATCCGAAGCGCCTTCCGGCAGAAGCACTGTGCCGGGAGCGATGGCGTTGACCCGGATGGTGGGTGCCAGCTCAGCTGCCATGGATCTGGTCAGGCTGACAAGGGCGGCCTTGCTCGCAGCATGGTGGGCATAGCCTTTCCAAACTTGAAACGCCGACAGATCCGTGATGTTGAGGATGATCCCGGAGCCTTGCGCCAGCATCACCTTCGCCGCCGCCTGGGAGAGCAGAAATGGCCCTCTCACATTCACGCCCATCGCCAAATCCCAGTCTGCTTCTGAGATGTCAAGCAAGGGTGATTGGAGCCAGACGGATGCGCTGTTGATCAAGACATCGATTCGGCCCAGCGCTTGCACCGACTGGTCGACGAATTCATGGACTTGCTGGCTGTCCCGAACTTCGACTTTCCGGGCAAAGCATTTGCGGCCATGGGCCCCAAATTCGGCTTTGGCTTCCTGCCAGGGCTCCTCGTCGAGATAATAGGAAAAAGCGATGCTCGCACCCAGGTCCGCCAGGTGCCCCGCCACTCGACGCCCCACTCGGGCAGCTCCCCCAGTGATCAGGACCACGGAATCGCTGATTTTCATAGCCTCACCTTGCCCCGCGCACTTCGCCTCTGGGAATTGCCGCGCGCAATTGTCCCGTACGCGAAAAGCGGAGAACTTGATTCTGCGATGTTGCCGCCACCCAATGTCACCACTTCAACGCCCCCTTGTGCTCAAGACTTCCGGCACACAGGACGTCCCCCATCCCGCAGCTGCCCTTGGCGGGAAGTTGTCGCTCCGGCGGGGCGCAATCCTTACGATGGAGTTCTTATCGTCTTAGTTTCCCCCAAACTTGGCCGTTGGCTGTTCGATGAGTTCCTTGATCCTGGCCAAGAATCTGGCCGCCGGGGCGCCGTCGACCACCCGATGGTCAAAGGACAGGCTAAGGGTCACCTGTTCTCGCAATGCCACCCCTCCTTCCCAGGCCACGGGACGGAGCACGATACGTCCAATCCCCAGAATTCCTGTCTCGGGCGGGTTGATGATGGGGGTGAAGGCGTCGATCCCATACATGCCCAGGTTGGTCACGGTGAAGGTGCCGCCGGTGAGGTCATCTGGGAGAGTTCGGCCGCTCTGGGCCTGTTCCGATAGCTCTGAAAGCGCCTGACTCGTTTCAATCAAAGTCATCCGGTCGACGGCGTGCAGCACCGGAACCAGGAGACCTCGTTCGGTGTCCACGGCCACACCAATGTTGATTTCCGCCAGCTCCCAAATTCCTAAGGGGGTGAGGGTCGCGTTCATGTAGCGGAACTCAGACAGAGCTTGCGCCACGATTTGTACGAACACCGCGTCGAAGGGGATCTTGCCCTGTGAGCCGCTGCTCAATCGCTCTCGGAAGGCAATCAACTCCACGGCATCCGCCTCGGCCGTGAGTGTCACCTGCGGGCGTTCGCGCCAGCCTGCTGAAAGCCGTTCGGCGATGATCGACCGCAGGCCGGTCATGCCCTGCGTCGTGGCCGACGATGCAGCCATCGCTAACTCGACGTCGGCTCTAGTCACGCGCCCATTCGGCCCTGTCCCTTCCACGCCGGCAAGGTCCAATCCCGCCTGTTGGGCCAGTTTGCGGGCAACGGGGGTCGCCCTGATCTCGATCGGGTGCCCAGCCTTGACCAAATCAGCCTCCACGACCATGCCTCTTACACCGCTGCCTCGAATGTCATTCAGATCAAGCCCCTTGGCGCTTGCCTGAGCCCGGGCGCGCGGCGATGCCGCGACAACCTGTTGGTGCTTCGGCTTGGCTGGGGTATCAAAAGCTGGTGGCTCGGGAGCGATCACACCCTGACCATCTGCGTCGGGAGCAACACCCATGTCGGAGGCCTCCCCGATGACGGCCACCGCGGTCTGCACTTTAACCGTCTCCCCGACGTCAACCAGAATATGGAGCGGCCCGCTGGCGGGGGCCTCGATGACAATCGCCGACTTGTCGCTTTCGAACGTGAACAGGTCATCACCCTTCTTGACCCATTCACCGTCTTCTGCATGCCATTCGACTATGGTGCCTTCGGTCATCGAAAGGCCGAGCCGTGGCATCACGACGAGATAAGGTTCGCTGTGGGTTGTGTTCATACGGTTTGCCGCCCTGAACCAGGCTGGAACTCAGTGCCACCCAGCTGAGATCCACACGGCCCGACAGTGCGCTCCTCTTCTATGACGTCACCCTCGAGCCCGACCCCTCCGGTGTGCCTGGCACCACCTTCTCCCGACAGGCTGCCCCTCCGGCCCCCGAATCTGGCATTCACGAATCGGGTAGGCGCGGCGGGGTAGATGAGCCCTGCTGAAGGGGGTGTCCACTCAATCATCCAAAAATAACTCGCGCACCCGGCGATAGGCATTCACCTCGTTATCGGAAGGCGCAAATTCCATCCCGATCAAACCATCAAAGCCAAGCTCCCGAAGCTTTCGGACCACATTCGGGAAGTTGATTTCGCCAGTACCAGGTTCTTGGCGGGTGGGCACGTCCCCAATATGAACCGTTGGATAAAGCCCTTGATAAGCCTCCAGGCCGTAGATCAGATTACCCGCCGTCCGTTGCTGATGATAGCAATCGAACGCCATCCGCAGCCTGGGGTGGTTCAGACGGCGGACAATACCAGCAACCTGATCGTGGCTGTGGATAAAGACACCACCATGGATGTGGTGGGTGTTCAAGCCTTCAAACCAAAGGGTGACGTTGGTCTTCTCGACCATTTCGAGAATTCGCGCAAGCCCGTCGAGCAGATTGGCGTACATTTCCCCGGCCGTGTAGTCCCTGGATAGCGGGGCAATCCACTCGCTGCCATCCTCGCGTAGATCGATCTGATTGGAAAACACAAACAGGTGAGGAATCTGGAACCGCTCGGCCACCTCCAGGCTCTCGGCCCAGGCTTCGAGGCAACGAGGGTGATCTTGCGCGTCCACAAGGTTGCCGAGCAGAGGGTCAAATGTGGAATTGATGAGACTGCCAAGACGCTGGCATTCGGCGAAAATCTCGTCCATTGGACGTTCGCGCCACAGCCAAACGTCAAGGCGGTGTATTCCCATCTCAGCGAATCTTTCGACCCGCTCGACAATGGGGAGATCTTTGAACCAAAAATCAAGATAGCCTGTGAATTCCATGTCTCCCTCGAGTCGAGCCGGGCCCGAGAATTGCTTGAGGTCCCTTTCCGACCTATCTTCGTCCGACATCTGGGCCTGCCGGCCCTGGCCGAGGGAACCCGACAGCCGGACCGTGAGGTTCGATGAGCACCCTGGGAGAAGCTGACCGGCAGGTCAAGCCGATGTTCAGCCCATTCCGGCCGGTGCACTGGTGTTGTTTGATGAGCCTCCTCGGCTACCGGAAATCCATCGTCAACGCCCCATCAGGGTTCGGACGGCCTGGACCATCTCATCAACTCCCGGCAGAAGGTAACTCTCTAACTCAGGGCTGTAAGGTATAGGCGCGTTCCTGGCTGCCACTCGCATGATGGGGCCGTCAAGAAACTCCACCGCCTCCTCGGCCAGCATGGCGGCGATCTCGGCGCCAGGGCCGGACCGCTTGTGGGCTTCATGGGCGATCACCACGCGCCCGGTTTTGGCCACCGACGTGATCATCGTTTCTTTGTCCAGTGGGACAAGCGTTCGAGGGTCAATGACCTCAGTGTCGATCCCCTGCCGGCTTAACTGATCTGCCGACTCCATGGCCTTGGGTGCCATGCCGCCAATAGCTATCAGCGTGACATCCGATCCTTCTCGAAGGATGCTCGCTTGACCGAATGGGACCATGAAATCATCCCCTTCGGGCACAGGACCCTGAGTGGCGTAGAGCATCTTGTGCTCCATGAACAACACGGGGTCTCGACCTCGTATGGCCGTCCTGAGCAAACCCTTGGCGTCGGCCGCTGAGGCTGGCACGACAATCTTGAGGCCCGGGATGTTCATGAACCAAGACTCCGGGCTTTGAGAATGTTGAGCTGCAGCTGACCCCGGAGCGCCTGTGGCGACGCGGATGGTCAACGGGACATCGGCCAAACCGCCGCTCATATACCGGGCTTTCGCCACTTGATTGACCAACTGATCGCCGGCGCACATCAGAAAATCACCGAACATGATCTCAACCACGGGTCGCATGCCCATCATGGCTGCCCCGAGTCCCGCACCGATGATAGCGATCTCGCTGATAGGCGTATCAAGCACCCGTTCGGGACCGAACTCGTCCTTCATCCCGGCCGAAACGCCCCATACGCCGTTGAAGGTGCCGACGTCCTCTCCCATCAGAAAGACCGAAGGGTCACGCCGCATTTCCTCACACAGCGTTTCTCTTATCGCTTCCGAATACGTCATTTCTCGCATCGCGTTTGCCTTCTTCTCATGCTCAAATGTCGCACACTCCGGCCCAGGAAACCCGCTAGAAGACCAATCCATCGTGAGTCTCGGCATACACGCCTTCCAAGGCGGTGGCCGGGTCTGCGAGCGGACTGGCGGCCGCAAATTCGACCGCCTCATCCAGCACTTCCATTACAGATCCAACGGTTTCTTCTAGCGTCCCTTCATCCATGTCGCTCGACTCGATAAGACGCTTTCGAAAGGCTGGAATTGGATCGCGGGCCATCCATTTTTCCATTTCTTCGGCTGTGCGGTAGACCATGGGGTCGCCTTCGTAGTGACCCCGTTGACGATACGTTTTGGCTTCGATGAAGGTTGGTCCTTCCCCTGCGTGGGCTGCGCCAACGGCTGAGCGAACGGCCTCATACACAGCCAGGACATCATTTCCGTCCACAATGACGCCCGGGAACCCATAGCCTTCGGCCCGGATGGACAAATCTGCCACAGCCGCTTGTTGAGATTGGGGAGTGCCTTCACCGTACAGGTTGTTCTCGCAGAAGAAGATGACCGGCAACTTCCACAGCCCCGCCAGGTTGGCCGCTTCGTGGAAGGCCCCTTCATTGACCGCCCCATCCCCGAAGAAGGCCAATGCCAGCCTTGATTCGCCACGCATCTTGAAGGCCAGTCCCGCTCCTACGGCGATCGGGATGCCGCCCGCCACCACGCCGTTGGCGCCCAGGATTCCAAGCTCGAAGTCGCTCATATGCAGTGAGCCCCCCTTGCCGAGGTTGTATCCGGGGCTTCGGGCGGCCAATTCGGCCATCATGCGCTTGGGGTCTCCGCCTTTGGCAATCAAGTGGCCGTGTCCACGGTGGGTGCTGGTGATGACATCGCCCGGCCCAAGAGCCAGACACGCACCGGCTGCCGTCGCCTCCTGACCCACACAGGAATGGATGAACCCGGGGATCAGCCCCCGCCTGCGTTCCTCAATCGCCCGAAGTTCAAATTCCCGAATCAGGACCATTCTCCGGAACAGCTCGAGCAATAGCTCGGCCGGATAGGCGGAGAGGTCCGTGGTTGGCTTGGTAGCTGTCGATTTGCTGCTCATCGAATTCCCTCTGCCCTACTGCTCCAGCTCGATCCACACGGCCTTGATTTCGGTAAAGGCATCAATGGCATACTTGCTGTTGTCCCGGCCGTACCCGCTTTGTTTGAATCCGCCAAAAGGCACCCCGGAATCGAACACATTGTAGGTGTTGACCCAGACCACCCCAGCCTTGATCGCTGCCGCCAATCTGTGGGCCCGCGCGACATCCCGAGTCCATACCCCCGCTGCCAGGCCATACATCGTGTCGTTGGCTCGGCTCACCAATTCGCTTTCGGATTCAAAACGGTAGATTGGCAGTACGGGGCCGAAGATCTCCTCACAGGATATTGAATGATTATCAGGAACATCAGCCAACAGAGTCGGGGGAAGGTAGAAACCACCTTCGGGGAGGGTCTCATCTTTCAGCCTCGACCCGCCGGCCAGGAAACGGACACCGGCTTGCTTACCCTGTTCCAGATAGCCCATGATCTTGTCGAACTGGGTCTGATCAACAATGGGGCCAAACTCCGTGTCCGTGTCCATCGCGTGACCCGTACGCGCTTGCTTGGCCAGTGCGACAAGGCCCTCGATGACTTCGTCATACACCTCGGATTGGACATACAGGCGCGCCCCGGCCACGCAGCTTTGCCCTGTGTTGCCAAACGCGGCATTGAAGGAACCCGGAATCGCCTGCTCAAGATCTGCGTCCCCGATAATCACATTCGGCGCTTTGCTCCCCAACTCCAACGCCAGCCTCTTGATGTTGACGGCGGAGTTTCGTATGACGCTGCGCCCGACGTCTGTCGACCCTGTGATGGCCACCTTGTCGACGAGCGGGTGTGCAGCCAGCCGGTCGCCAATCTGCGCCCCTGATCCGGCCAGCACGTTGAATGCGCCCGGCGGCAAGCCGGCTTCGATTGCCAGTTCACCCACTCGGAGCAAAGCCAGTGTGGCGGCTTTAGCCGGCTTGAGAATCACGGCATTGCCGCAGGCAAGGGCTGGGGCGCATTTCTGCATGGCATGGATCAGCGGATAGTTCCACGGGATAATGATCGCCACCACCCCGACCGGCTCGCGCCGAGTGTAGACGAGCTTGCCCGGGATGGATACGGGGTGGGTTTCCCCTTCGATCTTGCTCGGCCAACCAGCGAAGTGATAGACCTCGTCGGCGGCGACAAATGCGTCGATATGCTGAGTGTGCTGGATCGGTTTGCCGTTGTCCAACGACTCGAGCTGCGCCAGCTCATCGTTGTGTGATTCGATCAGCCCAGCCCAACGCCGCATCATCCGCTCTCGGGTGGAGGGCGGCATGGTCGCCCATTCCCCCTGCAGAGCCGAACGGGCAGCGGAAACGGCATGATCGACATCATCAGCCCCGGCGGCGTAGATTTCGGTCAGTGTCGATCCATCCGATGGATTGAATGCTTTGTAGGTCTCGCCTGAACCCGATTTGACCAACTCGCCACCGATGATCAATCTCTTGGGAGAGCTCCTGAGGAAGGCTTCGGTTTCACGAAGGAGGGGCTGCAATGACATCGACTTTGCTCCTGTACCGGACCCAAGCGCTTACGGAGAACGCCCGGGGCCCGGCCTCGAATAGGCCCGTCACCGGCACGGCCGGTCGCCTCATGTTTTCGGGCCCGCTCTCGCGGCGATGCGCCGGGTTCCCGACTCCCGGGGACTCAGGTCCTCCACCGAACAAGTCAATACAATCTTGATCGCTCACCACAGGTTTTGAAGCTGGAGACAGTGTCCTGCAAGGATTGGTCACTTCCTGGACCCATCACCCGTCCTGACAACCCCCAAAGGCGACCAAGCACCACCCTGAAATGCGCCTGCAGGGGCATTCGGGAGGCAGGTGACGGCAAAACGCAAAGTGGGCTGGTGCCCGAAGGTGTATCCTGCGCCGCGCGCTTCGTCCGGATGTTAAGTGATACTAAACAAAGGAGCCAAGTGACACATGACACGTTTCTTACGATTTTAGTCCCGGTATGCTTTCAAGAGGCCGTGTAGGTTCCTCGCACGGCGAGGAAACCAGTCACTTCGGGTTGAGGTGAATCCGAAAACTCGAAGGCGGTTCTTGCACTGATTGGGTTGGACTTTATCCTGGCCAATTGGGGGTTCCGGAACTGTTTCAAGAGACAGTTGTACCTATAGGCACAGTCATTCTGTACATTTCAGCTCGAGACGAAGGTCATCTTCCAGGCGGCTTTGGTCATGGTCCGACCCTGCTCAGTCGATGGCAAGTTGGGGTCCAACCTGGCGTGTGGGTCGGCCAAAATGGAAAACAGCGCATGTCCCAGCCCGGAATTGAATGAGGGGATCATCGCCTGGAACTGTGTGATGTGGCTTTACAGGGACCGAACGGGAATGATCGCGATCAGAGCATTCCGCCAGATTCGCCCGCATATGATGCCCGAGCGAGAAACCCAGCTTGAGGTCGGGCGACCTCGAATGAGGCCGAACGAATGGCGATTGAACCTGATTCAAAACGACAGTTGGTTAGAACGAGCAATCGAGTGCAGGAGGGCAGGGGATTTCCGCTTTCCAGCCGCGTCCGAGGAGTTCTGCTGAGCCGGCGATTGTGAGCGAGGTGACCGAGATGGCGGATCAACGCATTGCTTTGTACATGCAGGACAGACATGCTATACGCTATGAACTGGAGATGGCGCGCTATGCGGAAGAGCGCGGCTTCTCAGAGATTTGGCAAGCAGACACGCGCCTTGCCAGGGATTGCGTCGTGATGATGAGCGCTTTTCTTACGCAGACTCGCCGGTTACGCATTGGGTCGGGAGTTCTCCCCATTTGGACTCGAAACCCAGCCGTCATTGCTGCCACCTGGAGCACGCTGTGGGAGCTCGGCGGACGTATTGAGGGGCGCGGCCGAGTGATGCTCGGATTAGGGGCCTGGTGGGAACCGATTGCCGGTCGGGTTGGGGTGGCAAGGCGTCGGCCATTAGGTGCCATGCGGGAGATCGTCGAGGCCAGCCGTCAGCTTTTCACCATGGAGGAGGTCACCTATCAGGGAGAATTCGTGCACCTTGATCGGATCCGACTCGATGTGGCCTTTGGGGACACATCCCCGCGCGACATCCCCATCTACATCGGCGCCACGGGGGACAAGATGCTCGAACTGGCCGGGGAGATCGCCGACGGCGTTGTGCTCAACTACGTTGTCTCGGTCGATTACATCCGACGCGCGGTTGGGTTGGTTGAAAAGGGAGCTCGCAAAACGGGAAAGACGCTCGACCAAGTGGACCGCCCCGAGCTCTTGGTGTGCTGCTTGAGCGATAACGATCCAGCTGCCGCCATGGCCGAAGGCAAGAAACTCGTGGCGTATTACCTGGCCACCGAACCTCACATCATGAAGGCCAGCGGCGTTGGTGACGACCTACTGGAGAAAGTTCAGGCCTTAATGAGCTGGCCCGCCACCGAAGAAGACTACCTGAGGGCCAGCAAGGTTATCCCTGACGACGTCGTCCGACAACTGATGGCGGTCGGCACCTCGGATGAATGCCGGGCCAAGGTTCGCGAATACGTCGACGCAGGTGTGACCTGCCCAATCCTATACCCCATGATGGAGGACATAAAACCGGTGATCGATGCTTTTGCTGGAGGATTCTAACAAGTCCGGCCGTTCTGTTGATCGGGCTATTCCAGCCCACGGCCATCTCCGGTAAAGGCCAGCCGTGTCCGATTCCCCTCCAAGCTCCAAATGGCACATCTTTGCCGCCATCAGCCTTGGTGCACTGGTCACCACGATCGACGCGTCGATTGTGAGTATCGCCCTCCCCGCCATCGGGCACGATTTCAACGTCCCGTTGTCATCCGTCTCCTGGGTCAACCTGGCCTACTTGCTCGGCGTAACAGGGACGCTGCTCAGCTTCGGGCGTCTGTCTGATCTGTTCGGCCGTCGGCGGATCTACGTGGCTGGTTTCGCTCTTTTCGCTCTGATGGCCTTGATGTGCGGGCTGGCGGCCAATCTGATGATCTTGATTGCGCTCCGCATTCTCCAGGGCGTCGGGGCATCCATGATGTTTGCGAATGCGCTGGCAATCCTCAGCCGAGGTTTCCCCCGAGGCGAACGGGGGCGAGTCTTCGGCATGGCAGCGGCCTTTGCCTCGGCCGGCGTAGGCATCGGGCCCGCGCTGGGGGGCGGGTTGGTCAGCGCATTGTCCTGGCGTTGGGTCTTCTGGTTCTACACGCCGATTGCTCTTGCAGGAACCTTTGTCGCCTGGCGAGGCATCCCAGGGGATCTTCGACCCCAGAAGGTTGAACCTGTTGATCTTCCTGGCACGATGTTGTCGTTCGTCGCCATGACGAGCATCGTGCTGAGCTTGAGATATTTGCCTGGGGAGTCGCCAGCCTTGGGGATGTTACTCGCCATCCTGGGATTGACCACGGGCCTTGCGTTTGTGAGACGAGAACGCAGCCTGCGGTCCCCACTGGTGGGCCCGATCTTCGTCACGGATCCCATCTTGCGAGCTACGACCCTGGGTGCCTTTATGGGTTACCTCTCCCTGTACATATATGTGCTTCTGCTGCCTTTCTTCCTGATCGACTATATTGGCCAAACTGCGGCCCGCACCGGGTTGATCTTGACGGCAGAGCCAGCCCTCTCGATCTTCACGGGCCCCCTTGGCGGCCGCCTCTCCGATCGCTTCGGAAGCCGCAATCTGATACTCATTGGCCTGGGCATCACGGCCTCGGGTCTCTGGGCGCTCAGCGGGTTGACCTCGGAATCAACAGCCTGGGATGCCGCCTGGCGCGTGGCGATGATTGGCCTAGGGTTCGGTCTCTTCTACACACCCAATAACAGTGCCCTTATCGGCGCGGCGCCAACCGAGCGGCTGGGGGTCGCCACGGGCGTTGCGTCCGTCGCCAGCAATCTGGGGATGGCGGGGGGCATCGCACTGGGCGGTGCTTTGGTGGCAGGGGCTGCAGGAAACCTAGCGCAGTCCGGTCAGACCTTTGTGAATGATTTCGTGGTGGCAATGCGCGTCGCGGCAGCGATCTGCGTAGGCGCCATGTTCTTTTTTGCCCGCTGGATGCGCCCTGCTCCGGCCAAGCCTCCATCGGTTGGGGCAAACCTCGGCCTGGATCTGGAGACAGGACAAGAAGAGGGTTGAAACCACAGCGTGCCAGTGGGCAATCCGTCCCGGGCGGGCATCCTCTGGTTTCGAGCGGCAAACGACATGTTGGTCGCGAGCCGCTTGAGCCTCTCCCCCAGGGGGGCGGGTGACCGCAAACAGCCGGTAACCCACGGGCCAGCCCGCCAGGCCCCTGAAACAACTGACCTTCGGTTGTGGGCCCGGGAAGGCGGCTGTTACCCCCCGGCAATCGCCCCTACAACCATGAAGGCATCTTTGCCATCCGTCACGCTCTCGGGAAGAGGGTCATCCGGCGCGTCATTGGAAAGATCTTCGCCCGCGGCGAAGAAGCGTACCAACGCACGCCGCTCTTGGGTCGAATGATCGCGCATGGTTCCCCGAAGCTGAGGGTAGGCGGCCTCCACGGCATCAAGCACCGACCGCTGCGTGACGGGTCCTTCCACAGCAACCGTGATCTCTTTGCCCACGCCGGCCAGATTGCGCAGGTGGTGGGGGAGGACGACGCGAATCACGGCAGGGTCTGCACTTCGACCGAGTACACGTCGGGGAGATCGCGCACGATGGCCGACCAGCTGTCACCGCCATCGGCGGAGGCATACACCTGGCCGCCCGTGGTGCCGAAGTACACGCCACATGGGTCCATGCGATCAATTGCCATGGCATCCCGCAGCACGTTGACGTAGCAGTCTTCCTGCGGGAGCCCCTTGGTCAGCGCCTCCCACTCATTTCCGCCCGACCGGCTCCGGTAGACGCGAAGCTTGCCATCCGGGGGAAAGTGCTCCGAGTCGCTCTTGATCGGCACCACGTAGAGCGTCTCCGGCTCGTGTGCATGCACGTCTATCACGAAACCGAAGTCGCTGGGCAGGTTGCCGCTGATCTCATACCAGTTGTCCCCGTGATCGTCGCTGCGCATGACATCCCAGTGCTTCTGCATGAAGAGGACCCCGGGCTTGGAGGGGTGCAATGCAATGCGATGGACGCAATGGCCGACTTCGGCATCGGGGTCAGGGATATACTCCGACTTCAAGCCGCGGTTGATCGCCTGCCAAGTTTCGCCACTGTCTTCAGTCCTGAACACCCCCGCCGCCGAGATCGCCGTGAACATCCGCGTGGGCTGCTCGGGGTCAATCAGGATCGTGTGTAGACAAAGGCCCCCGGCACCGGGATGCCAGCCAGGCCCGGTCGCATGCTTGCGCAGGCCCGGCAGCTCGTGCCAGGTCTGCCCTGCATCCGTCGAGCGGAACAGGGCGGCATCCTCCACGCCGGCATAAACCGTGTCCGGGTCGTCGAGTGACGGCTCAAGGTGCCAGACCCGCGCAAACTCCCACGGATGGGGCGAGTCATCGTACCAAAGGTGGGTTCCGGTATCGCCCTCGTAGTTGAACTCGTTCCCGACCTGTTCCCAGGTCTTACCCCCGTCATCCGAACGATGGATGACCTGGCCAAACCAGCCCGTTGAGGGTGCGGCGTAGATCCGCTTGGGGTCCGCCGCCGACCCCTTCATGTGATAAACCTCCCAGCCGGCGAAGTGTGGCCCACTGACGTCCCAGTTTTGGCGTTTGTCGTCGGATGTCAAGATGAAAGCGCCCTTGTGCGTCCCCACCAAAACCCTTACTCCGCTCATCCCAGCCTCCCATTGGTGTCGCCTGCGCCTCTCCCGGGGCGCCCACGACGTGACTTTTCGGTCCCCACATTCTAAATGCATTCGCGGGCCCCTGAGAATCAAATCCCCCTTGCGGGGGAGAGGCCGCCCATGACCCAAAGCTTGGACCCGGACGGATTGTGACGTTTTGCACAATCAATCTTCCCGCCGGGGAACCGTCGATAGCCAAAGATCCCACAAGCGGTCCAGGCAATCTTTGAGCCTGTCACCCAGCTCAGATCCACCGCGCGTGGTCAGATCATCGGCGTTGTCGAAGACGACGTAGGGCACCCGCACGTCACCGACCGCCAAGAACTCGTCATCAGACGCGGTGAACGCCTCCCAATCGTCACCGCGATAGAGGCGCGTCATCTTTTCGTCCGGCAGGCTGTGCTCCAATATGCTCTCCGGCCGGTTTGGATTCTCTCGGGCCCGATTCTTTCGCAGGGACTCTTCGTGGGATACCCGAATGTAGAGCACGGCCGCCCCTTCGAGGACCGAGGCCGGCAAATGAGCATAGGCCGTCCGATAGCCACCCGATTCCGCACCGCGTGAAAATTCGATCACTCCCGTCCATCCGGGAGGCGCGTCCCGCCGCCACCGCTCGTAGTCTTTGCCCAGCCGACGGATCAGCAGGTGCCACAGGTCGTTGTGGACAAAGTAGGCATCGGGGGTGGAATGCAGACGCGGCCGATGGAACACCCGCTCCAGAAGCTCATCTTCCTCGAACCATGTCCACAGCATGGGGAAGTCGTCAAAGGTTTTGAGGCGTCCCACATGGAATCGGTGGATACGGGCGTCATCATCCATGTCAGCCAGGAAAGCCAGAATTTCGCTCTTACCGGCGGCTGGTCGAGCGTTGACAATTAGGCAGGGAAAGGCTTCATTCATGGCGTGTTTGATCCTCTCCGGAGCGCCACCAAACCGGGTTGGCCTTCAAGCTGGTCGCGGGCCCCGCCTGTGTCTACCCAAATTTTACTAATCAAGGGGGCACAGCCGGGCGTCGGTTGAGATCTCCTTGGACCTGGCCATCTCTAAGCCCCCCGAATCAAGCGCCGCTACCTGAAAATAACACTCTCCTGAAGGTAGATCCGTGAACACCGACTGGTCTTCAAAATCCGTCTTGGCCACGGTCTCCATCACACTCATCGAATCTGGCGATGAGCCGCCGAAGACACGGTAGCCCGCCACATCTGTCGATCCGTTCCATGAGTAGCCCAGCGTCAATTGGTCGGCATCGGACTTGTAGGCGAGAACAGGTTTGGTCAGGGGCGCAGCGTGCCATGGAGATCGAAAGGCACGATAGCTCACGTACGGTTTGTCAAACGACAGTTCAAACAAGGTCTCCCCCTGAGGCGAGACTTCGGTCATCGACACGTACGCGTAGGGTCCCTTAGTGAATGGCGACCCCCAGCTCAAGAAGATGTTGCTGTCCGGCAGAACCTGAGTGTTGCCCATGAAAGTAGCAAAAACCTCGGGATTGTGCGTGTAACTCCATACCTGTAGGGCGGTCTGGCTCACGGGATCAACTCGGTACGCAAGGCCGTGCGAGGCGTCCGGCCGACTGGGCGTTCCCTGGTTGTCAAAGACGGTGATCTCACCATCGGGCAACTGGCGGACATCATGCTGATAGGCGAACGGCTCACCATCCTCAAACTGGAATGTGCCGGCCTTCCCTCCCAAGCGCCACATCACAACCCCGGTGTGCAGGTTGATCTTGGTAATCTCGCTCTGATTGCGGCTCGACAGCAGGAGATTGCCATCGTTGGTTACCGCCAGGGAATTGCCGTGAACCAAGTCGATTTGTTGGGACGTCAGGTCAGATGTCGAATCGGATATTGAGAAGTGGTCCCAACTGCGCCACTCGAAGATCACATTCTTGGATGGATCAAGTTCTTGGATGATCAGGCCGGTCACCAGGGCGTTCGGCTTTCCGTCCTGGACGATCTCACTCATGTCGATTGTCTGGGCATCGTAGGCCATCAACAGCGCGTTTCCGTCGGGAAGCAGTTGGAAGTCGTGCAGATCGGCGACGTAGCCGTTTCCAGCATGATAGGTGTCGATGACCTGGTAGTTCGAATTCATGAGCACGTAGGTCGATGTCAGCTGGTCAAAGTAGGACAGCATGCCGTTCGGCTGCCTCTTGAAGTCGAAAGCTCCCAGATCATCGGCCATCGACTTGTAATAGACGAGCCGGCCCCTGCCATCCAGGATCAACAAGTAGGAACCCACGCTGGTCTTCGTCCAGTAGAACGGCGCCACAAAGATGTCACCCTCTGATGGGTCATCGGAGAGGGTGGACACGCTGAAATGTGGGATGTCTTGAGGCACGGTCAAGAAATCCGGGAAGGCGCTGCGCGGTTTGACGTCGGGCGGATTCGGGACCAGGCTGGTCACCGTCCCCGATTCTTGATGCTGAGAGACAGTGAAGTTGTAGGACAGGCCGATGTAGCCCCTTCCCGAATCGAGGCGCAGGCCGTTCACGTCCACCTTGGCTTGTTCTCCCTGAGTGAACGGTTGATCGGGCTTGAAGATCACCGTCCGGTGGTCGTCCGCCAGGATCGATGATCCTGGGTGCAGCCCACTTTGCGCCCCGCGCACGATGAATCTCAACTTGGAGAGCACTGCGGCTGTGACTTCCGGCCCGTAACGAACGGCGATTGTCGCATCCTTTGAAACATACTCGGCGTTCTTGAGAGGAGCATAGTATTCGGGAACCTGGGCTTCGGGCCCGCAGCCGGAAAGAGCAAGGACCAGCATCAGAATCACCGGCGCCAAACCCCATCCTAGATCTCTCACAGTGGCATGCCACTCCTCGTCATGGGCAGATCGACAGCCGACAGCAGGAGTATCTTACCCGTTCGACACCCTTAGGAAGGACCCCTTCCGCAGCTTGGGAGGCGTGCCAAATCACGAAAGTCGGAATGGGGATCGGCTTTGAGATCGCGGCAGGCATCCGACATCCTTTGATCGCCGAAATGGCCGTCGACCGCCAGCGACATTCTGCTGCCCAATCCGGGACATACGTCGCTACCCAAGCCGGCCAGGTGGAAGCAACATACGGTTGGGCAAGCGCCCCGAAACGGCGGCAGGGATTCCGTTGACGGATTTCCATTCACCGGAGATGGGCTCGCGTACGGAGACAGGGGGTGAGCATGGATTTGCGACCATCGATCTCGGGAACATGGTACCCGTCAGATGCCGACGAACTCAGGAGCCTACTCCAGCATCTGCTTGACCTCCATGCTGATGAGGCTGGTTCGGTACCTGCCCGGGTTCGCGGATTGCTGGTCCCCCATGCCCGACTTGCCTATTCAGGGAACATCGCCGCGAAAGCCTACGCCAGCCTGGCCGCGACTTCCTATGACACGGTCGTCGTCCTCGGCCCTTTCCACGCCTACCACCGGGCGCCGTTTCTCATTTGCCAACATGATGGATACCAGACTCCTTTGGGGCCGGTGGCGATCGACCACAAGCAGGTCAGGGCCATCCATACCATTCTTTCCGAACGGAGTGGCATGGGGCTGACCCCTACAGACGAGACAGCCGAACATTCCATCGAGATCCAGCTCCCCTTTCTCCAAACGATTCTGGGCACGTTTCGGCTGGTGCCGATCATGCTCGCCCATCAGACCCCAACGACCGTTGCCGCCCTGTCTGGCGCCCTGATCGAAGCAATTGGTGATGCCGACCCTTTGTTGATTGCCAGCTCCGACCTGTCGCACTTCAACCCGCAGCATTTGGCCGTGCTCTTCGACCGGGAGATGCTCAACCGGATTACGGCTTACCAGGCGCAGGCCGTCCTTCATGCAGAACTCGAGGGAGCCGGGTCCGCCTGCGGGGCGGGAGCGATCGCCTCTATGCTTATGGTGGCGCATGCCTTGGGTGCCTCGCATTCGCGACTACTGGGCTATGGTACGTCCGGGGACGTGACAGGGGATTTCAACTCAGTCATCGGCTATGCGGCCGACGCGTTCTGGTAGGCAGCCGCCGCCCTGACTCCTCTGGCAGGCTCGGCGGCGACATGGGATGCGATGATATGGCCCGGCGAATCGCAAGTTCACGCCAGACGGCGGAACTGAACTTTAGGGTGATCCCGCACAGGTAAGGATCTTCAGCCGGGAAAGGCCTATCAACTCGGGGAATGCTCTGAATCAAGAGGACACCGGACCATGCGGAGAGCGTCTGGTGAGCTCTTACTCGAGCGCCATGGCCGCCCTTGTCAAGGCTGCGGCACATCGGCGGCGGGGGAGGTTCGCCTCAATCTTCCCTCGGCCTTGATGGCTGGCCGCACTTCCGTCAGGCGTTGTATCTCCGGACCTGCCTCATTCCCCGACCGACCATTGCCTGCGCATGGCGCTCAGCCTGATACAGGATCCGGTCTTCGTCCAGGGTGAGAAGCTGACGGTCCCGCATAAGCCAAGCGCCGTCGACCATCACGTGGCTTACGTCGGACCCCTTGGCGGAATGGACCAGGTTGGCTACCAGGCTATGGATGGGACGCAGGTGGGGTTGGTCGAGGTCGATCAGGATCAAATCAGCGGGTTCGTCGGGCTGGAGGCTCCCAAGGCCATCGAAGCCGAGGGCGCCACGCCGTGTCGCCAATCGCAGCGCCGTGTCGCCTGGGATCAGCTCAGGGTTGCGTCCCTGGTACTTGTCGATCAGGGCTGCTTGGCGCATGGTGGCAAAGAGATCCATGTCACTGTTGGATGCCGGGCCGTCGGTCCCAAGGCACATTTCCACGCCGGCCGCCAAGCGGGCTTCAAGCGTCGGGAAGGGCATGGCCAGCTTCATGTACGTGATCGGACAGTGGGGCACGTGCACCCGCTTGGCAGCCAAGATAGTGGTGTCCGCTTCATCGATGGCCAAGCAATGCGCTGCAACACAGCCCCCGGGCACGTCGAACACCCCCAGCGAATCCATCAGCGCCACCGGGCGCTGGCCATACCGCTCGACTGAATTGGCCACCTGATCATCCGACTCGGCCAGATGCAGGTGGATCCCTTGACCAAGCTCGTGGGCTAGGCTCACCACGCGTTCAATGAACGGCGGGGGGCAGATATACGGCGAGTGAGGACCCAGGTAGGTGCGCAAGCGAGGGTGCGCCTCGGCGCCCATGTCTCGTATCCAGGCCACCGTCCCATCAAGATCCCGTCCCGTGAAGGCTTCATCTGATTCTTGACCGAACACGGTCCAGGTCAAGGCGGCTTTCATCCCGCTTTGTCGGACCACTTCCGCCACCCGATCCATGTGAAAGTATTTGTCGTTGTACATCACCGTGCCGGAGCGGATCATTTCACAGGCGGCCAAGGCCGCACCCCAGTAGACATCGTCAGATGTCAGGACGCTCTCCTGCACCCAGATCTTGTCGTTGAGCCAGCGGTCGAACGGCAGGTCTTCCGCCCAACCGCGTTCGAAGGTCATCGGACTGTGGCAGTGGGCATTGACCAGGCCGGGCATGGCGGCCTTGTTGTGGCCATCGATGGTTTCGTCGGCCTCGAAGGCATCCGGGACCGACCCGACATGGATGATGCGCCCTCCCTCGATGGCCAGATCAGCAGCCTCAAGAAGGGTCCCGTCGGCATCTAGCGTGACGATGTGCAAGTCTTTGATCAGGATGCGGGCCATGATGAGGACTCCGGAGATCAGAATGGGCGACTTCAGTGTCTACCAATGCAATGGGGTTAGCAAACGCGGAAGCCAATAAGATACAGGAAGATCACTCCAGGAGCCTCTGGATGGCTCCGACCGCTTCTTCAACGCCGCCTTCGGCCAGCATCTTGGCCTGCATCTGGCCCGCCCGCCGCTGCATCTCGGGATCGTGGACGGCCCTGTCGAGCGCAGCCGTCAGGCGACGGACGGAGAGCTGCCGGTGGGGAATCGCCGGAGGACCGACGCCTAAGGCCGCCACACGACGGCCCCAATAGAACTGATCGAAGAGGAACGGAACCAGAATAGACGGCCTGCCCGCCCTGAGCCCAGCATGGGTTGTGCCCGCGCCACCATGATGGACGACAGCCGCCGTGCGTGGGAAAAGCCAGTTGTAAGGCACCTCGCCAATGGGATGGATGTTGGGTGGGAAGTCCGCAGGCGCCAGGCCACCCCAGCCGGTGTGGATCAGTGCACGCAGGCCGGTCCGCTCAAGGGCTTCAATGACGACTCGGGTGTTGAACCCCGGGCGACGCGAAGGCATTGAGCCAAAACCGATGTGCACCGGCGCCTCCCCGGATTCGAGAAATCGAACCAGGTCTTCTGGCGGGCTCCAGGGATCGCCGTCATCTAACCATGCGCCGGTGGTGTGGATGTTTGGCCCCCAATCGGGCGCGGGAGGCGCCAGGTGCGCGCTGTAGGCGTTGAAGATGGGGGTGCCCGGAGCCTGAAGCCGTCGCCAGTACCCCATGATGGGCGGTTTACTTAGGCCGAGCTCACCCTTCCGCCATCGGCTGATGGCGGCACGGAACATCCCCCAGACAATCTGGTAAGCGACCCAGTACGTCAGCAGGTTGTAGCCGGGAATCGGCCCCGGCCAGCGGGGGAACATCAGCATCGGTTCATAGCGGGACGGCGTTAGTGGCATGGCGGCTGCCATCGCCATTGGCACCCCAGCTGCCTCGGCCAGGTCGAGGCCATATATCCCACCCGGCAACTGGTTGACAATCAGGTCGGTTTGGCGCAGCGAGGGTGGTGTCAGGTCCTTGGCAAAGCCCTGGGCCAAGCCCCGGAAGGTGCCCAGCAGGCCCAGGGCCATGCGAACTAC
>Ga0307417_10000345_pt1 | contig 19267 bp, 13 predicted proteins | sample SalMarWE160210MG_2_FD_202514 | JGI IMG/M metagenome (GOLD analysis project Ga0307417, IMG submission 202514) | Salt marsh sediment microbial communities from the Plum Island Ecosystem LTER, Massachusetts, United States - WE1602-10 | ecosystem: Environmental > Aquatic > Marine > Intertidal zone... | reverse complement strand
TCGGCAGCCCATGCCCCGGCGCAATTGACCACATATTTTGCGGAGAGAGATTCCCCCGAGGCCAGCCGGACTCCCTTGACCCGTGAGCCGGCGGTCAGGACTTCGGTCACCCGATTCTCGATATAGCGCGTTCCCATTGATCGCGCTTTTTTTTTGTATCCCATTAGAAAGGCATAGGCATCGAAATGACCGTCCAGAAAGCCGAATGTTCCGCCTGCCAGATGTTCCGGCGCATACAGCGGGTAGTTTTGTTTGATTTTTTCCGGCGTCCACCATTCCACATCACAGCCGAGGCTTTTCTGCAAATGGATCGCTGCCTCAGCCGATTGTATGCCGGGATCGTCCACCAAAAACAGATTGCCTTCACGTCGAAAAGCGATGTCCGGTCGATGGTCGCCGACAGCCATTTCTTCTCCGAAATTCTCCAGCACCCCGAAGGTAAACTGGGAAATCCGGATGTTCTGTTCGAAACTGAACTGGATACGGATGTTGGCCATGGAAAGGGTGGTCGAAGCCTTGGAATAAGTGGGGTCCATCTCCACAACAACCACGTCGAGGTTTGCGTGGCCACGTTTTAGATAATAGGCGACGGCGCTACCCATGATACCGCCGCCGACGATCACGACATCGCAGGGGACATGATTCATTGCTAATTCCTTTTATACCGTATGGTGACGCAAGTAAACAAGATTGCGACCGGTTGGTGCATAAATTTTTCTAAGGTGAATATAAATGATAAGTTGAATTTTTAAAACATATATTTGTTTCGCTTTTATATATCTGGTACTCTGAGCCACGTCAGAGACAATTGGCTATGTCTGCAAATAATTGAAGCGTATCCTGCAGCCTCGCTGAAACGGGATGCGCACCCATGATAAAAAAACAACTAATAGAAATATGTGCTATATCCGATAATAAGGATATACGCTTGGGCATTGACAGACGTGTCTTCTATTATGCGCTTTGCATTGCGTAACGAAGACCCGAAAAAGGCCGCAGGGAAAAGTCTGATCTTGGCGTTGACCCGGCTGAAAGAACCGATGCGATTGAGGGTATAAAAAAGATCTTAAGATCATTATTGTCCGGATATTTCACAACGAATAAAAAGCCTATTGAAAATTTTCATGAAATATTCGACCCAAATGCGGTGAAACAAAAATCGAACAACGAATGGCGACAGAATCCACAAAAACCGGCGTTAATGGTAATGACACAGGACGAACGTCTCAAAAAATACGAGATGTTAAGTCTATAATCATTTCGTTGCTAATGGCGGCAAAAAATCATACCATGTATCCGGAACATCATGTCGTCTACAAGGAATCCCTCCGGAAGGTCATATCCTACATGGATGCTTTTCTGAAAAAACATAGCGATCTCAAGCTTGATGTTGAAAAGAACCAGCTTCTTTTTGAAGAAGAACCGGTTTATCGGGACGATCCCAAGACAGGAGAGTGGGCGTACCCGCTTTACAGAGACGGTATCCAATGGCTGGAATTTCAAGCCGGACTCGAACTCGGGGAAATCTCTGAGTTTGTAAAAATTGTCAATCAATACCGAAAATTACAAGAAGAGCCCAAAGGAGATCTTGTCACTGCTTTATGGGAAAAGGATTTTCCGCATTTGCAGTACGCGGCTACGGATATCTTATGGAGGGCTGATACGGTAAAAGATTTTTCCACTTTTAACATGATCGACCATGGGGAATCGGCGGCGGGAAATCATGGTGTCGAAGGCGCTGCGTTTCAGGGGACCGAAGGCATTCAGGAGGCCGTTCATGACGACATGCACGATTCAACCGATACGGCAATGGGCCAACGCAGGGAAGCGGACATAAATCTTGCAGTCACGAATAGAACCATTTGGGAGATGACGCCGGAAGAGTTGCAGCACATTGAAGAAATGGTTGCCGAGGAGGAAACGCAAAAAAATACAGAAGATGTGCTTGACGTATTGCAGCTGATTCTAATGGACCAAAGTGAAAAAGAGGATTTTTCGATTGTCCTGGAATTCATAAAGGAGGAGTTCAAAAACACCCTTGCTCAGGGTGAATTCCGGATTGCTCACGATTTTCTGGAAAACTTGAAAAAAGCGTGCCAATCTTGCAAATCCGAGAAACCCTGGGTTGAGTCGTTGTTGAATCGGTTCTTAAGCGATATTACCGACGTTGAGGTGCTGGGTGTGCTCAAAGACGTTCTGCCGAGCCTTGAAAAACAGCATGTCGATCAAGTCACGGTTTTTCGGAAATTGCTTCTTAACCTTCCGTCGTCGGCCGTCACCGTACTGGGCCCGATGTTGCTGGAAAATATATCCGCGTCACTGGAACGCCAGATTATGGAAATTGTGGGATCCCTGGCAATCAAGGACATTCAACCGCTGGAGCGGTTGCTGGATCGGCCGGAAGAAGCCCTGGTCAAAAAACTCGTTTACATTCTCGGGTACATCAAAAAGGAACGAGCTGTCCAAATCCTAATCAAGATGACAGGCCATCCATCAAGCTGGGTGCGAATGGAGGCGCTGAAAGGTCTGAAACGCAGAAATAAAAACATGGTCAATGAACTGCTTCCCCTTATCAATGACCCTGTTCTTCCCATTCGCCGAATGATATGGGACCACATAGAAGCACATCAAAACGAAGATACCGGCGAATTGATTTTAGATTTTCTCGAACAGAGAAAAATTTTCTACCGCACCGATAAGCAAATATTAAATTGTTATAGGGCATTAGGCCGCTGTGGTACGCCTCGTTCCATTCCATTGTTACGCCAAACTCTTCTCGGACAAACCTGGCAATTCAATTCTGAAAGGTCCCTGCGGCGACGGGGTGCTGCATTGGCATTACTTGAGCTGAATACGGAAGAGGCCCGGAATGTTCTTAATGACGCGTCAAGAAGCCTGTTTCCCAATATTCGGTCTGCATACCAAAAAGCCTTAAAGGATCATCAATGAACCCGGAAGAAAAAACATTGTCCGAGGATTTTCTCAAAACGTTTTACAGACTCGTTTACATGGTTAAAATCCATCAAGTCACCAACCCGCTGTTGATGGAATGCATTGATGAGTTCAAAAAAGTCGTCGATGATTTGTTGTTAGAAGACGACCAGGTTGTGATTCAAGTCTCTCGCGGGAATATTTTTCTTCAGAACGAGAAAGTGATCCCCCGGCGGGAAATCGGGAATCTAATGAGCAACATGCTTCTATATTTCGAAAGACGCGATTTGCAGGGGTTTTGCTTTTATGATTCGATCCGGCAGGCGCCTGCCGAGGAGATGATCGCCTTCAGCCGGATGTTGAACGATTGTGAGCAGCACAAAGAACCCCGGGAATGGTTCATCGAACAACTGGAGAACCTGGGGGGTGCCTGGGTGGATATTGCTCATGAGCCGGATGCGATTTTGATGGAACAGAGTTCCGATACTGAAGCTTTGAATCGGAAAGAGCGTCGAAAAGCAAAAGCCAAAGAATCTTATTTTTATGCTTTGAATTCCGTAAGAGAAGTCGCTGAGAAAATTACGACTCAAAAGAAGGTGGGGGTTCGTAAAGCGCTGCGTGTCATCCAAAACATGGTGGATCTCGTCATAGAGGAAGAGTCCATTCTTTTAGGGCTCAGCACCATTCGCGATTATGATGACTACACCTTTACCCATTCGATAAACGTTGCCATACTTTCCATGTGCCTGGGGCGGCGCATCGGTATTTCCCGTGTGTCTCTCAATCGACTGGGTATATGCGGGCTTTTTCACGATCTGGGGAAGTTGGATATTCCTGTTGAAATCATCCGTCTTCCCCGAAAACTGAACGCAAAAGAGTTCGAAGTGATCAAAAAACATACCATCTATAGTGTCGCTCAAATCATCAAATTACAGGCTGCCCGGGATCTGAAGTCGAAAATCCTGCTTCCGCCTTTTGAACACCACATGAAATATGATCTTTCGGGCTATCCCCAAACCCCTCGAAAAAAGTCCGTGAGTCTGTTCGGTCGGATTCTGACCATTGCAGACGTCTATGATGCCATCACTTCTCCACGCAATTATCGCGCTCTGGCGCTTACGCAGAACCAGGCACTTGGCTACATGTTGGCCCATTCGGGAACGGATTTCGACCCGGTCCTTCTCAAGGCCTTCATCAATATGCTCGGGGTTTACCCTGTCGGATCACTTCTGGAATTGGACACCGGCGAATTGGCGCTGGTCACGGATGCCGGGAAAACAACTGACAAGACCCGGCCCCTAGTCATTTTGTTGGCCACGGGCGGAAAAAACGGCTACATAAAGATGGGTGAAGCTGATCTTGATGAACGTGACCCCGATTCCGGCGCATTTTTAAGAAATATTGTGAGAAGCCTGCATCCTTCGACATACGGCGTTCAACCTGCCGAGTTTCTTTGAGACCTTTGCAAAACTCTCCTTTTTGCCCAATTTCTGCGTCATGCTCAAATTTTAATCCTCGAAATACTCAATGTATTCCTGCGGTTAAAATTTTCGCATTCCTTGAACTTGAACAAAAATGAACATTTTTCAAAGGTCTCTCTTTATTAAAGGATATAAAAATCAGGTCAGTTTGAATCTCTTCTTTTTCTTTGCAGCGCCTCCGAGCATCATTCCAATAAGCAGAACCCCTGCGCCTGCGATAAACAATTGAATTTTTCTAGATTTCAGAGGACTGCCGGTATTTTTTTTAAGGGACGTGATTTCCGCATTCAATTGGGTGTTTGCTTTTTTCAACCGGTTCATTTCCTTGATCAATTGATCCGTATTCCCCGAATGCAGAAGAAGTGCTTTGTACTTTTTATCCAGATCCATAAAGTCACGCCCGGCTTTGTCGGCAAGTTTTTGATTTTTAGCGACTTGCTCTTCCAGTTCCCTGATCTTGTTTTCATATTTTTCCGTTGTTTCGGATGATGCGTCTGAAAGTGTATTTGGCTTGGATTTAGGTATTTCGCCCTCTTTTTTTAATTCTTCGATTTGTTTTTTCAAATCTTCGATGATCAGGGTTTTGGGTTTTTCGGGAACGATATATTTTGCCAAAACCCATCCTTCAAGACCGTCTTTCGTCTTTATCTTTAAATAATCTCCTTGTTCTTCAAGGATGTCCACCGCCGTCGGTGTTTTAATATAGCCCAAAACACTGGCATTCTGGATTGGCGCATCCCTGACAGAAATGACAAGCATATCGGAAACATATCGTGTATCGGCATGAGCCGAGACTATCAGAGCGGCTAAAATGAAAACCGTTGTATAAAGGACTATCGACAGGGTTTTTCCGGCTGGCATCCGAGTCATAAATCACCTTATGTTAACTTTACCTTAAGAATTTTATGATCAGCCAAAAATTATCGTACTGATCAAATTAAGTCAAAATATCATATATTTCAATCTATTGAAAGAAAAAGTATTGAAATTGAAAAATGCATCAGTAAGTGTTCGGCGTTTTTAAACATGTAATCATACCTGCGGCTCTAATAATATCGGCATGTTTCGTATTGAACTTAACTTTTACCGATGTTTGACCGATAATCGTTATAGTTTGCTAAAGCGGGCAAATCTCTTTGCAAATCGGAGTGTCTTAAAGGCGGTAATAAATTATGAAAATATTGTTTTATTTCGGTATGCTTAGCGTGTTTATTCACTTCTATCCATTTTATACTTTTATCTCGTTATGGAGCGTGGTATGGATAATATTTATCGCGCTTTGTTGGGACATGGGGGTCGAGCTGGTGCGTCGTTATGCAAACCAGAAAGGTGAATAACCGCCGACGTGAAAACCGAAGCGGTAAAACGGGGCAGCGCAACCCCTGAGTACATACTCGTCTGTACATCTCATGACAAGGATATCTGAAATGATCGCAGGTTCGGGAAGGATTCTGTTTGTAGACGATGAGGAATTTCAAAGAGAGTCGATGAAAGACATATTGATGACGTTGGGCTATGATGTCAAACTTGCCGAAAACGGCGGTGAGGCTTTGGCGATATTTCAAAGGGAAGCGTTCCCGTTGATCATAACCGATTTGTCCATGCCGGATATGGACGGTACGCAATTATGCAGACAGATCAGAAAAATAAATGAAACAGCGGTCATTTATGCGTTTTCAGGCTATCTTGCGGATGTGGCGTCGGATCAGCTTAAATCGGCGGGATTTGACGGTCATCTTTGTAAGCCGGCCAACATTGAAGTCTTGAAACATGCCATAGAGGGGGCATTCGAAAAAAACCGGCATCGTCGAAAAAGAACGATGAAACCGAATTCGTAATTTTTTCAATTGACTCAAATTTCGTTCCCGAATAATCTTATCTTAAAATATTTCCTTCCAGCATCACTTTCTAATTATTTACTTCGGAGGTACTATGAATCCTGTCCGCCCCATTCGTTATACACTACGAATAGAGCCTGATCTCGCACGTTTTTGCTTTTCCGCAAGCGTTGAGATCGAGTTCGAACCCCGGCAGCCGGTGGAACATGTATTCCTGAACATCCTGGAACTGGCTGTCTGGAGCTGTACGCTCAAAACCAGCGATATTCATATTTTATGTTCATTTAAGGTCGACCCCAAAAAAGAAAGTTTGAAAATCGATCTTCCCGGGACAATGGACGGCGTGTTCCGTTTGATTATCGAGTACCAGGGCTGGATCAACGAAAAGATGGCCGGGTTTTACCGCAGTATATTTAAAGGCAATGACAAAATTCATTCCATTGCGGTGACCCAGTTCGAGGAAAGCGATGCACGACGGGCCTTTCCTTGTATGGACCATCCGTCTGAAAAGGCGATTTTTGATGTGGAGATGATCGTGGATGCCGATCTTACAGCACTGTCCAACAGTCCCGTGGCATCCGAAGAAGCGCTGGCCGGGAACAAGAAACGCGTCCGGTTTAAACCCACACCGCCCATGTCCACGTACCTTTTGTTTTTCGGCGTTGGGGCGTTTCATATCGAGTCGGATGAGACAGACCCGAGGGTCCGGTCCGTGACGCTGCCGGGAAGAGAAGGCTATTGTAAATTCGGTCTGGCATTCGGACGAAGGGCCCTTCAATTCTGTGAAACCTATTACGGGATTCCCTATGTACTGGACAAAATGGATCTGATCGCCGTTCCTGATTTTGCCTTCGGCGCTATGGAAAACTGGGGCGCCATTACCTTCAGAGAGAATTTAATCCTTCACTACCCTGAGGCGACTTCCAGGTCCGGTGAGATGAGCATTTGCAATGTCATTGCCCACGAAATCGCCCACCAGTGGTTCGGCAATCTGGTAACGCCGTCCGACTGGAAATACCTGTGGCTCAATGAAAGCTTTGCCACGTTCTTTGCCTATGGCGTAGTGGATCATTATCATCCCGAGTGGCAGGTCTGGGACCAGTTCCTGCTGGGGCAAACCGCTCCGGCCATGAGACGCGACGGCTTGACCGACACCTGTCCCATTGAAATTCCCGGCGGCGAACACGTGGTCATCAACACCAGTACAGCGCCCATCATCTACAGCAAAGGAAGCAGTATATTGCGGGTGGTTCAGGAATACATCGGCGGTGAGGACATGAGGAAAGGGTTGCAGCACTATCTGAAGACTTTTGAATACGCCAATGCCGCCAGCCACCATCTCTGGGAAGCTTTGGAAAACATATCCGGGAAACCGGTGATCACCCTCATGAAAAGCTGGATCGAACAACCCGGTCATCCCCTTGTTCTGGCCCGGCGAGACGGACGTATTCTGACATTGACCCAAAAACGGTTTACCTATATAGAGAACACATCCGATCAGACCTGGCTGATTCCGGTGACTATCCTGGCGTATGGCGAAACCGGGGATCCGAAAATCATCTCTGTCCTTTTGGAAGATAAATCCGCTCAAGTCGATTTGGGCGCCGATACCGTGGCCTACAAGATCAATGCCGGTCATACCGGCTTTTACCGGGTGGCCTATGAGACGTTGGACGATCTTTCGGCCCTGGGTCCTTGGGTTGCCGATAAAAAGGTATCTCCTGTAGATCGATGGGGTCTTCAAGATGACCTTTTCGCCAGGGTGCAAAGCGGCGGCGCGTCTATCGAAGCGTATCTGGCGTTTCTGGTCAATTACCAAAACGAGGATGCTTATCTTCCTTTAAGCAGTCTGGCCGGCAATCTTTTTCAAACTTATCTGGTTTTAGACGACTCCCGCCGGGAAGCGAATCGTGCCATTGGAAGATCCATACTTGAAAAAACCCTGACCCGTATCGGGCATCTCCCGTCACCCGGAGAACCTGTCGCCACCGCTTTACTCAGGGATCAAATTTTATGGCATGCCGTAATCTACGGGTCGGATAATGCTGCCGAATTTGCCGCCGGCCGGTTCAAGTCTTTGCGCGCAGGTGAAGCAATCCATCCGGATATTCTAAGAAGCGTGCTCATGGCCGGGGCTCTGGCCGGGGATGCCGAAACGTTGAAATGGCTTATTCGGCGCTTTGAATCGTGCCACAGCGAACATGAGCGGATCCAAATCCTTGCCGCCATGGGATGTTTTCAGGACCCGGAACTCATTCGGAAAGCGTTGGATTACGCATTGAAGGAAGTGCCGGTCAGAAACCGATTCATCCCCATGGTGTCGGCGGGTGCCAACCCCCATGCGGCAGGTGCCATGTGGCCGTGGTTCGTAGCGCACGTCGATTCTTTGGAAAGGCTTCACCCGCTCCTATATGAACGGGTCATCGCCGGGATCGTTCCGGTGCCCGGCCTGAGGGATCCCGATGGCGTCAAAGCATTTTTCAATTCATACCTTCAGAAAAACCCCCATCTTGAAGCCGTGGTGAAGATGAGCCTCGAGAAATTGGAAATCAATCTCCGGATGAGGCGCAGTTGATTCATCAAATGCAATTTGTACGAAAATGGGGAGATGGTATAATCGGCCGACTCTTTTGTACTTTATACTTAAAAATACAAATTCCAAGCACCAAATTACAAACAAATTTTAAAATCCAATATCCAATGACAAAAACCAATAAGGACGAAACATTGTTTGGTTTTTTGAATTTTAGTCATTGAGATTTGTTTGAGATTCGGGATTTGATTTTTTGGATTTCAGTTGATCGATGAACTGCCATTAATTTGTTTGGAGCTCAGGCTGCCGATAATGCTGTTAGACCGGCAAATCGTCAAACCATCTTCAGATATTTGGCCTGGGCATATAACTGCTCGGCCAGGCGAACGGTGGCTTGATCCACCATTCGACCTTCGACCGCCACGGCGCCGAGTCCCTTTTCTTCTGCCTGCTTATGGGCTTCCAGCACTTTAACCGCCCTTTCGATATCTTCTTCGGACGGAGAAAAGGCCTGTTGAATGATATCGATCTGTTCCGGATGAATGGCCCACTTGCCATCGTATCCAAGGGCGCACGCCACGGCCGTGCTGCGTTGAAGTCCTTGGGGATCTTTGAAGTTTCCGTAAGGCGCATCGATGGCCAAAAGCCCGTGAGCCTTGGCCGCCATGACGATTCGGCTCATTTCAAAATTCCAGCGGTGTCCCGGATAAATTTCTTCTTCTTTTTCACCGTGACCGGAAATGGATATCAACCGGGCGCCGATGGATGCGGAGTAATCCACGATGCCGAATACCAGGGTGATCAACCGGTCGCTGGCTCGAGCGATTCGGGTTATTTTTTCAAGCCCCTCGGCGCTTTCGATGATCGCTTCGATGTTAATTCGATGTGAAAACCCCATTGACGCCTCGATACCGTCGAGCATCCGACTGACAAAATGGATATCTTTGGGATGATTGACCTTGGGCACGACCACGGCGTCGATCTTTGGACCGGCCCCTTCAACCACCTCCAGAAGATCCCGGTAGCCAAAAGAGGTGTCCAGGCCGTTGATCCGGAAGGTGACCGTGATATCCTGCCAGTCAAGTTCATGGATGGACTGAACGACCCGGTTTCGGGCTGATGTCTTGGCTTCCAAAGGAACGCTGTCTTCCAGATCGAGCATGACCACATCCACTCGCTGTCGGGACGCCTTGACATGCATCTTTTCGATGTGTCCGGGAACGGAAAGCGTGGATCGTCTTGGTTTCATAATGTTGCCTCCTGGCATGATCGTGCGTGTTCAGGTTAGAAAATATATAAATCCGACGGCGATGTCAATAATAAAATTTAAGCAATTTCAGTGGGTTCAATAAGATTGATGGATTTATAACGCGCACCACTTCTACTCATCATCGGATGGGCCGGCAATATCTCATGTCGCAGCGTCAGGGTTTTCTTTTAAACGGGTGGACCGCAGGGTGTGGCGTTGATGGGCGGACAGTACGGACTTTCTCAAACGTATCGACAAGGGGGTGACCTCCACCAATTCGTCTTCCCGGATGAATGTGATGGCCTGCTCGAGGGTTATCGGTTTAAAGGGCGACAGGATAACGTTTTCGTCTTTACCTGCCGCCCGCATGTTGCTCAACTTCTTTTCCTTGCAGGGATTCACATTGATGTCCATGCCCCGGTTGTGTTCTCCCACAATCATGCCTTCGTAGACCGGTTCGCCCGGCGTAACAAACAGCCGGCCCCGGGGTTCCAGATTAAACAGCGCATAGGGAACGGCCTTTCCGCTGCGATCCGCCACGATAGAACCGGTGAATCGACTTGGGCATTCTCCCCTGAATTCGTCATAGCCGTCAAATATAAAATTCATGATTCCGGTTCCGCGGGTGTCCGTGAGAAATTCGTCGCGATATCCGATAAGCCCGCGGACAGGAACTGAAAACTCAACCTGAATCCGACCGCTTCCTTTGTTCACCAGGTTGGTCATCTTTCCTTTTCGCATGGAAAGTTTTTCCGTTACCACACCGAGAAAACGCTCTTCACAATCGATCAGCAGTTTCTCGATGGGTTCGAGTTTCCGTTCGTTGTCGTAACGATAGATGACCTCCGGGCGTCCGACGCAAAACTCGTAACCTTCCCGCCGCATGGTTTCGATAAGAATGGCCAGTTGAAATTCTCCCCGGCCTTTTACCAAAAAACTATCCTGGTCCGATGCTTTTTCGACCTGTATCGCAACATTGAGCAGGGTTTCCTTGAACAAACGCTCACGAATTCGGCTCGATTGGATGTATTTTCCTTCTTTACCGCCGAGGGGTGAATTATTGACCGTAAATTTCATGGACACCGTGGGTTCATCGATGCTGATCCGGGGCAGGACCTGCGGAAAAAGGCTGTTGCAGATCGTATCGCCGATGTTGACGTCTTGAATGCCCGCCAAAACCACGATATCCCCGGCCTGAACCTCATCCACGTCTTTTAACGCGATGCCTTCGTATATTTGGAGCTTCGATACCTTAAGGGGATTGTTTTTGCCGGACTTGCCGATGCACGCCAGGGTGTCTCTGGCGCGGGCGGTTCCATTAAAGATTTTACCGATGGCCAGACGGCCCATGAAATCCGAATATCCCAGATCCGATACGAGCATTTGAAAAGGGGCATCCGGGTCGTATGACGGGCCGGATATCTTCTCTAAAATCGTGTCAAAAAGAAGGTGAAGATGGGCGACGTCATCCAGCAGATTTTTCTTGGCAATGCCGTCCCGGCCCACTGTGTAGAGCAGGGGAAATTCGAGTTGGTCCTCTGTTGCGTCCAGGTCGATCAAAAGATCGTAGATTTCATCCAAGACCTTGTCGGGCCTGGCATCCGGCCGGTCGATCTTGTTGATGAGAACAATGATTTTCAGACCCGCAGCCAGTGCTTTTTTGAGCACGAACCGGGTTTGGGGCAGGGGACCTTCCGCCGCGTCAACCAACAAAATGGCGCCGTCAACCATGGAGAGTGCCCGTTCGACTTCTCCGCCGAAATCGGCGTGGCCCGGCGTATCGATAATATTGATGCGGACGCCTTTCCACTGGATGGAGCAGTTCTTTGCCGCAATGGTAATCCCGCGTTCTCGTTCCAGATCCATGGTGTCCATGAGTCGCTCATTAACGTCCTGGTTGGACCTGAACAGGCCGCTTTGGCGAAACATGGCATCCACCAGTGTTGTCTTGCCATGGTCGACATGGGCGATGATGGCGATGTTTCTCAATCCGTCATTTGTGAGTGATTTCGTCATGATTCGGTCTTTCCAATTTAAAACCCAATTTTCCGGCAGTCCAAAGATTGAATAATAAGCATCCGCACGTGGATAACAAGGGATAGGTATATATTTATTTTTTTGCCATTAATTTGACATATTTTGCAGACGAACAAGGATTAAAATGATTATGGTTTTATAACTGCTTGATATAATTGTATGACTGTTTGTGCCGCTTTCTGGCATAAATATTGCTAACTTGCTAATTGGTCGATAAGGTCTGCATCTTTAAAGAAAGGAACCTCCCATGAGATTAAAGCGTTATTTCCTTGTTTCGGCGATCGGTATTTTTTTAATTTTACCTTTCCGCACCCATGCCGGCGACACCATCACATTCGGTGTGTCCGCCAGTTTGACAGGGAAATTTGCCCAGATGGGCCGGATGCAAAAAAAGGCGTATCTTCTCTGGGAGCAACGTACAAACCATAACGGCGGTTTGCTGAACAAAAAAGTAAAAATGATCATCGAAAACGACCGCAGTGATAAAAACACGGCCAGGAAAATTTATGAACGCTTCATCGAGAAAGATCGGCTTGATTTTGTTTTCGGTCCGTATTCCAGCGGACTGACGGATGCCATCATGCCGGTCGCTGAAAAGAACGGATACCCCGTCATCGCCGGCGGCGCCGGATCCGACACGTTATGGCACAAGGGGTATCGGTATATCTTCGGCATATTCATTCCTGCCAGCCGATATACCGTTGGATTTCTTGAGATGATCGCAATGAAAGGGTTGCATGACATCGCCATCGTTACCGCGGATGATTCATTTTCGAAGAGCACCGCTATAGGAACCAAAAAGTGGGGATCAAAATTCGGTTTGAACATTTCTTTTTTTGAAGAATTCAAAGCGGAGACCCATGATCTTTCTTCGCTTGCTTTAAGGGTAAAAGCCGCCAAGCCCCAAGCGCTGATCGTTTGCGGTCATTTCGACGAATCCGTCGATATGATGAAATCTTTAAAGAAAATCAAATGGCGTCCCAAAAATTATTTTGCCACGGTCGGACCCGCAACGCCGGAGTTCTATCAGACACTCAAGAGTGATGCGGAACGGGTGTTTTCATCCTCTCAATGGGAGCCGGAAGTGATGTATGGACCTGATGATCACAAGACATTTCTGGAACCCTTCATGAAGAAGTATCATATCGAGCCGACGTATCATGCCGCCGATGCATTTGCCGCATGTCAGATTCTTGAAACAGCGATTTTAAAAGCCCATTCATTGGATCGACAAAAGATCAGAGATGTTCTGGCGACAATGGATGCCATGAGCATTATCGGCCGGTACGGCGTGGACGAAAACGGCATGCAGATCAAGCATTTCCCGATTAATATCCAGTGGCAAAACGGGGAGAAAAAGGTGGTATGGCCCGAAGAAATCGCCAACGCGGCACCCATAATTCAATGAAACACGCCAAACGAATATTCTCAAGCCTTTCATTCAGGGTCATCGTTCCCGGTGTTTTGTTCATGCTGGTTTCCGGAACGATTTTATTTGTCCTGCTGATTTCGGTTCTAAATGATTTTGTTCAAACAAACATCAGAAACGATATGCGGGGCCTGGCAAGAGATATTTACGGCTTTGGCGACAATGCAATCGATGAGTTGATAAAAAAGGGGGTGATTTCCAACGCCGTCGCCATCAGAATAAAAAAAGCCAAAACCACCGGCTTCATCAGCGATTTCATGAGAGAGAATGATCTGATGGGGGTGATCATTGAAAACGATCAGGAAATTCTCCATTCTGAAGACACGCCCGAATTTTATATTCGATATTTATCGACGCCTGAGAATGAGGTTTTTGCGCGAAGAATAGGAATAAAGAACTATTATCTGTACCATTTTATGTTCAAACCCTGGCACTGGCATATTATTCTTGTGAAAAACGCCGTGGCCTATTCCAATCTGGTCAATCAGATTAAATCGACCTGTCTTTTCATGGCCATCGTGCTTTTGATGTGCACGATGCTGCTCCTATATTATCTGGTGCATCATATCAACTCGCCGGTCAAAGAGATTATCACCGCCCTTAACAAAGACAAGCAACCGCACTATAAAGGGATTTATGAGTTCGAGTTTCTCTCCAAACATATTGCATCCATGATGAGATCGCTTCAAAACAAAAGTCGGCAGGCGGAAGCCGCCAGTCGCATTAAATCTGATTTTTTGGCCAACATGAGCCATGAGATACGGACCCCCATGAACGGTATCATCGGCATGCTCGAGTTATTAAAAAACACGGATCTGACATCCGAGCAACAAGAGTATGCAACATCGATGAGCCGAAGCGCCGAAGGCCTTTTGTCGATTATCAACGATATCCTCGATTTCTCGAAAATCGAAGCCGGGAAACTCGATCTCGAGACCATTGATTTCGATTTAAGAACCACCCTTGAGGACATGGGAGACATGCTGGCATTGAAAGCCCAGGAAAAAGGGCTGGAATATATCTGCATGATTCATCCCGACGTCCCCTCACTTTTATACGGTGATCCCGGCCGCCTTCGGCAGATCATCGTTAATCTTGCAAGCAACGCCATTAAATTTACAGAGAAAGGAGAGGTGGTCGTTCGCGCTTTCCTGGAGCACGAAGACGCAGGATATGCAACGATTCGTTTCAGTGTTTCCGACACAGGCGTCGGTATTCCTCAGGAGAGTATGGAACGGCTTTTCGATAAATTTTCTCAAGTCGACAGTTCCACCACCCGAAAATTTGGAGGCACCGGTTTGGGCCTGACGATATCAAAGCAGCTTGCCGAAATGATGGGGGGCAATATCGGCCTGGAAAGCAGCGAAGGAAAGGGATCCTTGTTCTGGTTCACGGCGGTTTTCAAGCAGCAGGTTCAGGAAGCGCCATTGCCGGTTGCCGTCAAAGACATCAAGGGAACGCGTGTGCTCATTGTCGATGACAACAAGACCAATCGCCGGCTTTTAAAAGAACAACTCGCATCATGGGAATGCCCGCATCAAGAAGCGTCCGGCGGGACAGAGGCTTTAAAAATTCTCCGCCGCGCCGTTATCGATAAAGCGCCCTTTGAAATTGCCGTCGTAGACATGCAGATGCCTGAAATGGATGGAGAAACCCTGGGGCAGAAAATCAAACAGGATCCCGATCTAAAATATACCCAGCTGGTCATGATGACTTCGGTGGGAAAGCGGGGTGATGCCCGACGATTCAAAGAGATCGGGTTTACCGCATATTTGACCAAACCCGTCAAACAATCGCAGTTCTACAACTGCCTGTCCATGATTTCAGGCTTTCAAATGGATGTGTCTGAAGATCGATCGCCGCGCATTGTCACCCGGCATTCCATCGCCGAGTACGAAAAGCAAAAGATTCGACTTCTTTTGGCCGAAGACAATGAGATCAATCAAAAAGTTGCCCTGGGCATTCTTAAAAACTTTGGCTACAGGACCGATGTGGTTTCAAACGGAAAAGATGCGGTAAAGGCCATGGAAAGAATCCATTATGACATGGTATTCATGGACTGCCAGATGCCGGAGATGGACGGGTATACGGCAACCAAAGAGGTCCGGAGTCTACAATCGAACGTCCTGGATCACAACGTGCCGATCATTGCCATGACCGCGCATGCGATGAAAGGGGACCGTGAAAAATGTCTGGCATCCGGTATGGATGATTATATTTCAAAACCCATCCAACCGGAAAAGCTTCTCGAAATGATTGAAATCCGGCTTGCCGGGTCGAAAAAGCCGCCCCCGGAAAAAATGCGGGCCGATATCGAACCCACTAAAAAAATCTTCGACAGGACCGGATTCCTCGATCGCTTGATGGGGGACGAAGACCTGGCCGGCGAGATTCTCGATGGATTTCTGGCGGATGTCCCTTTACAGGTATATGAACTGAAAACAGCGCTTGACGCCGGCGACGCACATTCGATTCAACAGCAGGCCCACAGCCTAAAAGGCGCATCGGCCAATGTAGGCGCCTTGGCATTGGCGGAAATCGCCTTCCAGGTAGAGCTTGCCGGTAAAGCCAAAGATCTGATCAAAGCAGGACCCCTCATTTCGGAGATAGACCATCAGCTCAAGACCTTCAAGAAAAGCCTGACCGCTTCGCTATGAAGATGGACGAAACTTCAGACACTGTGAACACTGAACTCCGTCCTCTGTCGTCCGTCCTCTGTCCTCCGTCATCTGATTTTATTCGTCCCTCTTCCGAGCGAAGCGGTCTTCCGTCCGCCGTCGTCCTTCCTTCCTAATCCCCGATTTCCGACCTCTCGTATGAAACTAGGCTCGCCGAAGTTTCTTTTTTGATCAAACTGGGGGCTTGCGCCCAGCGGCTGGGCTGACCTCTGACTTCCGACCTCTGACCTCCGTTCTCTGACCTCTGGCTCTATTTCGTCCCTCGTCCTAGCGAAGCGGTCGTCCCTCGTCCTAGCGGAGCGGTCATCCATCGTACCTCGTCCTGCCTCCACCCTCAAGGGAACGAAGTTCCCGGTCCTCCACCCTCTTATCTTCTCATCTTCTGTCTTCCGACCTCTGATCTCTGTCGTCTGCCTTCCGTCATCGGTCTTCCGTTGACCGGTGAAGCTACACGCTGGTTTTCCCTTGACCCTATCGGAGGGATGGTGTATTCGGCATATGGTGTTAAACCGGTAGCTTTCAGAAGTTGAGGTTCGGTGTTCATCTCACCGCGGTAAAAGGAGGCAAAATATGCCTGAAGGAATGCTTGACAAACGTTTTGGTGCGGTTGCCATAGACATGGGATTCGTTTCCCTCGAACAGCTTTTCGAGGCCATGAAGATTCAGATCAAAGAAAACACGGAAGGGGTCGAGCATCGACTCATCGGTCAAATTTTGTGGGAAAAGGGATACATGAGTACCGAACAGATCAATGACGTGCTCAAGAGTATGGGAATTTAAGCCATATAATTTTTTAATGTTCCCACATTTTCATCATGCTGCACCTTGATGGCTTCCAGAAAAAAGTAAGAAGACCCCGCCGGGATAAAGTCGTTAAACTCGTGGATTTTGCGGGCCACCCATGCCTGGCCCCGGATTAGAAGATGGATTTTTTCATCCAGGGTCTCCAGAGCCTTGACTTTACTGACAAACGCACCCGTTTTGTCGCTGGGTGTCTCATCGATGTCATGAATCAGGTTCATCAAAATTCGGCAGTTGGCGCCCTCATCCCGTAAAAACTTTTTCAAGACGAGTGTCAGCCGCTCTTCCTCAACCTGCTTGACCAGTTCACCAAGGACCGCTACACCCGCACGTTCAGCCTCGAGCAGCATGTTGTAAAAATCCAAAAGTGCCACACTCTTGTTTTCACTCATTACAAATCTCCTTTCAAAGGTATCCCTATCCACGCAGATACCGGCGTGAAACGGGAAAGCACACCCTGTGAATAGGTACCTTCAGGCGGCGTCCGGGATGCCTTCAGATTCAACCGGTGCAAATCGATTCAAAACAGCGAACAAAATCAATGCCACCACGGCCAGGATCAAAAATACCGAAAAGCCTGACGCATAACCGCCGCCGCCATACAGTTTGACAAAAAGTCCCATGACCGGCGGTATGGCAAAACCGCCGAATGCGCCGAGCCCGCCTACAATTCCGGCGGCGCCGCCGACCGCAGCCGGTGTGTATTTGGGAACCAGCTTGAATACGCCTGCATTGGCAAATCCCATGCCCAACGCCAGCAGCATCTGGCCGGCAAAGGCAATGGGAAATGATCGGGGTGCCAGCATCATTGTCAATGCGCCGGCACCCACGATTACAAAAGAATAGAGCACGACTTTCTCTCCGCTGATTCGATCGGAAAAAAAGCCGCCGAGAACCCTGAGTAAGCTGGATGACAAAGAATAGGCAGCGGTCAACAAGCCTGCCCTGACGATACTGATTTTAAAAGAATCCGACCAGTAGGTCGGCAGCCAGACCGTCAGTGCAATAAACCCGCCGAATGTAACAAAATAAAAAAAGGTAAGAATCCAGGTTCGCCAGTCGGCACCGGCTTTTCGGATAGACTCCAGCGCTGTTCCGGATGGTATCAATTCTTCGCCGCATGCCAAAAACAGGGCTTCAGGGTCGATATCTATCCCCATTTCCTTATACTGGAAATAGGGCGCATCTTTCATAAAAATAAAGACCAGTACAATGAGCAGCAAAAGCATTCCGAACCACAGCACATATGAAAAGGTAAATCCCAAAGAAACCGCCAAAACGGGTAACAGCAAGGCGAAGAGACCGGGCGCCAGATTGCCCAGGCCGGCGTAACCGGCAAGGGCAATACCCTGGCTTTTCTGCGGATACCAGTAGGAGACGGCCGGAATGCCCACGGAGAATATGGCTATACCGCAACCGCATAAGATACCGAAAGCAAGGAAGAAGGGAAAATAGGAAGGTTTTGGCGCAGGTGACAAGCTGAAAAGTATTGTGATTCCGGCAATTCCCGCAACCGCCAATCCCAACAGCGCGAGAATCGGCTTTTTACCGCCCATTCGATCCACCATGGCGCCGAACGGGATTCTTAACAGCGAGCCGGTCAATGCCGGACATGCAGCCAGCAACCCGATGGACAAAGGACTGAGCGCCATGGCGTCCTTTAACTTGGCGACAATGGGGCCGTAAGCGGAAACCCCTGCAAAACCGCCGAAAAACGCCAGGGTGGTCCAGGTTAACGCTTCCCGGGGGGAAGATTTGGCATAACAAACATTTTCATCCATTTGACCCCCTTTTTAAGTTTAAAATTTTCTTCAAAATTCCGTAACACTGCGGCGAAACACAATCCGGCCTCTCAGGACATAGGTAAACGGCGCGCTCCAAATATGCACGAGACGGCTGAACGGAGAAAATCCGAGCAATGCAAGCGCACTGAGAATATGAAACTTGTAACTCAAGGGGACACCGATCATCAGCTCCGGCTCAGGTGAAAACGTCACAATGCTTCGAATCCACGGCGCCACGGTATCCAGAATGTAAAAGTGGCCGAATATCACATTGTAGAAACCGAGTCCGGTTACGAGAATCAATCCGAGCAAGGTGACGTAGTCATTCACGCGGGTCGTCGCCTGTATTCTTCTGCGGGTTATCCTGCGCAACAGCAAAAGTACTGCGCCTGCAAATGCAGCACCTCCGGCAACCCATCCGGTATAATAAGCAATCATGGTGTGGGTGTCTCCGTTGATGCCGGCGACGTCAAAGACCTTCTGAGGGATCAGCAGTCCTCCGGCAT
>Ga0307417_10000343_pt1 | contig 19433 bp, 21 predicted proteins | sample SalMarWE160210MG_2_FD_202514 | JGI IMG/M metagenome (GOLD analysis project Ga0307417, IMG submission 202514) | Salt marsh sediment microbial communities from the Plum Island Ecosystem LTER, Massachusetts, United States - WE1602-10 | ecosystem: Environmental > Aquatic > Marine > Intertidal zone... | reverse complement strand
GTGAAGTGCAGGAAAAACCGGGCGACGTCCACCATGCAGGTGGAATCGTCCATGACCACCATTCCGCCCGAGCCCATGATCGCGCCGGTGGCGGTGATCTGTTCGTAGTCGACGGGCGTGCTCCCCAGGGAGGCGGGGATGCATCCGCCCGACGGACCCCCCATCTGGACCGCCTTGTACGGACCCCCCGAGAGGGTGCCGCCGCCGATCCCGTAGACGATCTCGTCGATGGTGGTGCCCATGGGAACCTCCACGAGGCCTCCCCGTTTCACTTTTCCCGCCAGGGCGAACACCTTGGTCCCCTTGGAGTCGGCGGTCCCGCAGGATCGGAAGGCCCGGGCCCCGTGGGAAAGGATCCAGGGCACGTTGGCAAGCGTCTCCACGTTGTTGATGCAGGTGGGATGTCCCCACAGACCGGCTTCCGTGGGAAACGGCGGGCGCACGCTCGGCATTCCCCGTCTGCCCTCGATGGAAGCGATCAGCGCGGTCTCCTCCCCGCATACGAACGCACCGGCCCCTTCCTTCAGGCGGATGGAAAAGGAAAAACCGCTGTCGAACAGGTTGGGGCCCAGGAGTCCCTTTTCCCGGGCGTCGGCTATGGCCTCGAGCAGCCGGCGGATCGCGAGGGGGTACTCCGCCCGGACGTAGACGATGCCCTCCTTGGCGCCGATGGCATAACCCGCGATCGCCATCCCTTCCAGCACGGAGTGCGGATCTCCCTCGAGCACGCTGCGATCCATGAAGGCGCCAGGATCCCCTTCATCGGCGTTGCAGATGACGATCTTGCGCGCAGCCTGCGCTGCCCGGGCAAGTCTCCACTTGGTCCCGGCGGGAAAACCGGCCCCGCCTCTTCCGCGCAGGCCGGAATCGGCGACCATTGCGATGACTTCCCCGGGAGTCATCTCGGTGACAGCCCGACGAAGAGCCAGGTAGCCTCCCCGGGCGCGATACTCCTCGATGCTGGACGGGTCGATTTCGCCGCAGTTGCGCAGCACGATCCGCTTCTGCCCGGCGAGCATAGCTTCCCGGTCCACGACCCATTCCGTGATCGCCCTCCTCCCGCGCAGATGGTCCGCGACGATGCGGTCCACCCGGTCGGGTGTCACCTCGCCGTAGAGGGTCCTCCGCCTGCCATCTTCGACGATCTCGACCAGCACCTCGCGATGGCACAGCCCGATGCACCCGGTCTCCTTGAGCGTCACCCCCTCGTCTTCGGGTCCCAGCAGCTCCTGGAACCGCCGCTGTACGGCCAGCCCCCCCGTGGCAATGCCGCACGATCCCAGTCCGACCATCACCTCCTGCATCGGGTCCTCCTTGAAGAAGCCGGAAGAAACGTCATACGCCCCCGACCGCTTTCCGTCGGAACCTTCGGAGAACGCTTCGGAGCGTCTGGGGAGTAAGTCTGCCGTATGCCTGTTCGCCGATCATCACCACGGGAGCGAGACTGCAGCATCCGAGGCAGGCCACCGTAAGGAACGTGAACAGTCCGTCCTCGCTGGTCTCTCCCTCGTGGATTCCGAGCTCCTCCTCCAGGGTCCTGCCGATCATTTCCGCCCCCTGGACGTGGCAGGCGGTCCCCTTGCAGATGCGGATCACGTACCGGCCCAGCGGCTGCAGGCGAAACTGCCTGTAAAATGTGATGACCCCGTAGATCTCGCTGGCCGGAATGCCGGTCGCCATGGCGATCTGCTCGATCGCCAGCGGCGGGATGTAGCCGTAGGAATCCTGGGCCGCCTGGAGCAGCGGGATCAGCATGCCCGGCTCGCCGCCGTGGCGCCACAGCATCCGGCCGAACGCCGGCATCACGACGCCCTTTACGCGTTCCTCCTCCGTTGCCATCGTCTCCCCACCACGCTAAACGCCCTGGAATTTTACGATGTTCAAGGTTCTGGCCCGAAGCACTCCCGGCCTGGACCGGAGCCGGGAGACGGCCTGCCGGATCGCGTCGCACGTACGCCCCTGCACGAGGAGGATGGCCATCGCGCAGTCGTCGGTCATGTCGCAATAGACCACGTCCTCGTCGAAGTAGTACGTGGCGTACAGGGAGGGCACGCAAAACCTGTCGATCTCCAGCAGAACATAGGCCGAGAGGAGCTGTCTTTTTCGCCTGTCGCCCGCCTCTTCGTCAAGGCCCTCGGCCGCCTGCATAAGCTCGTAATGCCGGAGGAACGACTCGATGTCCTTCCCCAGCAACGGGCGCCCGGAATGGTGGATCTCGTACTCCTCGACCTCCGGGAGAGGCTTGACGGTCCGTTCGACCCATTCCCGGATTCCCCGCCGGTCCGGCGCCTGGACGAGAAGAACGATATCCCAGTCGCCCGTCACGGCGTCGCAGTAAAAGACCCCTTCGGCGAAGTAGAGTGCGTTGAAGCACCCGGACAGATCGGCGTCCGGCCTGCCACGGAGGAAGACGTACGCGCTCTGGCTGCGCAACTCCTCGATTCTGCCTTCCGGCCGTGGGACGGACTTCTCCTCCTCCGACGGTCCGATCCTCAGGATCTCGGCTTCCAGCGCCTCGATCTCGAACGGCTTGTCAAGGTAGGCGCTGCCGCAGCGTTCCTTCACCCGCTCCCCGGTCTGCTCGTCGCCGTAGCCGGAGATCACCACCACGGGCAGGTCCGGATACACGTCTTTGATCATCTTCAGGAGATGAAGCCCGTCGATGTCCGGCAGCCGGATATCGAGGACCACGTAGTTGTGGGGAACCCCGGACCGCCTCGCCGCCTCGATCTTCTCCAGCGCGGACAATCCCAATTCGCAGGCGTCGACCTCGTATCCTCGCTGGGCCATGCCGACCGCGAGATTGCGACGGATCGATGCCTCGTCGTCCACTACCAGCACTCTCGGATTCTCTTTCATGGCGACCTCCCGCACCCGAAGTCCGGTTGTTGCCTGTTACCCTCTTTGTCGCCCACGCCTCATTTATAGGGCAAACATCATGCCGCCCCCCTCTTATCCCGTAACATAATGATTTTTAATCAGAAAATATCTCGGCCGCCAATGCTTTGCCGGACGCTACAACTGTAAGAAAGTCTTACAGTTATTCCCCAACTCCTCAAAATAAAAAGGAATTATTAACTATAAAGAAACCTTACACTTGAAAGGAGATACGTATTGAGGCCGGAACCCCGAAGGACCGGCCTTGGCCTACTCGTCGTCGTCCAATATCCTGTGCTTCACGCCTTCCGGGTCGTCGAACTGGTCACTTTTGACCGCCCAGACGAACAGAAGCCACGCCCCCAGCCCCAGGACGATCGACAGGAACAGGAGGAGGATGGTCGTCCACATTCAGGAGTTCCCCCTTCGCAGCCGCAGGGAGTTTCCCACCACCACCAGGGAACTGATCGCCATGAGCCCGGCGGAAACGATGGGATGCAGCTTGCCCGCCACCGCCAGGGGAATCGCGACCGCATTGTAGGAAAACGCCCAGAACAGGTTCTGCCGGATGATGCGCATGGTGTTTCGCGAGATCGCGAGGAAGCGCGGTACGAGCAGCAGGTCGTCGTTCATGAGGACGGCGTCCGCGCTTTCGAGAGCGATGTCGGTCCCCCTGCCCATCGCCAGCCCGACGTCGGCCTCAATGAGCGCCGGCGCGTCATTGATCCCGTCGCCGACCATGAGCAGGACGGATCCTTCGGATCGCGCCTTTCGCACGGCCTCCGCCTTTTCCGGGGGAGTCAAAGGGGAGAGGACCCGCACGATCCCCGCCTCCCCGGCGATTCTCGCGGACACCGCCTCGCCGTCCCCCGTTACCATCCAGACGGTGTACCCCTTCTCCGTGAGCCGCCGGACGCATTCGGGCGATTCGGGTCGAAGCGTGTCTTCGGCGGCCAGAAGGCCCGATACCGACCTGCCTTCCGAGAGCCAGGCGACCGTCTTTCCCTCCCTGGCCAGTGACCGTGCGATCTCCCGCTGCTCCTCGGCCGCGGTCACATCCCGGGACACGTGAAATTTCCTTCGCCCGAGAAGATACCGCTTCCCCGCCGCGGTTCCCTCCACTCCCATTCCGGGGTAGGCGCGGAATCCCGTGATGTCTCTCCATTCGTTCCTCGGAACCTCCCGCCGGATCGCGTTCGCCATCGCGTGTTCCGAAGACGCTTCCAGGGATGCCGCGATTTCCAGGACTTCGCGGCGCGGCAGGGAGAAGCCGACGACGTCCGTGAGGCGAGGGCTCCCTTGCGTCAGCGTGCCCGTCTTGTCGAGAAACACGGTGTCCACCTTGCTCCCCTTCTCGAGAACGTCGGCGCCCTTGACCAGGATGCCGAGCGATTGCGCTTCCGTCGAACCCAGGAAGGCGGCAAGCGGAGTGGCAAGACCCAGGGCACAGGGGCACGCGACCACCAGAACGGAGATCGAGGCGAGAAAGGCGGGCACGGCGGGACTCCCCGCGAGGATGCGCCCGCCGAGCGCGATCAGGGAGACAAGAAGGATTGCCGGGACGAATACGCCTACGACCCGGTCCGCAATCCCCTGCACCGGGGACTTCCTCGCCTGCGCCTCTTCGACGGCCCGGATGATCCGCGAGAGCGCGGTGTCCCTGCCCGTCCCCGTCACCTCGATCCGAAGGCGGCCGTTGCCGTTCACCGTACCGGTGAAGACCCGGCTCCCCGGGCCCTTGTCGACGGGACGGGCCTCCCCGGAAAGCATCGATTCATCGACTTCGGACTCGCCTTCGGAAACGACGCCGTCGGCCGGAACGCGCTCCCCGGGAATGACCTCGACGATGTCTCCGGCCCGGATCGCGGAGACGGGGACGACCTGCCCCGACGGCGCCGCACCTTCTCCCGGCGGGATCCTTCTTGCCCGAACGGGAGCAAGCCGGAAGAGCCTCGCGATCGTTTCCGAAGCCCTGCCTTTCGCGGAGGCCTCGAGGTACCTTCCCAGGAGGATCAGGGTGATGATCATCGCCGTTGTGTCGAAATAGACCTCCCCCCCCGTGAAGATCATCGCGACGCTGTAGGCATAGGCGGAGAAGGATCCCAGGAATACGAGAGTGTCCATCCCCGGCGCCCGGCGCCGGATTGCGGCCAGGGTGTTCGCAAGGAACGGATACCCCGAGTAGAAGAGCACGGGGGTGGCAAGGAAAAGGGCGACCACGTGGAACAGCGTCCTGGTGGACGGCTCGATCCCCTGGAAGTATCCCGCGTAGAGACCGGCCGTGATCATCATGATCTGCGTGGAGAGGAAGGCGGCGGTCCCCAGGCGAAGCAGGAGGTCTTTCTTCTCCCTCGCCCGGGATTCCTCCATCTCCGTGGTTTCCCCGGGGAAGGGAGCGTATCCGAGATCCGCGATCCAGCCGGCGATCGTCCCTGCGTCGGTCCGCGCCGGATCCCAGCGGACCGTTCCGCGATGGGTGGCGTAATGGACACGAGCGGACAGGACCCCCGGTTTTTTCGCGAGGTATCTCTCGATGACCCAGACGCAGGATGCGCACCGGATCCCGGAGATCGCGATGTCCATCTCGAGGTCGCCACCGGGCCCGGACTGCCGGGCGTTCGCCGCGAAGATTTCCGGGTCGACGGGGGGAACGGAGAACGGCCCGGGAGTCCATCCCCGCCGCCGCGCATAGAATCCTTCCAGCCCTTCGCTGCGGAGCAGGGCATGGATATTCCTGCAGCCGGGGCAGCAGAATACGGCCTCTTTCCCCCCGACATCCTCGACCATGGCGTCTCCGGGAGCGATCTCCAGAAGACAGTGATCACAGGCAGGCATCTTCCCCCTCCATCAAAGCATTGCCCCCCGCACCGCGAACACCGCCCCGACGATGATCATGAGGACGGCGGCGGCCCGGTAGAGACGCGCCCGGAGCTTTCCTCCCAGGAGACCTGCGGTTTTCGCGACGATCAGAAGCCCCGGAACCGTGCCCGCCCCGAACAGCGCCATCATGAGAAACCCCTTGAGAAATCCTTCGGGAAGACTTCCCGCCTCCATCCCCACTCTTGCCGAGGAGAGCAGGGCGCCGTACACGAGGCCGCACGGGAGGAAGCCAAGAGCCAGTCCCAGGGGGAAAAAGGCGCCGGGGCTTCCGCCCTCCGAGACGAGACGGAAGATTCGTCCCACCAGGCGATGCCGCCCGGGCTCTTTTTCCGGAAGGCGCAGGGCCGGCACCCATCCCCCGAGAACCAGTCCCATGAGGACGATAAGGAGTCCCGTGCCCGTCATGACGACCTTCTGGAACGACTCGATGTGCGACGCGACCCCCACGAACGACCCGGTGAGCCCCGTCACCCCGCCGATCATGCTGTAGGTGGTGACCCGGCCGAGATGGTAGAGGAGGTTGGCGGGCAGAATCCGCCTCTCCCCGAGGGGCAGGGAGAAGGCGGCGACCAGGGGACCGCACATGCCGATGCAATGACCGAAGGACCCCAGCGCTCCGGCGGCGAAGACGAGCAGGTAGGTGGAGTCAGGAAACGACGTCAAAAGGAAACACCGCGCTATCCCCCCCGGGGAGGGTCACCGTTGCCGTCCATCGCCGCTTCCCGCTGCGGCACCGGACGATGACTCCCTTGCCGCGATACCGTCCCGGCCCGTCCCGGACGAGGCGCACCCGGTTCGGGGGCATGCGCATCCCCGGCATATCGAGGTCGATTACGGGAGCTTCGGGCCCCTCGTAGCCCGGAAGCTCGACGGTGAACGAAAGTTCCTTCATGGCCGCCACCGGCTTGGGGGAGATGTCGAGGACGACGATCTGCCCTCCCGCGCGTCCCGAGACCGGTCCCGCGTGGATGTCCTCCCCGATCCCCCTCGCATCCCGGCCGTCCGCGGTGGCGATCCATCTCCTCTCCGTTCGGACACCGCTGCCTTCCACCGCGAGGAGAAGCATCCAGCTCCCCCCCGAAGGAATTTCGATATTCGCCGCATATGTGCCCGCCGCCTCCTCGCGAAGGGGGAAGGTCCGGTCCTGCCCCGGGCCCGACAGCCGCATCGCCCGAAGGGTGGCCCGGGCGCCCTGCAAAGGGCCCTTCGCGGTTGCGACCTCCGCCGACAGGCGGCTGCGCCCCGTCTCGAGGCGTCCGGGCACGCGGATGGTGAGCCCGAGGTTCTCCTCCGTCTCCTTCAGGGACAGATAGTCGTTCGCTTTCCGGTAGTAATCCTCCTCGACGAGCCCGTCGTTCGCGCGCACGGCGACGTAGAAGGTCACCCCGAGCAGGGCGGCGAAAAGAACGTACAAGCCGGCGAGAAGGGTTTTCATGGGAATCCCGCCTCCTGCCGCAGGTGAACGCCGGAGCCCGTGACGACGAACGTGACCGGCCCTCCGGGTTCCCTTCCCTTCCGGACCGCCACTACCCCCGAGGAGCGGGCGTGCGGTCCGAGACGAATGGTGCGCTCACCTGTCATGATGCGGCCCCCTTCGACGCCCAGGGCGAGGTCGAGAGGATTCCCCCGGTTGTTCCTGGCCAGGTAGCGGTAGACGTTCGCATTGACGCCGGACTCCTTTCCCGTCCACTGCACGGAAAACGCTACGGGGGGCTGCAGAAACCATATGCCGACGAAGGCGAGACAGGCCAGGGCGGTAAGGGCGGAAAACAGCAGCGCTTTTCCCCGCACGACCTTCCCTCGGTATCCGATGAACGGCCGGATCCCGATCGGCCCCGTCATCCGGAGGCAGGCGTCGATGCATTCCGCGCAGGCGATGCACTCCCTCGCAAGCCCCCTTTTTATGTCGATCGCCACCGGGCAGACGTATACGCACAGGTCGCACCGCAGGCACTCGTCCTTCCGGTCTTCGTCGAAGGCGATCGTCAGCGTGTCCCTGTCGAACAGGGCGTTCTGGAGCATCGAGTACGGGCAAACGGTGCGGCAGAAACCCGCGCCGGCGAAGGCCAGCATGCCGAAGATCACCGCGCCCTGCACGAGAAAGAACGAAAGGACGATCTTCGAGCGGAACAGGGCGCTCACGGCCTCGGCGGGGGGAATGAAGTACCAGAGAAGCGAGAGGGAGGCGACGGCCGAGAGGGGAAGGAGGAGGCAGGTTTTCCCTGCGGCCTTCCACCGCGCGGGAAGAAAAGAGGCGCCCCACGCGGCAAGTTCCGGGATCACGGTCTGGGGGCAGGCATAGCCGCACCAGATTCTCCCGAAGAGGACCGTGGCGCCCGCGGCGAACAGGAGCGCGAAAAGCGTCCCCAGCAGAACCAGGGGAAACTGGTCGATCCACAGCACGGCGCCGAAGATATGGAGTTTCAGCCCCGGGATGTCGAATCGCAGCGCGCTTTCCCCGTCCACCCGGAGGAACGGCAGGCCGAGGATCACGACGGCCTGCGCGAGGGCGGCCATTCTTCGCCGGTTCTTCCACATCGCCCCCCGCGCCTTTCCTATGGCTGTTTCCCGTACTCCCGGACGGAGTCGATGTAGGCGAGCACCTTCCAGATCCGGTCGCGCCCCAGCGGGTCCCCGAAGGACGGCATCCCGCCGGGCCTTCCCTTGGCGATCGATTCGAACTTGAGGTTGTCCGTCTCCCCATACTTCAGGTGGGCCGTCAGATCGGGCCCCACTTCTCCCTTGAGGGTGTCGCCGTGGCATCCCGCGCAGTGTTCGGCATAGATCCCTTTTCCCTCCGCGACCGCCTTCGGATCGGACTCGTACGGGTTCTCGGTTACGGAGACGGCCGACGCGGCGCTCTTTTCCGCCTCGAGCTCTTTCTGCAGCACCGCGTATTGCGACCATCCGCTGATCTGCGGGGTGTACGCGGCGATGTAATAGACGCCCCATGCGATGAGGGCGAAAAGGAATACCAGGAAGAAGCGGGGGATCCTGTTGTGGCGTTCCATGTCCTTGAACGTTTCGCTCATCGTCGTTCCCTCCGGTCCTTTTCAGGGGCATCGGACGACTCCCCTTCCTCGGTGAGCATCCGGTACTTGGGTGCTTCCACGGTATCGCGCCGGTTCCGGGAGTAGTAGTGGGCGATGATCCCGGCGAACACGGCAACGAGCAGAACGGTGAAAGCGAAATAGGCCCAGGCGGAGGTACTCATCCGTTTCCGATGCTCCTCAAGTAGGCGATCACCTTCCAGATCCTGTCCTTCCCGAGCGTTCCCCCGAAGGCGGGCATCCCTCCAGGCCTTCCCTTGGAGATCGACGCGAACACGTCCTTGTCTCCCCCGCCGAAGATCCACTCCTTGTCGACGAGGTTCGGGCCGAACCCTCCCTTTGCCGTCTCGCCGTGGCACGACCGGCAATTCGCCTCGAAAATGGCCTTCCCCTCCTCCGCGGCCTCACGGCTGCCCGCATGCGGGTTGCTCGCCCCGGCCGCTTCCGCCTGCGCCACCAGGCCCATCTCCTTCTTTGTGATGGCCTTCACGTCGCTGCCCACCTTCTGAAGATAGGCGACGAGGGCGTCCATCTCCGTGATCTCCCCACGGAGGGGCTCGGGGGTCACCGTCCCCCGCACAGGGCCGAAGGCGTAGTCCACGGAAGTCACTTTGCCGCGGAATGCATCGATCTGCCGGTCCACCTCTTCATCCCCGTACCCATAGCCGAGGACGGCCACCTTCTTCCGCGTCCAGGTCGTGTCGAGCCTCCTTGCCGCGAGCCATCCGTAGGCGGGCATGTTCGACTTCCCGAACATGCTTCGCGGATCCGCCGTATGCTGGTAGTGCCAGGAGTCCGGGTACTTCCCGCCGATCCTTGCCAGGTCCGGCCCCGTCCTCCTCGACCCCCACAGGAACGGCCTGTCGTAGGCGAATTCCTCCGGCTTGGAGTATTCCCCGTAGCGGGCAACCTCCGTACGGAGGGGGCGTACCGTCTGGGAGTGGCAGTTGTTGCACCCCTCCCGCAGGTAGATGTCCCTCCCCTCGACCTCGATCGCCGAGTAGGGGGTAATGTACCGGCTGGTCGGCTGGGTGGACGGGAGAAAGAGCGGGATGAAGGTCGTGACGAGGGTGCCGACCGAGATGACGACGACCGACAGGATCGCGAACAGGATCGGTTTTTCGTAGATGTTCATCGGTTCCCCCTGGTCAGGCGGCCGCAGGTTTTTTTCTGCCGAAGGTCATGAGAAGGTTGTACGCGAACACGACGATTCCCGCGAAGTAGAGGACGCCCCCCGCGAGGCGGATCTTCCAGAAGGGGTACAGGGCGGTCACCGAGTCGAGAAAGGTGTACGTGAGCGACCCGTCCGCGTTGGTCGCCTTCCACATCGCCCCCTGCATGATGCCCGCGATCCACAGCGTCACGGTGAACACGAGCTGTCCGACCAGGATGAGCCAGAAATGCGTGTTCGCCAGCGTCACGCTGTAGACCTCCCTGCCGGACAGCCGGGAGGCGACGTAGTACATGGAGGCGGAGATGATCATCGTCACCCAACCCATCGTCCCCATGTGGACGTGGCCCACGACCCACTCGGTGTAATGGAAGTACCCGGTCAGTGTCCGCAGGGCCTGGGTGGGGCCCTGGATCGTCTGGAAGCCGTAGAAGGTGATCCCGAGGATGAAGAACTTTGCGAGGTAGTTCGACCGCATCTGGTCCCAGTTCCCGTTCATCGTGTAGTACCCGTTCACGACGGAGGCCCAGGAGGGGGCGATCAGGAAGATGCTGAACGCGAGGGCCACCGTCTGGATCCACTCCGGGAGGGGGGTGAACATCAGGTGGTGCGCGCCCGTCCACAGGTATCCGAAGACCAGGGACCAGAAGGCGACGATCGACAGCCGATGGCTGTAGATGGGCAGGCCGGTCGACCGGGGAAGGAAGTAGTAGAACATCGCCAGGATCGGGAAGGTGAAGACGGACGCCACCGCGTTGTGCCCGAACCACCACTGGACGTTCGCGTCGTTCGTTCCCGCGTAGGCGGAGTAGGACTTCACGAGGTTCACCGGGAATTCCAGGTTGTTGAGGATGTAGACCACCGCCACGGTCACGACGGTGGCGATGATAAACCAGAGGGAGACGTACATCTGCTTCTCCCTGCGCTTCACGAGCGTGCCGAAGACGTTGACCGCGAACATCACCCAGAGGATCACGACGACCACGTCGAGGGGCCACTCGAGCTCCGCGTATTCCTTCGACGTGTTCATGCCGGCGAACAGGGAGAGGGCCGCGAGGACGATGGCGACGTTGAACAGGACAAGGTGGACCTTTCCCAGCCGCGGAAACGCCAGGGGGGAACGGGTCAGTTTTTCAAGCATGTAGTAGCTTAAGGAAAAGATCCCCGCCAGGGTGAACCCGAAGACGAGCGCGTTCGTATGCACGACGCGGAGGCGCCCGAAGGCGAGCCAGGGCGCCATGTTCAACCCGGGGTAGACCATCTCGGCGGCGATCCACAGGCCGACGACCAGGCCGATGATCAGCCAGAAGACCGCCGAGAGAGCGAATCCCCTGACGACGGCGTCTCCATTCTCTCCGTTCCTCATGTTCCTTCCCCCGTCGGATGGATTTCCCCGGCCCGCTGTCCCTCTTCCCGGTCCAGCAGCCGCCGGAGGGTGTATCTCCTCATGGTGCGTACGATCTCCCCGCGGACTTCCATCCACGCGGAGTGCGCGGAGCATCCGTTCGCCCGAACGCAGGTCGTTCCGTCCACGAGGCAATCGTTCAGTTTCAGGGGCCCTTCCAGGGCTTCGATGACCGACAGGAGGGTGATGCGGTCCGGGCTTTCGGTAAGACGGAATCCCCCGCCGGCCCCCCGGGTGGACGTCGTGATCCCGGCCCGGGTGAGTTTCTGCAGGATCTTCGCCAGGAAGCTCGGCGGCATCTTTTGGGGACCGGAAATTTTCCCCACGGAGAAGACCTGGAGCGGATCCCTCGCCATGAAGAGAAGACAACGGATCGCGTAGTCCGTTTCCCGGGAGATCTTCATTTCGGACTATATTTATCTGGTTCAATGCATGGTGTCAACGGCGGAATCCGCCTGCGGCCAGGTATCCCCCGGATCCCGGGATCCATCGCGCTTCCCATGCTCCGGTTTCTTCTCGTGCCGACCTTCGAACAGTTGTGGTATTTTCCTAATGCCTGAGGAGAATCAGGGGGGTTACCCATGCGGATAGTCAAGATGACCATCGGTTCCGTGGTGCTCGAGGCGAAACTCCTCGAGACGCCCACGGCGGAGGCAATATGGAATGCCTTGCCGTTCACCTCCAAGGCGAACACCTGGGGCGAGGAAGTGTATTTCTCCACCCCGGTCCAGGTGAAACGGGAGTCCGACGCGCGGGATGTCGTCGAGCCCGGCGAGCTTGCTTTCTGGGTGGAAGGCGATTCCATCGCGATCGGCTTCGGCCGCACGCCCGTATCCCGCGGCGATGAGATCCGTCTCGCGGCCCGGACCAATATCTGGGGCAAGGCCCAGGGCGACGTGAAGCAGCTCGGATCGGTCAGATCAGGCGCAACGATCAAGGTGGAGAGGGCCGGTTAGGTCCCGCCGGTTGCCCGGGATATTCTCTGCCCCCGCTTCGGAGGATCCGGTCCGGCTCGAAGGCCGGGGCCGGGCGGATCCCTTCCGGGGTCATTACGGATTATAGTCTGGAGCACCGATGTTCATCGATATGCTGGTGGGACCATGACCGTTCCGGCTCTTCCGATAAGGGCCCGTTTCATCGCTGTCACGCTCGCCGCGCTCTGCCTGCTGGCGCTGCCGGCGGGGTGCGGCCGCCCGGCCTCCGATCGGGTGCAGGGGTACATCGAGGGGGAGTTTCTCTACCTTTCGTCTCCGCTTGCGGGGCAGCTTTCTTCCCTTTACGTGGAACGGGGAGCGCAGGTCAAGGCGGGCGATCCCCTGTTCGCGCTGGATAGCGTACCGGAGAGAACGGTCCGGGACGAGGCGGCCCGTCGGCTTGCGCAGGCCCGCGCGAGCCTGGCGGACCTGAAGAAAGGCCGGCGCCCCACGGAGCTCGCCTCCATCGGGGCGCAGGTCGCGCGGGCCCGTGCCTCGCTCGCCCTGTCGGAAAAGGAGCTTTCCCGACAGGAAAACCTGTTCCGCACCGGGGCCGTTCCCCAGCAGGCCGTCGACCGCGCCCGTTCCGCGCACGACCAGGACCTTCATCGGGCGGCCCAGCTCGAATCCGACCTCCAGACCGCCAGGCTTGGCGCCCGACCCGACCAGGTCGGCGCTGCGGAGGCCAACGTGAAGGCGCAGGAGGCGGCGCTTTCCCGGGCGGAATGGGACCTCTCGCAGAAGCGCCAGGCCGCGCCCCGGGCCGGGCGGGTATTCGACACGCTGTACCGTCCGGGGGAGTGGGTCCCGGCCGGCCGGCCGGTCGTCGTCCTGCTGCCGCCGCAGAACATCAAGTTGCGCGTCTTCGTGCCCCAGGCGCGGATCGGCACGATTCACCCGGGCGATCCCGTGCTGGTCGAAGTGGACGGCGTCCGGGAACCGTTCCGGGGCCGGGTGAGCTTCATCTCGCCCCGGGCGGAATTCACGCCGCCGGTCATCTACAGCCGGGAAAGCCGGGCGAAGCTCGTCTTCCTGGTCGAGGCGGTATTCGATCCCGAAACGGCGGCCCGCCTCCATCCGGGCCAGCCGGTGGACGTCCGGTTCGGATCCTGACCGATGGCCGGGGACACCGCCATCGACGTCGCGGGGATGACCAAGCGGTTCGGAAACCTGACGGCCGTCGACCGGGTCGACCTGCGGGTCCGGACGGGGGAAGTCTGCGGGTTCCTGGGCCCCAACGGCAGCGGAAAGACGACCTTCCTCCGCATGCTCTGCGGGCTGCTCCGCCCCGACGCGGGCAGCGGCACCTGTCTCGGCCGCGACATCATCCGGGACAGCGAGGCGGTCAAGCGCCAGGTCGGCTACATGACCCAGCGGTTCAGCTTCTACGAGGACCTGAGCGTCTCCGAGAACCTCGATTTCGTCGCCCGCGTCTATTCCCTGAAGAACCGCCGGCGTGCGGTCCGCGAGACCCTCGAACGGATGGGACTCGCGGACCGGCGGGACCAGCTCGCCGGGCAGCTCTCCGGCGGCTGGAAGCAGCGCCTCGCCCTGGCGGCGTGCATGATCCACGACCCGAAGCTGCTCCTGCTCGACGAGCCCACGGCCGGCGTGGACCCGAAGGCGCGCCGCGATTTCTGGGAAGAGATCCACCGGCTCGCGGGACAGGGGCTTACGTTCCTCATCACCACGCATTACATGGACGAGGCCGAGCGCTGCCACCGGCTCGCCTACATATTCCGCGGCCGGATGCTCGCTCGCGGCACGGTGGCCGAGGTCGTCGAGGAGGCACACCTTTCGACCTGGGCGGTCGATGGCCCGGACCTGCCCGCGCTCGCCGAACGCCTGCGCGGCCACCCCGGCGTGAACCATGTCGTGGTTTTCGGCAACGTGCTCCACGTCAGCGGGGACGACGCGGACGCCCTGGAACGGGCCATCGCCACGTTCCGCACGGAACACCACCGGTGGCGGCGGATCCAGGCCGGCATCGAGGACGTCTTCATTCACCTCATGGAGCGTTCAGGCGGAGGGACGTCTTCTTGACACGGGAGCGCGTCCTTTCACCTGGGCGGTTCGGAGCGGTGGTCGTCAAGGAGTTCATCCAGATGCGGCGGGACCGGCTGACCTTCGCGATGATGATCGGCATCCCGCTGCTCCAGCTCGTCCTGTTCGGTTACGCCATCAACACGGACCCGAAGCATCTGCCCGCCGCCGTGCTCCTGGCGGACAACGGTCCCCAGGGGCGCACGTTGCTTTCGGCGATCCGGAACAGCGGCTACTTCGACTTCGTCCGGCAAGTGGACACCGAGGAGGAGGGGCGCGAGGCGCTCGCGCGCGGCGAAGTCCAGTTTGTGGTCAACATCCCGGTGGACTTCACCCGGTCCCTGTTGCGCGGAGAGCATCCTGCCGTCCTTCTCGAGGCGGACGCGACCGATCCCGCCGCCACCGGCAACGCCCTCGGGGCCCTGCGCGTCCTGGCGGACACCGCCCTGCGGAACGACCTCCGGGGACCGCTCGCCTGGCTCGCCGGCGGCGAAGTCCCCATCGACCTGCGCATCCACGCGCTGTACAACCCCGAAGGCGCCACCCGGTACAACATCGTGCCCGGGCTGATGGGCGTCGTCCTCACGATGACCATGGTCATCATCACCGGGCTGGCGATCACCCGCGAGCGGGAGCGGGGCACCATGGAAAACCTCCTTTCCATGCCCGTGCGTCCCCTGGAAGTGATGGCCGGCAAGATTGTCCCCTACATCCTCGTGGGGTACGTGCAGGCCGGGCTGATTCTCGTCGCCGCGCGCTACCTTTTCGAGGTGCCCATGGCCGGCGGCCTGATGCTGTTGCTGGGGACGACGCTCGTGTTCATCGTCGCAAACCTGGCGATGGGGATCACCTTCTCGACCGTGGCGACGAACCAGCTCCAGGCCATGCAGATGTCGTTTTTCTTCTTCCTTCCGTCGCTGATGCTCTCGGGATTCATGTTCCCGTTTCGCGGCATGCCGCGCTGGGCACAGGTGCTCGGCGAATTCTTTCCGCTCACCCATTTCCTGCGGATCGTCCGCGGGATCCTCCTAAAGGGAAACGGGATCCACGAGGTCGCTCCGCAGGTTGGCCCCATCGCCTTGTTCGCCGCAGTCGCCCTGTTCGTCGGCGTGAAGCGCTATCGCCGGACGCTGGACTAGGCGACACCATCTCTGGGGAAAAACCGACGGGATGGTCTAAGCCGTCCGCCACACGATCCTGGAGGTCGTCCCGTGGGACTTACTTCTTTGCCTGCGCGAAGTTTTCCGCTACCTGCGCCCAGTTGATCGTGCTCCACCATGCCTCGATGTACTCGGGGCGCCGGTTCTGATATTTCAGGTAGTAGGCGTGCTCCCAGACGTCGATGCCGAAGACCGCCTTGCCGCCGTCCAGGACGGGATTGTCCTGGTTCGCGGTCGACTCGACGACGAGCTTCCCGCCGCGGATCAGCAGCCACGCCCATCCCGACCCGAACCGCGTCGTCGCAGCCTGGGAGAACTTCGCCTTGAATTCCGCGAAACCGCCAAAGGTGCTCTTTATGGCGCCGGCAATATCCCCAGACGGCTCGCCGCCGCCGCCTTTCTTCATGATCTTCCAGAACATGGAGTGATTCAGGTGGCCGCCGCCGTTGTTGCGAACGGCCGTGCGAATGTTTTCCGGAACCTTGCCGATCTGCGCGAGCAGTTCCTCGACCGGAAGCTTTTGAAGCTCGGGATGGCCCTCGAGGGCCTTGTTGAGATTGTTGACGTAACCCGCATGGTGCTTGTCGTGATGGATCTCCATCGTCCTCGCGTCGATGTACGGCTCCAGCGCATCGAAGGAGTACGGGAGGGAAGGCAGGCTGTGGCTCATTATTGGTATCTCCTTTCTCACCGATCGTGATCGTTATCTACTAATACGATGCAGCCAGACCCTGGCATCGTTTCTCCCTCGGCGTTTTTTTATTCTTATCTGCGTGATTCTGCGGGTTCGTTCCGGACGGCGGCATTTTCCCTTGACGGTCCGCATTCGTTTCGCGCTTCGTCGATTCCCGCGAAAAACGGGATTGCACCCGGGAATCGGCTGCGTCATGATGGCAGTATCGAGGCCAAATTCATCCGTTGCAGGAGGGAAAAACGTATGAGGAAGCTTGCGGTTGTGGTCGTATCGGTCGCTCTGGCGTTCGCGACCGGGTGCGCGACGAAGGCGTACGTCAAGTCACAGGTGGACCCGCTCTCCGAACGGATCGGGCGGATCGAGACGAGACTGGATGCGATCGACGCGAAACTCGTCCAGATGTCGAAGGACGCCGAGATGGCCAAGGCAGATCGCGCGGCGCTCGAGGAAGCGAAGGGCATGGCGCAAAAGGCCATGGACATGGCGAACAAGGCGGAAGCCGAAGCGATGCGCGCCGGCGAGAACACGGCCAGCGCCCAGGCTGCGGCCGAGAGGGCCGAGCAGGCGGCCAAGGCAGCCGAAAAAGCCGCCGCGAAGACCGAAAAGATGTTCCGGCTGCAGCAGAAAAAGTAGGGAGCGGAACAGGACGAGGAGGGGCCGGGATGCGCCCGGTCCCTCCTTAGTACTCCGCTTCATAAATACGGTGTCGCACCGAGAGCGTCGATGCGCCGCGCCTTGCTACGGCGCGTCGAATGAGCCGTACTCGTAGCAGTACGCGGCGCAAGGAGCGCAACGAAGCTGGAGCGGATGCAGCGGCGCTCGAATGCAACCGTATTTGTGAAACGGAGTACTTAGATTGCCGTCGCAAGAGAAGAAGGGCCTGTCTCTTGAGAAAAGTACTGTTCGTGGCTTCGCTGGCGATCCTGACCGCAACGTCGACGCCGTCGCGCTCCGCTGCCGGGGAATATCGGCGGGACGGGGCCCTGGTCGGCGCGCGACAGGCCTACGCGGTCAGGGCCGATGATTCCCTTTTCGAGGTCGCCAGGGAATTCGATCTCGGTTACACGGCGATTACCGCCGCCAATCCCGGCGTCGATCCGTTCGTCCCCGATCCGGGCAGAAGGATCGTGCTCCCCACCGAATGGATTCTCCCGGACGTACCGATCCGGAGGGGAATCGTCATCAACATTGCGGAAATGCGGCTTTTTCTTGTTCCTCCCCGCGACTGGGGAACGATCTCCTCCTTCCCGATCAGCGTCGGCGACCAGGGTACGGAGACGCCGGTCGGGAAGTTTTCCGTCGTAGACAAGATCAAAGACCCGCCGTGGCACGTCCCGGAAAGCATACGCAAGGAACGGCCCGACCTTCCCGCCGTGGTCCCCCCCGGCCCGGACAACCCGATGGGAAGCCGCGCATTGCGCCTTTCGAACGGGACGGTGCTGATCCATGGTACCAACCGGCCGTGGGGCATCGGGACTCGCAACACCCACGGTTGCATCAGGCTGTACGAGGAAGACATTGCTCGCCTGTTCGGAATGGTGGACAACGGAACGCCGGTCGTGGTGGTCAACCAGCCCGTGAAGGTCGCCGCCGAGGGAGACCGCGTCTTTCTGGAAGTCCACGATTACGGGGACGGCCGGGACCTCTACCGGGACGCGCAGAAGCTCCTGAACGCGAAGGGCCTGGCGGATCGCATCGATCCCGGCAAGGTGAAGAAGGCGAACCGGGAGCGAAGCGGTCTCGTCGTGGACGTCTCGAAGCGGCAGCCGGTCCGGGAAACGGTCCGAAGCGGTCGCGGCGCGTCTACGGCGTCATCGCACGGGCCCCGTTGACTGCCCGGCCGGCCGGGCTAGAGCCATTCCTCCTGCAGCACCTCGCCCTGGAGGCTCGCCACCACGTAGCGCACGGGCACCTTGCGGCTGCTCGCCTGGAGGGCCTCGCTCGCCAGCGCGACCAGGCCGTTGCAGCACGGGACCTGCATGATCAGGATCGTCAACGTGTTGATCCGGGCCTCCTCGAACAAGGCCTTGATCTTGGCGACGTAGGTCTCCTGTCCCCCGTCCAGCTTCGGACAGGCGATCGCCAGGGCCTTCCCCTTGAGGTGCTCGTTGTGGAAATTGCCCATGGCGAACGCCGCGCAGTCGGCCGCCAGGAGAACGTCCGCTTCCTGGTAGTACGGCGCCGCCGGGGAGACCAGGTGCAGCTGGATCGGCCACTGCCGCAGCTGCGAGGCGACCTTCACATCCGCCGCTCCCTCGGGGGCGTCCTCCTTTTTGAACTCGAACATCCGGGAACCCGGACAACCGGAAAATCCGCTCATCGTACCACCTCCGCACCTGAATCGAGATATTGTCCCTCCAGATCGCTCACGAACGCTTCGTACCGCTCCCCCGCCTCGAGAAACGTTTCGTCCACCTCCCGGAACCGCGCAAAGAGCTCGCCCACCTGGCGCGTGGTCAGGTTCCGGTCCATCCAGGGGTACAGGATCTCGTCCTCCTTCCGGATGTGCTCCGTCAGGATCTCCCCGTACTCCGCCAGGTTCCTTGAAACTCCCTCCGCGTCGCGGCGCCCGAGCGCGTCGAGAACGCCCTGCACGCAGGCCCTGCCCCTGCGGTGGTCCTCGTGCATCGTCTTGAGGATATCCAGCTCCTCGTCGAAACGGGCGAAGAGGAGTTCTTCCTCCTTCGCGTGGTGGAACCGGTCCGCGTAGGAGCGTATGAAGTCCACCGCGTCGAGGATACGCCCGCGTCCTTTGCCGGACTCCACATCGAGCTCCGCGGCAAGTTCCGGAATGAGGGCGACGAAGCGCAGGATCCGCCGGTGCTCCTCCACCAGCATCTTCATCGGCGGCGAATAGGAGACCTTCCGGGGGCCTGCCGCTCGGTCTCTTCCCGGCCGCGGGATCGCCACCTCCCGGCCGGGGGCCACTACGCCAGCGATCCTGCCCAAAAGCTCCTCCTCGTCCGCGGGGCAGAGGTTGTGGATCTCGACGATGTCGCGCAACAGGCAGGTGCCCACGCTGCACGGGACGCATCCGATGGCGTAGTCCTCGAGGATCTTCCCGAGCGCCGGGAACCGTCCGATCAACTCCTTGATGGGGTTTTGCAGGAACCGCTCCATGGGGCCTCCTTCTTCGTTTGGCCCCATTGTCCCCGGGGACGCGCGGCGCGTCCTTGACC
>Ga0307417_10000342_pt1 | contig 19454 bp, 17 predicted proteins | sample SalMarWE160210MG_2_FD_202514 | JGI IMG/M metagenome (GOLD analysis project Ga0307417, IMG submission 202514) | Salt marsh sediment microbial communities from the Plum Island Ecosystem LTER, Massachusetts, United States - WE1602-10 | ecosystem: Environmental > Aquatic > Marine > Intertidal zone... | reverse complement strand
CGGACGTCGACGCAGAGACCACCCCACTGCGGGACCCGGAGGTGTACCAGTACCAGATCGATGTGTCCGAGGTTGCTGAGGTGTGGCGGCGAGGCGCCGTGATCAGTTCGTGGCTCGTCGACCTCACTGCCAACGCTCTGGCCGAAGACCCGACCCTCTCCGGATTCGAAGGGCGAGTGTCCGACTCGGGCGAAGGTCGCTGGACGGCGATCGCGAGCATCGAGGAAGGTATTCCGGCACCTGTCATCACCACGGCCCTCCAGGAGCGATTCGCGTCACGTGGTCGTGCCGACTTCGCCAACCGGGCGCTGTCCGCGATGCGTCAGCAATTCGGCGGGCACGACGAGAAGAAGAGCTGAACGTGGAGGTCCACGCGGAGGCGACGGCCGAGGCGGCCGCCGACTACGCAGCCGACCTGGTGGCAGATGCCGCTCGCACGTCGGTAGCGGAACGAGGGACCTTCACGATCGCGGTCAGTGGGGGCCACACGCCGTGGCCGATGTTCCAGCGGCTCCGAACCGACAGGTCGTTTCCGTGGAAGCAGACGGTGTTTTTCCAGGTGGATGAGCGGATCGTTCCAAGGGACGATCCTGACCGCAACCTCACGCACCTGGTCACGTCGCTGCCGGAGACTGCAACGATCGAGCCGATGCCGGTTGATGACGATGATCTCGACGCGGCGTGCGATCGGTACGCCGCGTCGCTGCCGGACCGTTTCGACGTAATCCATCTGGGCCTCGGCGACGACGGGCATACGGCGTCGCTCGTGCCGGGTGACCCGGTGCTGGAAGTGAGCGATCGCCGGGTCGCTCTCACCGGTAATGCCTACATGGGGCACCGGAGGATGACGCTCACCTACCCGGCGCTGGCGGCTACCCAACAGGTGCTGTGGCTCGTCGCCGGGGTGGGCAAGCAGATGGCCGTGTCCCGTCTCCTCGCCAGTGACCGGTCGATCCCCGCCGGCGCCGTCGACGCGGGCAATGCGGTGCTGATCGTCGACCGGGCAGCCCTCGGGTAGCCCCGCACCGGCAACCCAGAGCTCAGGAGATCGGAAACCGACGCCCCGAGCCCAGGATTCACAGAAAGGGGGCATCGCGCTCTCGGAAGGCTCGCCGAGCACGACGTCTAGGTGCATCAGAGGTATGAGCCTCAACCGTTGGCCGGCATGCGTGAGGCTGTTCGTGGGTGCGAAACCTCAGTCGCCGGCGCCGGCGGCCGGTCGCGGATAGGCGGGCTGCCTGCCGGGAATCGGTGGCGGCGGGGTCGCGACGTTCGGTCCGGTGAACTGAGTTGTGTACAGCGTCGCGTAGGAACCGCCGGCCGCCATCAGCTCGTCGTGGGTGCCGTACTCCACGATCTGGCCGTCCTCCATCACGAGGATGAGATCGGCGTCGCGGATGGTCGACAGGCGGTGGGCGATCACGAAACTCGTCCGGTCGCTTCGCAGTGCCGCCATCGCGTGCTGCACCAACAACTCGGTGCGGGTGTCGACCGAGCTGGTCGCCTCGTCGAGGATCAGCAGCGGAGGGTTGGCAAGGAACGCCCGGGCGATCGTGAGGAGCTGCTTCTCGCCTGCACTGATGTTGGTGCCTTCGTCGTCGACAATCGTGTCGTATCCGTCCGGGAGGCTGTGCACGAACCGGTCGACGAACGTCGCCTTGGCTGCTTCGAGCATCTCCTCCTCGGTGGCGTCCAGCTTTCCGTAGATGATGTTCTCGCGGATCGTTCCCTTGAACAGCCAGGTGTCCTGAAGCACCATGCCGATCTCCGACCGCAAGTCCTGGCGACGCATCTCCGCGACGTCGATGCCGTCGAGCGTGATGCGGCCGGCATCGAGGTTATAGAAGCGCATCACCAGGTTGACGAGCGTGGTCTTGCCGGCTCCGGTCGGACCGACGATAGCGACGGTTTGGCCGGGTTCGACCTTCAGAGAGACGTGCTCGATGAGTGGTCGGTCCTCTTCATACCGGAATGACACGTCATCGAAGCTCACCCGGCCGTCTGGATTCTCGATCAGCCGAGGCTGGTGCTCATCGGGTGCTTCCTCTTCGGCGTCCAACAGCTCGAAGACCCGCTCCGCCGACGCGACGCCCGACTGGAGAAGGTTGACCATCGACGCAACCTGCGTGACTGGCTGGGTGAACCGTCGGGTGTACTGGATGAAGGCTTGAATGTCACCGAGTGTCAGTGTTCCACTTGCGACCCGCAATCCACCGACGACAGCGATGACGACGTAGTTCAGGTTGCCGATGAACATCATGATCGGCATGATCAGGCTCGAGAAGAACTGGGCCTTGAAGCTCGCCTGGAACAGCTCCTCGTTTTCGGTCTCGAAGGTCGTCTGGACCTCTTCCTGACGTCCGAACACCTTGATGAGCGAGTGGCCGGTGAACGCCTCTTCCACCTGAGCATTGAGCACCCCGGTGCTTCGCCACTGGTTGACGAAGTGGTCGCGAGATCTGCTCATCACCTTGGTGGCGACGAACATGCTGATCGGGATGGTCCCGAGGGTGATCAGCGCCAGCGACCAGGAGATGTCGAACATCATGGCCATGACGAACACGATCGTCAGCACGGACGTCATGACCTGGCTCATCGTCTGCTGAAGGGTCTGGGAGACGTTGTCCATGTCGTTGGTGACCCTGCTGAGCAGCTCGCCTCTCGGTTGGGTGTCGAAGTACCGCAGCGGTAGCTTGTTCAGTTTGTCCTCGACCTCCGACCGCATGTCCTTCACCGTGTTCTGAACGACATCGTTCAGGAGATAGCCCTGAAGGAATGTCAGAAGGGCTGCCACCCCATACAGACCGACAAGCAGCAGCAACACGTTCCCGAGCGCGCCGAAATCGATGCCCTGGCCCGGCACCACATCCATGGCGGAGAGCATGTCCGCGATCTTGTTCTGTCCGGCCGATCGCAGGCCCGCGACTGCCTGGTCCTTGGTCATACCGGCGGGAAACATCTTGCCGACTGCACCCGAGAAGACGATATCGGTCGCGTGTCCCAACACCTTGGGTCCGATGGCCGACATGGCGACAGCGATGATGGCGGCCGCGATGATGACGGCAATCTTGCCCCGCCGGGGGCGCAGTCTTCGCATGAGCCTCTTTACCGACGGACCGAAGTTCATCGACTTCTGGCCGATCATCCCGCCACCCAACGGCCCGCGGCCGTGGCCCATCCCTCCGCCACCGATCCGCTCGGTTTCCTGCATCTTCTTCGGAGCGGTCATGATGCCTCCGCCCCGAGCTGCGATTGGACGATTTCCTGGTACGTCGGGGACGTCGCCAGCAGTTCATCGTGTGTTCCGAGGCCGACCACCGCACCATCTTCCAGAACGACGATCTGATCGGCATCGATAATGGTCGACACCCGCTGGGCGACGATGAGCACCGTGGCTTCCTTGGTGATGGGTTTCAGTGCTCGGCGAAGCCGAGCATCAGTGAGGACATCGAGGGCCGAGAACGAGTCGTCGAACAGGTAGATCTCGGGTTCGCGGATCAGCGCTCTGGCGATGGCGAGCCGTTGACGTTGACCTCCCGAAACGTTGGTGCCGCTCTGTGCGATCGGGGAGTCGAGTCCATCCGCCATTGCTTCGACGAAGTCTTTCGCCTGGGCGATCTCCAGCGCCGACCACATCTCCTCGTCGGTGGCGTCGGGGTCGCCATACCGAAGGTTGGATGCGACGGTTCCGGTAAACAGGTATGCCTTCTGTGGGACGATCCCGATTCTCGACCAGAGGCTGTCCGGATCGAAGTCCCGCACGTTGACGCCGTCGATCAAGACGTCTCCGTCTGTCGCGTCGAACAACCGAGGGATCAGGTTCAGGAGTGTCGACTTTCCGGCGCCAGTCGAACCGATGACGGCGGTCGTTTGGCCGGGGAGAGCCGTGAACGAGATGTTCCGCAGTACGGGATGGCTCGCTCCCGCGTACTGGAATCCGACGGAGCGGAGTTCGAGCACGCCCCGGGTCGACACCTCGCGGATCCCGTTGACAGGGGGAACGACCGAGGACTCCGTCTCGATCACTTCTCCGATACGATCCGCCGAGACTGAGGCACGCGGAACGAAGACGAGCATCAACGTCGACATCATCACCGCCATCAGGATCTGGATCAGGTAGGACAGGAAGGCGACGAGTGCACCGATCTGCATGTCACCGTTGCCGATCCTGATTCCGCCGAACCACAGCACGGCGATCGTCGACAGGTTCATCACGAGCATCACCGAGGGGAACATTGCGGCCATCCATCGACCGACGTTGATCGAGACGTCGGTGAGCTCTGTGTTGGCTGTCCCGAACCGCTCGGTCTCGAAGCGCTCTCTGACAAACGCCCGGATGACCCTGATGCCGGATGCCTGCTCGCGGAGGACTTTGTTGACGGTGTCCAACCGGCTCTGCATCTTCCTGAACCCGGGGACCATGTTTCTGATGATGAATCCCACGATCACGAGGAGAATTGGAACCGCCACGGCGACCAGCCAGGAGAGGCCGGCGTCCTCCTTCAGCGCCATGATGACCCCGCCCACCATTGTGATCGGGGCGGCGATCAGCATCGTGAACGTCATCATGACCAACATCTGCACCTGCTGAACATCGTTGGTGTTGCGGGTGATCAGTGAGGGTGCGCCGAATAGGCCGACTTCCTTGTTGGAGAAGGAGCCCACCGTGTGGAAGATCCTCGATCGCAGATCACGGCCGAACGCCATCGAGGTCTGGGAACCGAAGTAGACGGCGATGATCGTGCAGATGATCTGAAGCAGAGTGACCGCGAGCATGACGCCGCCGGTCTTCATGATGTAGGTCGTATCACCCGTGATGACCCCGTTGTCGATGATGTCCGCCATCAGGCTTGGCAGGTAGAGCGACGCGATCGTGCCGATCATCTGGAGTGAAGCCAGGATGATGATCCACTTCTTGTAAGGGCGCAGGTGTTCGCGGAGGATCTTGATCAGCATCAGGCTTGCTTCCCGTCCGAGGGATGGCCGAGGCCCGAACGGAGTGTCTCGAAGGCTTGATGGATGGAATCGGGCAGGCTGATGTTCCGGTCGCTCTGGAGCCACCAACCGATCGTCGACCGCATGGTCGCCACCGCGGTCGCCACCACGAGCCGAGGGTAGGGATCGATACTCGCGTCGATGCCGAGGCGCGCCGCGACGGCATCCGCGAGTGCGCGCTCGAGTTGAGCTAGGCCCGCGAGGTGGCGCGGGAGAAGCTGCGGAAAGCGCCGTGCCAGGTCCATACGTTGCTTCCATCGCTGTGCGAGGTCGGAGTTCTCTTCTGCTTCGAGGACTGACTCGAGTGCTTCGATCCGTTGCTTCCATCGCAGGGCGCGGTCCGAACCTGTTTCCTCGCCTCCGAGAACCGATTCCAGTGCTTCAACCCTGTGTCGCCAGTGGTCGGCCAGTTCGGCGTTCTCTTCCGACGCAAGGACGGCCTCGAGGGCGGCTAGAGGATCCTCTTCCGCGGGTCGCTGCTCAACCTGCTCGGCGAGCGAGGTGATCATCTTCGGCTCCGAACCGACGATCGCCTCCTCCTTGCAGGAGAAGTAGTTGAAGAACGTCCGAGGCGACACGCCGGCGAGGTCGGCGATCTCTTCCACGGTGACCCCATCGGGGCCGCGCTCGATGGTCAGCGTGCGAGCAGCCGCTGCCAGCGCGTGGTACGTGGCCAGCTTCTTCTTGGAACGCAGATCAGACACGAGTGTGCAGTCTACGCAAACTTGCACACTGTGCAAGTCACTTCGTTCAGGTGGTGACCTCGAGCTGTCGCGCTCCCCAAAACATCACGAATGCCCCGGCATAGAGAACGATGCCACCGAAGATGTCGCCCGCGTTGTCCAGGACGCCGTACCGGAGGTCGCCGATGAACTCGATGAGTACGAGAACTCCGACCGTATAGCCAAGGAGCTTCAGCACCCAGGCGTACGGAACCGGCCAGGATGTCGATGGCCTACTGGTGTGTGCCCAGACTGCGAAGAGTGCGTAGAAGGCAAGCAGGAGCGTCAGGGTGAAGAAGTAGTACTTGTCGAGAATGATGTCGAACAGAATCCAGTCGGCGACGATGATCGCCGCGCCGATCCTGATGAGCATCCCGGCCCCCCCGGTTACTCCTTGGTGTGATCTCGTCTGGTCCTCGGGTGGTCTCGGCTCATCGGCCATGCTTCCTCCTCCTCGGTGTCAACCTACCCGATCGGGCCGTCAATGGAAGGAAGATATTACGGGCAACCAGGAGAGATTCTTCGGCGGTTCGTTCTCTGCTCACATTCTGCACACCATGAGTGAAGCCAACGACGGAGCGACGGATTAGGGCCTCTCGCCTCTGGAACAGGTCTACCTCGTCAGTCATCGTGGAGGAGACAAGCGAGGGGGATCTACGAGGATTCTGGTGGCGTACGCCTCGAAGGCAGGCGGGACGGAAGGCCTCGCCGAGATGGTCGGCGGCGATCTGAGGGAACTGGGCCACGAGGTGGATGTGGTTCCAGCCGGCGATGTTCAAGAGGTCGACTCCTACGGTGCCGTGGTCATAGGAGGTGCGCTCTACATCTTCCGGTGGCACAGGGACGCCCGTCGATTCGTCAAGCGGTTCCGAGTGGCGCTTCGCGGGCGACCTGTGTGGCTGTTCAGCAGTGGACCGCTGGACGACAGTGCCCGTACGAAGGACATCCCACCCGTGCGGTTCGTCCGCAAGGCGGTGACGATGGTCGGGGCCAAAGGGCACGCGACGTTTGGCGGACGTCTGACCCAGGCTGCCCGGAGCAACAACAAGGCGTTGTCCGTTGGCGATTGGCGCGATCCCGAGCACGTCAAGGAGTGGACGGAGACGATCGCGAAGGAGCTGGCGGAAGCGAGCTGACAGCCAACAGCTGACAGCCAACAGCCAGAGCGCGACAACATGTGCACCACGAAAGCGGGGCGTTCCTGCCGTGAGCTGATTGCTGCGAGTCGTCGGCCGGATGAGCGAAGCGAGGCCTGCCAGGAGCTTGCCGCCTCATTCGCGTACCCTTGAGCATATGAGATCACTCGTTCCTCACGGAATCACTCCCATCCACGACGTCTTCTGGGACTTGAAGATCCCTGAGCTGTACGAACACACGCTTCTTCGTGGGGAGGGATCGCTGGCCCACAAAGGTGGGCTCGTCGTGAAGACCGTCCCATACACGGGGCGGAGCCCCAAAGACAAGTACATCGTCAGGGAGGAGAGCACCGAACGCGACATCTGGTGGGGTGACGTCAACCACCCGATGGAGCCCGAGGTGTTCGATGCGCTCTACGTTCGGGTTTGCGAATACCTCGGACGGCGAGATCTCTATGTGCAAGACTTGTATGCAGGTGCCGACCCGAAGAACCGTTTGTCGGTGCGCAGCATCACGGAGAGTCCTTGGCACTCCCTGTTCACCCGCAACGCGTTCATTCTGCCTCGCAAGTTCGACATCTCCGACGAGATCGAACCCTTCGTTCCCGACTTCACGATCGTGCACGCACCTCACTTCAAAGCGGACCCTGAACGGGACGGCACGCGTAGCGAGGTGTTCATCTGCATCAGCTTCGACCACAAGGTCTTGCTGATCGGTGGTACGTCCTACGCCGGTGAGATGAAGAAGTCGGTGTTCTCGGTGATGAACTATCTGCTGCCGAAGCGGGGCGTGTTGCCGATGCATGCATCGGCGAGCGTCGGTCGAGAGCGCGGCGAGTCGGCGGTCATCTTCGGTCTGTCCGGCACCGGCAAGACGACCCTCTCGAGCGACCCGGCCCGGATGATGGTGGGAGACGACGAGATCGGGTGGGGTGCCGACGGAGTGTTCAACATCGAAGGCGGCTCGTACGCCAAGACGATCAACCTCTCTCGTACCGACGAACCTCTGATCTACCAGGCTGCCAACCAGTTCGAGACGATCCTCGAAAACGTGGTCGTGAGCCCTGACACCCGCCGCCCGGAGTGGGCCGATGACTCCAATACCCAAAACACCCGCTGCTCGTATCCGTTGGACCATCTGCCGAATGCCGCACCGACAATGATGGGCCCACATCCGGAGAACATCGTGTTCCTGTCTGCCGACGCGTTCGGAATCCTGCCGCCGATCGTTCGGCTCACCAAGGAGCAGGCGATGTACTACTTCATCAGCGGCTACACCGCGAAGCTTGCGGGGACGGAGCGGGGTGTGACCGAACCTTCAGCGACGTTCTCACCGTGCTTCGGGGCACCGTTCCTGCCGCTTCCGCCGGCGGACTACGCGGGGGTGCTCGCCGGAAAGATCGACAAGCATCAGTGTGGGCTGTGGATGATCTCCACAGGATGGACAGGCGGTCCCTACGGAGTCGGAACTCGGATGCGGATTCCGCACACGAGGGCGATGCTCAACGCCGCGTTGGAGGGCAAGCTCGAGGACGTCGAGTACGTGGAGGACCCGATCTTCGGGTTCGCGGTGCCGACGACCGTTCCGGGAGTGCCGGCAGATCTCTTGGTTCCCCGCAACACCTGGAGGGACAAGGACGCGTTCGATCGGGAAGCTCGCAAGCTCGCGCGCATGTTCGCCCGAAACTTCGAGGCGTACGCCGAAACCGTGGACGACACGGTCGCGAAGGCCGGCCCACGAACCTGAGACCCGCGCGAACGGAATTCCTCGATCCATGGTATGGTTCTCTCGCTGCACCGGGTGGAGGCCAGCGCACAGTCGCTTCCCCGGTGGTTACACGGCATAGTTTCTCACCGGTTGGACCGCCTCTTCGGCCGCCCCCCGATCAACGGGGAAGAGATCGGCATATTCGACCCAACCAGAAAGCTTCACCATGCCCACTCGCTTCGATCAGCTCGGCCTGCCTGGCCGTCTCGTCAGCTCACTCGCGGACAGTGGCATCGTGGAAACGTTCCCCATTCAGGCGGCGACGATTCCCGATGCACTCGACGGACGAGATGTTTCAGGCAAGGCCCCAACGGGGTCCGGCAAGACCCTCGCATTCGGTCTTCCGCTTCTCGCCAACGTCGGCAAAGCGAACCGTCATCGTCCACGTGCGCTCGTGCTCGCACCGACACGCGAACTCGCAGAACAGATCAAGCGGGAGCTGTCTCCCCTCGCCAAGACCGTCGATCGGTACGTCTTCGCCGTGTACGGCGGCGTCGGCTACGGCCCGCAACGGAACGCGTTCCGCAAGGGTGTCGACGTCCTGGTCGCGACCCCTGGAAGACTGGAAGATCTCATTGCGCAGGGCACGGTCGATCTCGGGCACGTCGACATCGCCGTGATCGACGAGGCGGATCGGATGGCCGACATGGGGTTCCTTCCGACCGTCAAGAGGATCCTGGACGGCACACAGGAGCACCGTCAGACCCTGCTGTTCTCTGCGACGCTCGATGGTGACGTCGCCGTACTGAGCCGCGAGTACCAGCGGGACCCGGCCGTCTACGAAGTAGGGACGACCGAGGAGGAGGCGATCGACGCCGAACACCACTTCTGGCTGGTTCAGCACCACGATCGCGTGCAGCACACAGCCGATCTCGTGGGGGCCCAGGGCCGTTCCATCGTGTTCACGCGCACTCGGCACGGCGCCGACCGGCTCGCGAAACAGCTCGCGGGGTGTGGGGTCAGAACCGTCGCCCTTCACGGCGGGAGATCGCAGAGTCAGCGGACCAGAGCGCTCCAGGAGTTCTCGTCCGGTCGGGTCCAGGCTTTGATCGCGACCGACGTAGCGGCGAGAGGCATCCACATCGATGCCGTCGCCTCGGTCATCCACTTCGATCCGCCGGGCGAGGCCAAGGACTACGTCCATCGGTCAGGACGAACCGCGAGAGCGGGAGCCGCCGGCATGGTCGTCACGCTCGTCACCAACGCGCAGCAGTCCTCGGTGCGCCGCATGCAGCGAGAGCTCGGCCTCCAGATCCCGATCGAAGCACCCAACGGTCGGCTTGCCGGACGGACGCAGGACATGACGCGACCTGCTAGTCCTGCGCAATCCACCACGGGGGAGGATCGTTTGAGCCTCTACGTGGCCAACCTGCCATGGCGGACCACTGCCGACGACATGCGCACGTTGTTTGGCCGCTTCGGTGACGTGAGCGAATCGACGATCATCACAGATCGGCGGACCGGTCGTTCGAGAGGGTTCGGGTTCGTCGACATGACGGTCCGCGCTGCCCAGGCGGCCATCAGTGCCCTCGACGGTTCAAACCTGGACGGCCGAGACCTCAAAGTGAGCGCCGCCCGACCCCGGCGCAGCCGTCCCTGAGCAACCCAAACCGAAAGGAGTGCCCATGAGGGCTCCACAGTCTTTGTTCGCTCGCGCACGCTTTAACCACCTGCAGTGCGGAGCAACATATCAAGTAACCACGGCCGACGACGGCATCGTTGTCGGCGAGTATCTGGGGATGGAGGTCCCGTTCGGGCGGTGGGCGATCCTGCTCCGCCACGAAACCGGAACCCGATCCCTCTCGCTTCGCGACATCGTCACCATCTTGCCTACGGCTGCGTAGCCACCCGCCGTGGAGGGGCCGCGGCCGAACATTCAGCGCGCAGGACTGCGTTTACACCGAGTGGGCCTTCAGATCTTCGAGACCGACCCACTCGAGCACGGCGGCGTGGGTCGCTTCGAGGATCACCGGCGGGGCCACTCCTGCGGTGAGAGCTTCCTGCCATCGTGCGGCAACGAGGCACCACTGGTCGCCCGGCACCAAACCTGGAAAGGCGTGGAAGGGCTGCGGCGTTGAAAGGTCGTTCCCTGCCCGCTTGGAGAATTCGAGGAACTCGGCGGTGACTCTGGCGCACACGGTGTGGACGCCGAGATCGCCAGAACCCGTGTCGCAGCGACCGTTCCGGTAGTAGCCGGTGAGTGGATCGAACGAGCAGGGTTGCAGTTCGGTGCCGAGCACGTTGAGTGGCATGTGTCCATGCAAGCACGATTGGGTCGGAAGCCTCGTAGAGTCGATCTCGTGGATCTGCTGACCCCAGACGAGCGCGCCGAGTTCATCGCTGCGCACCCTGCGTGGAAGCTGGAAGGCGCGTCACTCGTCCGTCGGTATGAATTCAGGGACTTCGTTGAAGCGTTTGCGTTTGTGTCCAGGGTGGCGCTCCTCTCCGAGAAGGCCTTACACCATCCCGACATCCAGCTCAACTGGAACACGGTGACCTTGCGTCTGACGACCCACGCGGCAGGCGGCCTGACCAGTCGTGACATCGACCTCGCGGTTTCCATCGACGAATAGGGGGTCTCGTCAGAGCCGCAGCACCGCGTGCGGCCAGAGTTGGAAGATCCGCCCTTTGGTAGGGTGATGTCGAGAGGTCCGCCACGGACGTTCCACGACCCCGCCACCGTGAGCAGGGAGGAACGCCAGGAAGGAGCCAGGATCTCGTGCAGAACATGCCCGGTCTCAACCCTCCGAGAATCCTGATGCTTTCCCTGCACGGCTACTTCTCAGCAGAGCCGGAGCTGGGACTCCCGGACACCGGCGGCCAGGTCGTCTTCGTCTTGGAGCTCGCCAAGCAACTCGTGGAGCTGGGCTATGCGGTCGACATCGTCACCCGTCGGTTCGAGGATCAGCCCGAGTTCGACGATATGGGTCCTCATCTTCGCGTCTGGAGGATCCCGTTCGGTGGCTCCGACTTCATCCGCAAAGAAGACATGCACGATCACCTCGACGAGTTCGTCCGTGTCTTCCTCGATGAACTCCGTCAGCGTGGTCTCGGCTACGAGTACATCGACTCGCACTACTGGGATGCGGGCTTCGCAGGGCAGCAGGTCGCCGAGGAGCTGAACATCACCCACATCCACACGCCCCACTCGCTCGGGTCGTGGAAGCAGCGAGGCATGCAGGGTGATACCCAGAAGGTCGAGTCGCACTACCGCTTCGAGGAACGCGTCCGCCAGGAGTTCCTCGTGTACCGCAGGTGCGATCAGGTGATCGCCACGACCAACCAGCAGGTCGAGATGCTGGTCGGGGACTACGACGTGCCGGCCGGGCACATCGCCATGATCCCGCCGGGCATCGACGAGTCTCGCTACACGCCGATCACTCAGGTTGAAATCGGCGTTGCGCGACGTCGAATCAAGTTCCGCAAACACGACGTGTACACGGTCGGCCGAGCTGCCGCCAACAAGGGCTATGACCTGCTGATCCGGGCGCTTCCCGAGCTACTGGACTTGGTTCCCGATGCTCGGCTCCAGCTGGCGGTCGGCGCCAACTCGGACGCCGACAGGCGGAGCGTCGACAAGTGGAAGGCACTTGCCCGTGAAATGGACGTCGCCGAGCACGTGAAGTGGCTCGGGCACGTCGAGGATGAGAGGATGGCCGAGTACTACCGAGCAGCTCCGGTGTTTGCGTTGCCGTCCAGATATGAACCGTTCGGGATGACGGCCGTCGAAGCAATGGCCTGTGGAACACCGTGTGTCGTGACTATCCACGGCGGCCTCGAGGAGATGTTCGACTTCGGATCGCATGCCTTGTTCGCCGATCCCAAGCGTCCTCGTGAGTTCGCGGCGATGCTGTCGATGCCGCTGCGATATCCGCAGCTGAGGGAGCGTCTTTCGATCGCGGGAGCCAGATTCGCCAGGCGCATGTTCGGCTGGCGGGGCATCGCTCGGCGGACGGTCGCAACGTTCGAGCAGGCGAGAAGCCTGCACGAAAGAGACCGCATCTAGATCTCGGGTTCCCGGGTCACGGTCTCAGGCTCCGTCCGGACGCACCTCGGCGATCGCGTGGCGTGCCGTTTCGGCGGTGGCCGTTTCGAAGATGGTGCGCGTGTTTGGTTCGCCGTAGATGAGGTCGCCGCAGATCTCGAACCCACCCATGAGCCCCTTCGCAGTGGCACGAGAGCGGCGCCTGTCCCTGGCGAACACGTACACCGTTGGGTTGCCTACATCACCGGCAACGAGCACATTGACCCGGCGGTGCTCTGGATCCGGAGCGATCCACTCGTTCACCACTGCGAGCGCCGTATCTGTTCCTGAGTCTTCCGCCCCGACGCGCCACAGGGCGGCCGGATACCGTGCCTCGTTTCCTTCCGGAAGATCCTCGATAGGGAAGCGTTCGGTGGTGATCTGGTAGTGGAGATGCCAGGGGATCGATGCTCCAGCCTGTGGACCGTTGTACATCACTCGGTACTCGCTGTCGGTGTGCTGGTAGAGATCGACCATCGCTTCGAGGACATGGGGGGTGAAGTCCTGGTCGATGTGTTCGGCGGCCATCACTGTGAAGTGATTCCGTTGGATCCATGCGAAGTTCGCCCCGATCAGGTAGTCGCGTCCGGCGAGTCGTAGGGGGATGAGGCGTTCCATCGGGTTGCATTCGACAATGTTCTGCGCGCAGAGGAAGCAGTGTCGACCAGACGGGTCACGTGGATCTCGGAACAGGATCTCGTGACGTCGGTGCGGATTCAGGATGCCGAGCCGTTCGAGTTCCGCGGTGTTCGATCGGATCTCACGGTGCGGCATCCACCGAAGCCGGTAGGCGATCCCGACTTCGGGGTCGGGAAGGATGCGTTCCTCGATGCCGGCCGGATCGGAGAGCAGGAATCCATCCTCCTCTTGGAGCTTCCAGGTGTCGGCGAGGATGTCGGCCAGGCGGGTCACGGTAGTGGTCTCGGGGTGGGGGTGACACCGAGGTCCTCGAGGAGGTATCGGGTGTGCTTCTGCCATGTGAAGTAGGGGACGGTGATGCGGAACGCTCCCGCTCCCATGTCGGCACGCAGTTGATCGTCTTCGAGGAGTCGTCGCAGCGCATGCGCGAATCCTTCTACGTTGTCGGCCGGCACCACGATCGCCCCATCTCCCTGCAGAAGGACTGAGCCGTCTTCCGTGTCGATGGCGAGACGCACCGGTTCTTCGCCGAGCAGGTACTCGGTGGCGAAGGGAACCAGATCCGAGGCGATCACCGGTACACCGCTGGCTGCCGCCTCTTCGGCGCTCATCCCGAACCCTTCCATCACCGACGGCGTGCAGTAGACGGCCGTCACTGCATATAGGCAAGGGAGCTGTTCCCAGACGGAGCCGAGTACCGCCACATGATCCTCGAGGCGGTGATCATGGATCAGTTCCATCGCCTTCTTGTACACGTTCCCCGCCTGCGGGTCGAGCGCTATGGCGAGGAATGCGTCAGGCACGGACGCCTGAGCCCGGGCGAACGCCTCGATCAGCACGTTCTTGCGTTTTGTTCTATCGGTACGGCTGATTTCTGTGACGATCAGACGGCTTCGCAGATCCTTCGCGGTGGGGGTCGAGTAATCGGCGAGGAACTCGAAGATGTCGCTGCACTCGCCGTCGTCGCGTGGCCGGTACCGGTCGACGTCGACGCACGGAGGCAGGAAGTATCTCGCCTTGTAGTGGTAGTCATGGAGGAGCGTGTCGCGGATCGCTGTTGAGGTGGCCACCGCGCCGTCGATCTGTGACAGGAGCACTTGCTCGCGGTCGATGCGTTCATCGATACGCAGACCCGGCCAGGTGGAAGGGTCCGTGTTGTGTTTCTTCAGAGCGCCCAGCGAGTGAGGTACCCAGATGTGCGGCACCCGGATCTCGGCACGAGCGTTGAGATCCGCACCTAGAACACCCGCGTCCCAGTAGTGGGAGATGATCAGTTGGTAGGTGTCGCTGTCGGCGGCAAGCTTCGACTCCAGATCGGCGACGAGCGCAGGGATGTGTCCGGCCATGTCCTCTTTGCGAACGAACTCCGGATCGCCATCCTCGACGTACAGGATGCGGGCGTGCCCTGACGGATGGAAACGAACACCGGCCTGTCGCACGCCGGTCGATGGGTTCGCATAACCGCCACGGTTGACGATCGTCACCCGGCAGCCCTGGGCGATGAGTGCCTCGGTGAACTGGTTCACGTAGATGTTCTGACCGCCGGTGTCGGGCTGTCCGGGGATCACCTGCCACTCGTGAACACCGTGGTTAGTGATCATGAGTATGTGTGTTCGGCCGGGATCGGCGAATGCACCGTGCATGTCGGTAGCCGTCATCTGCGTCAATCTTGCTCGGGTCTCGACGGGCCACCCTAGGTGGAGGTTCTCGGATTGCCCAGACAATCCAACCACTCTCGTCACTGCGAGCCTACGTACTCGTGCCGGCTCTGAAGAGAACGGCCCTCACCCAACTACTCTCCACCCCGTGCGGCTGATCACGTGGAATGTCAACTCGTTGCGGGCCCGCCTCCCGAGGGCTCTCGGGCTCCTCGAACGCGAGGAGCCCGACTTCCTGCTACTCCAGGAGACCAAGCTCCTCGAGGGCGACTTCCCGTTTCTCGATATCCAGGTGGCCGGCTACCACGCCGTCACCCACGGACAGGCTCCATTCAACGGGGTCGCGATCCTCTCCCGGTCCGAACCCGACAGCGTCACCACAGGCTTTCCCGGCGACCCGATCCCCGATGAGGCGAGGGTCATCGCCGCAACCTACGGCGATCTGACGGTCATCAGCACCTATGTTGTCAACGGACGCGACCTTTCCGACCCGATGTACCAGGTCAAGCTCCAGTGGCTCGATGCGCTTCAGGCCTGGATCGCCGGCGCCTTCGATCCTGCCGGCAGTGTGGTCATCGCCGGGGACTTCAACATCACTCCAGACGACCGGGACCTCTACGACGCCGATCTGTTGACAGGCCAGGTTCACCACTCCGAGCCCGAACGCGATCGGCTGAGCGCCATGCTCGATTGGGGGTTCGTCGACCTGTTCCGCATTCACGACGACGAGCCCGGCACCTTCACCTGGTGGGACTACCGGGGTGGTGCATTCCACCGAAGGCTTGGCCTTCGTATCGACCTCATCCTCGGCACGCGGCCGCTCGCCGAGCGGTGCACCGAGGTGCGAGTCGACCGCAACGAACGTCGTCCTACCGCAGGCGAGGGCAAGCCAAGCGATCACGCTCCCGTGATCGCCGACTTCATCGATCGCTGAGATCGATCACCAAGGCGCCGTACCCGGGCACGCTGTCGATCGGCACGTAGCCGTCGAACCCACCATCGACCACTTCGGGTGGTGTCGCTGCCGGTCCGACCAACGCCACCGCTCCTGCCGATTCCCCGAGCGGTCCCGATGCGAGCGACAGTTCGTAGTCGGAGACTGGATCCTCTGACAGGTTGAGCACCACCAGCACAAGGTCGGATCCTTCCGAACGGAGGTAGGAGATCAGGTGCTCGGAACCGCTGTCTACCAGCACCGTGTCGCCGTGATCGAGCGCCGGAGTGGAGTCCCGCAGGCGGATCAGCGTCCGGTAGGTGCTCAAGAGCGAATCGGGATCGCCGGCCTCGTCGGCCACGTTGAACGTGTCGTATCCGATCCACGGCGACTCCCAGGGCACACCGGTCGTGAACCCGACCCGAGCCTTCTCTGCGGTCCACGGCATCGGTGTGCGGATCTGCGAATCGGGTTTGATGCCCCGAAGCCCGATCTCCTCTCCGTAGTAGAGGAACGGGATGCCAGGGCCGGTCATCAGCCACGTTGCCGACAGCTTCGCCAGGTCGACGTTCGCGGCGAGCTCACTCATGATCCGGTTCATGTCGTGGTTTGTGAGGAACGTGCCGAACCAGTCCCCCGGATAGTCATCGAGTGTGGCCGCCAGCGCTTCTTTCAACGGCGGCGCGTGCCCGTCCTTCGCGGCCTGTCGCCAGGAATCCGATAGAGCGAAGTCGAACGTGGCATCGACCGCATCGGGCACGTACGAGGCGGAAGAGTCGACCGTGTTCCACACCTCTCCGATGACGAATGTGTCCGGCGCCACTTCGTGCACGTGCTTGTCGAACGCAGCGAGCCACTCCTTGGTTTCCGGTGTGTTCTCCATGACCGGTCCGTCCTCGATCAGATGCTGGGCAGCGTCGAGCCGGAACCCGTCGAGGCCGACATCGGTGAGCCAGAAGTCGGCGATGTCGTACAGCGCGGCCGTGACGTCGGGGTTCTGGAGGTTCAGGTCGGGCATGTTGGATGCGAACAGAGCGAAGTAGTAGCGGTCGCCCGTGCGGTACCAGACCTTCTGCCCCCAGGGTCCGCGAGTGCCAGGGTCGGTGTCGGACCAGATGTACCAGTCGGCGTAGCCGGGGTCTCCCGCCTGGGATCGTTGGAACCACCGGTTGTACTGGGACGTGTGGTTCATCGGGAGATCGATGATGACGGAGATGCCTCGCCGGTGTGCCTCTCTCACCAGGCTGCGCAGATCGTCCATCGTGCCGTAGTCGGGGTTGACTGCCTCGTAGTCGATCACGTCGTACCCGTGGTAGGAGGGCGACTCGAAGATCGGCATCAGCCAGATGCCGGTGATGCCGAGGTCGTCGGTTGTCGAGGGGTCGCCGTCGTTGAGGTAGTCGAGTTTCGAGGTGATGCCGTTGAAGTCTCCGATTCCATCGCCGTCCGAGTCCTTGAACGATCGCACGAAGATCTCGTAGAAGACCCGACTCTCCCAGTTGCCGCGGTTGGTCGATGGGATCGTGGTGGTCGTTGGGGGTTCGGTGATCGTCGTCGTGATTGCCAGCGTCGTGGACGGCACTGCCGTTGTGGTCACGTCGTTCGTTGTGATGGTCGTCGACGCGGCGCTGCATGCCGAGGCAGCGATGAGTGACATGGCCAACAGGACCCGTTTCACGGAGGGGGAGGATACCGCCGGGACCTCGCTGTTAGGAGGGTTCGGCGTGTAGGTTTGGGAGGAGCGGCTCCACGAAGGGAGATCCTATGGACGTCGTGGGCAAGGAGACGTTCGGAGCCCTGATCGACGCGGGAACATTCCCGGCAGTCTCTATCTATCTGACCACGCACCGCGCCGGTCCCGAGATCCAGCAAGATCCGATCCGGTTGAAGAATCTCGTGGTTGAGGCGCGGCAATTGGCCGTCGGTTCCGGCGTCCGTGGGCCGGAGGCGGACCGGCTGCTGGCTCCGATCAGCGATCTGATTGCCGATGCGGGGTTCTGGCAGCATCAGGAGGGTGGCCTCGCCGTCTTCCGGTCAGCAGATCGATTCGATGTGCTTCGTCTGCCGGCTCCGTTTCGAGAGCATGCAAGCGTTGCCCACACGTTCCACGTCAAGCCGCTGTTGCAGGTGTTGACCCGCGGCGAACGGTGCTACGTGCTTGCGCTCAGTCGGGAGCACGTGCGGCTCCTATGGGTGTCGAGGTTCAGGGTTGGCGACGTCGACCTTGGAGAGATACCGACGGACATCTCAGAAGCCCTTCAGCACGAAGACCTCGAACGACAGCTCCAGGTCCATCAGTCGGGCGTGAAGGGCCGAGGAAGCCCGACAGCGGTCTTTCACGGACAGGGTATGGGAAAGGAGACCTCCGACAAGCGTCTGGAGAGGTTCTTCAGAACGATCGACCGCGGGGTTTCCAAGATGGTGGAGCCAGATGTCCCGCTCGTCCTCGCGGGTGTCGAGTACCTCCTCCCGATCTACCGGTCGGTCAGCAGGCATCCGCTCATTCTCCAAGGCGAAGTGACCGGGAGCGCCGATGGCATCAAGGACGAGGACCTCCGCGAACGCGCATGGGGGATCGCCCGGTCCTTCTTCGAACAAGAGAAGGACGCTGCGCTCCTGACCTTTACGAGCGGCGCCGCCCGGACCGAAAAGACGGTAGAAGGGGTCGTGCGTGCAGCGATAGAGGGCAGGGTTGACAGTCTCTTCGTCGATGCCACGGCCACGGTGTGGGGAACCATCGCCGAGACGTCGGTCACACGGCACGATGCACACAGAAAGGGAGACCGCGATCTGTTGGACCTGGCGATTGTGGAGACGTGGCAGCATGGAGGCTCCGTGTACCTGGGCGGCCCGGAAGGGACGGTCGCCGCGGCAGTGCTCAGGTACTGAACACCTCGGAAGCACTTCCACTCGAGCCAGGCACGCTGGTACATGCGAGGGTGCAGCAATGTCACCGTTGTGCCCGGTTGGATGAGGGAGTGGTGCCTACCCTTTGTGCGGAGTGGTGTAGAGGTGGATTGAGGCGAGCACGATGTCTGATGGGCCGGACAATGGCCTGCCGCCTGCGTTGGAGGATCGGCTGTCGGCGTTTCCCGTTGCTGCTGTTCGAGACGAGATAGACCGGTTGGCGGCATCGGCCGAGGAGATGAAGCAGGTCGATGCAGTCTTGGACGGTCTGGGGGTCGATGATGTGCAGCGGCGTCCGCTTATGCAGATCTACTTACAGGCGCTGCAAGCCCGTCTCTACGAGGCTGGCAAGTGGTCGCCGCCGTCGGATGATTCTGGGTTCAGGTTCGTTCTACAAGCCGGCCCGCGCGGCGTGCCCCGTCAGTTTCTTACAGTGAGACGGTGGTTGGGGTCTCGGATTGGCAGCCCTACAAGGGCCTGGGTGTCGAATCGGCGGGTGGGTTGGCGGCGGCGCAGGTGGCGGCGCCTGTTGGTGGGCTGACCTGATCGATCACGGTGTCCCAGCGGAACGAGAGTCAGGGCCTGAAGGGTCTTTCTAGCTCACAGCACTGCAGGGCATGGGAGGGTGCAGCAATGTCATCAGAGGAGACTGGCGGGGATGTTCATCCGGC
>Ga0307417_10000341_pt1 | contig 19488 bp, 21 predicted proteins | sample SalMarWE160210MG_2_FD_202514 | JGI IMG/M metagenome (GOLD analysis project Ga0307417, IMG submission 202514) | Salt marsh sediment microbial communities from the Plum Island Ecosystem LTER, Massachusetts, United States - WE1602-10 | ecosystem: Environmental > Aquatic > Marine > Intertidal zone... | reverse complement strand
TTCTGGGGAGCGACGATCCGCCCGTGCTGCTGTCGTGGTCGTCTGAATTGATGCGGTACGAAGACGAGGCTCTGCTGTCCGAGCTGCGGCGGCGCAAGGTCGATGGAGAGGAGAAGACATGAAGAAGCTGCTGAAGGGTCTGTTCTGGTTTGTCGTGGTCAACGTCTTCCTGAAGGCTGCCGCAACCGCCGCGACCGCGCTCTTGGGGGAAGACAGCGCCGAGGACTCGGAGGATTTCCGGCTCGTGGCGTTGATGGACGGCCGGACCTACGAGAGTGTCTCGAACCGACTTCGCGCTGGACGGGTCATCGCGGTCATGGGAGGCGTCGACGTGGACCTGCGCCAGGCCGTGCTGGATCCTGAGGGAGCGAAGCTCGACATCACGATCATCGCCGGCGGTGTGAGGGTGCTCGCGTGCAAGAGCTGGCGAGTGGAGGTCGAGCAGTCGGTTACCGGTGGTGCCGTACAGATCGAGACGCCCGATCCCGAGTCGCTGCCCGATGGTGCACCGATCCTACATGTGCATGTGACGGAGATTGCCGGTGGAGTGGTGATCGCCAACGCAGAGTCGGACGCGCACATCGTCAGGACCTAGCTACACCAGCGGCAAGCCCTCGGCCTTCCATGCCCTGAAGCCGCCTATCAGATCGCCCGCGTCGACGAAGCCCATGTCGACGAGCGTCGCCGCTGCCAGGCTGGACGAGTAGCCGTCATTGCACATCAGGATCAGTGGAACGTCCGGATTGGCGACGCGATCATCCTTCCACGGCGAGTCAGGGTCGACGCGCCACTCGAGCACCGTTCGAGGGATGGGAACGGCCCCTGCGACGCGGCCCTCGCGGGCCCGATCGTCCTGGCAGCGAAGGTCCACGAGAACGGCCCCCTCGCCAATCGCGGTGGCCACGTCAGTTGGCTCGTACCGGCGGATGCGGGAGCGAGCCGTTTTCAGGAGTTCCTCGATTGTCGTACGCTGCATGGATGATCATCCTATGGCCGAGGAGGAGATGATGCGCGCCGTTCGTCTCGAATCAACTGGTGGTCCCGATGTCCTTCAGTGGATGGAGGTGCCCGATCCGGTACCCGGCGAGGGTCAGGTGCGCGTCAGGCTCGCTGCAGCAGGGGTCAACTTCATCGACGTCTACCACCGCAGCGGGCTCTACCCGGTGGAGTTCCCATTCATCCCTGGGCTCGAGGGCGCCGGCATCGTCGATCAGGTTGGCGCAGGGGTGACCCGCTGGGCGATCGGCGACCGAGTCGCATGGTTCTCGGCTCCGGGTTCCTATGCGGGGCTCGTGGTCGTGGACGCCGACAAAGCCGTTGCCGTTCCGCCTCATGTTGATCTGGAGATCGCAGCTGCTGCCATGCTGCAGGGCATCACCGCCGCCTACCTCGTGAGCGATACATATCCGCTCGCCGCCGGCAACACGTGCCTCGTACATGCCGGCGCAGGCGGCGTGGGACGGCTTCTCATCCAAATGGCGATCCATGCGAAGGCCAGGGTGTTCGCGACGGCCGGGACTGCTGAGAAACAGCAGATCGCCGAAGGTCTTGGTGCGGAGATCGCGTCCGGGTACGAAGAGTTCGTCGACGCAATCGAGCGGGTGGCGGGACCGCGCCCCGTAGACGTCGCGTACGACGGTGTGGGAGTGGCGACCTTCGCCAACGACCTTCGAGTGATGCGTCGTTTTGGAACCGTTGTGCTGTTTGGGCAGTCGTCCGGTCCGGTGCCACCGGTCGATCTTCAGGATCTCAACAGGAACGGGTCGCTGTTCGTCACGCGGCCGACCATCTTCCACTACGCGGCTGATCGCGGGGATCTGGAACGCTACGCGAACTTCGTGTTCGACGGCATCCAGGCAGGGTGGCTGGATGTCTTCGTCGGTGGTCGGTACCCGATTGACGCTGCAGGCGAGGCCCACAGGGCTCTCGAGGCTCGCGAGACGACTGGGAAACTCCTACTCATCCCGCCGGAGGCGTAGATTTCGGGTATGCAGGCAGTTGCTACGAAGTACTGGCACCGTCTCGATGATGGACGGATCCAGTGCGACCTCTGTCCACGCGAGTGCAAGCTCCGCGAAGGCCAGCGAGGGCTGTGCTTCACTCGAGCGAGGCAGCACGACGAGATCGTGCTCACCTCCTACGGGTGGTCTACCGGCGTCTGGGTCGACCCCATCGAAAAGAAGCCGCTGAACCACTTCCTGCCCGGAACCTCGGTGCTGTCGTTCGGGACCGCAGGATGCAACCTGGCCTGCCGGTACTGCCAGAACTGGGACATCTCCAAAGCGCGCACCGACGACGTCCTCGGTCAGGAGGCGCCACCCGATCGAGTTGCTGCGTCTGCCCTTGCCCGCGGGTGTCAAAGTGTCGCGTTCACCTACAACGACCCCGTCGTCTTCCACGAGTACGTGATCGACACGGCCCGCGCTGCGCACATCGCCGGGTTGAAGACCGTTGCGGTGACCGCCGGGTATGTCAACCCCGCGCCGCGAGCCGAGTTCTACGAGGTGATCGACGCGGCGAACATCGACCTCAAGGCCTTCAGCGACGAGTTCTATCACCGCTACTGCGCCGGAAGTATCGGGCCGGTACTCGACACGCTCCGCTATGTGCACGAAGAGACCGACGTGTGGTTGGAGATCACGACGCTGCTCATCCCGGGGCTGAACGACTCCGACGAGGAGATCGATGCGATGACCCGGTGGGTTGTGGAGAACCTCGGACCCGATGTGCCGCACCACTTCACGGCGTTCCATCCGTCGTTCCGGATGACGGACGTACCGCAGACCGACCTGTCCAGGCTGTTGCGTGCGAGGGAGATCGCTGTGGGCAACGGCTTGCACTACGTCTACACGGGCAACGTCCCGGACGAGGAGACCCAGAGCACCTGGTGTCCGGGATGTGGGACAAGGGTGATCGGTCGCATGGGCTACCGCATCACCGCCTGGGCCATCGACCGGGGGCGGTGCCGGGAGTGCGGCCGGACGATTCCCGGAGTGTTCGAGGACTGACAGCTGCGAAGCCCTGGGTTGGGGGAGAACAGCCGCTCTTTCGGCCGGGTACGCTCCAACGTGTGATCGAGTTCCTCGGGTATGTCGCCTCCGCGTTGGTAGTGATATCCCTCGCGATGACGTCCGTGGTGCGCCTCCGCATCATCAGCCTGATCGGTGGCGTTCTGTTTGCCATCTATGGCTTCCTGATCGACTCACTACCGATCGCCATTGTCAACGTGATCGTCGTGGTGCTGAACACGTTCTTCCTGTGGAAGGCGTTCACCGACAAGGAGTACTTCACCCTGCTCGAGGTACGCCCCGAGTCGATGTACGTGTCCGGGCTGGTCGACTTCTACCGCGACGATATCGCCCGCTTCTTTCCGGGTTTCCGCCTCCAACCGGCAGGCGATCAACTCGCGATCCTCACGCTTCGGGACATGGTGCCCGTCGGGCTGTTCATCGGCACACCGGAAGGAGAACGGACGCTGCGGGTGCTATTGGACTACGTGACGCCGGTCCACCGCGATCTGAAGGCGGCGCGCTTCCTGTTCGGACGGAACAGCCGGCAGGTCTTCGACGGCTTCGGGTACGAGAGGCTGGTGAGCGACGGTGGGAGTCCGGCGCACAACCGGTATCTCGAACGTGTCGGCTTCACCAACACGGATGGACGGTACGTACGGGAGCTATGACTGGTTCAGGGAGCGGACGGCAGCAGATGACCTCACTCGCGAGCAAGGGTGAGGAGCCTCCCGAGTAGCTCCCTGACCTCGTCCGCCTCGAACGCGAGGGCCGAGTCGCCGATGGTCAGCTCGAATCGGGTGACACCGGGCACCATCGTTTCGTCGAGGTAGCCGAACAGCTCGGTGTCGGCCTCTTCGACGATCCGACCGCCCGCAGCCCGGAGCCGTTCGAGGTCGCCATCGATGAACACGTGCATCATGTTGGTGTGCGGCGGGTTCGGTCGCACGGAAACGCCCGGAAGCGACGAGAACACGGCCGCGATCTCTCTTGCCTTCGCGTGGTACTCGCCCATCTTCTCCAGATGTCGGTCAAGTCCGAGCTGCGCCGATACGGCAAGTGGGTACATGTGCACGAGGTTGCCACCGTGGCGACGCTGCCAGATGCGGGCCGTGTCGATCAGATCGGCCGGCCCAGCCAGCACTGCCCCGGCGACACCCCCGAGGATCTTGTAGAAGGACACGTACACGGAGTCGAACAGCCCGGCAATCTCGGCGTACTCCTTGCCGTAGAACGGCTTCGTTTCCCAGAGGCGAGCTCCGTCGAGATGGAGCTTGATGGAGCGTTCCCGTGCCCAATCGGTCATCTCGACGAGGTCGTCCCACTTGGGCAGGTAGCCGCCGATTTCCCGCTGCGGCAGCTCGAACAGGATCGCTGCGACCGGTTCGCGGAGTGCCTCGAGGTCATCGATCGTGAATAGCCGATCGGGGCCGCCTAGCAGTGTGGAGGACAGACCATGGAGCTGTCGGTACGCGCCCTGTTCGTGGAGTTCGAGGTGGCATGTGGGATGAAACGCGACACGATCGATATGTGCCTGATCGGACCAGATCCTCAGTGCGATCTGTTGGGCCATGGTGCCACTCGGCATGAGCACCGATGCCTCCGTGCCGAGAAGGCCGGCGACACGCCGCTCGAGACGCTCGATCACATCGCCGGCCCCGTAGTGATCCTGATCGAGATCGGGATCGACGAATTCGATGAGATCGGCGAGCGCGTCGCGCACTGTCTGTCTGGGGTGGTGGCCGAGCCGTCGGGACGCTCTTTGTGGTTGCTCGCTCGATGGCATACCGGCGATGCTAGGCGACGACCCGACTGCCGCCCGCGGTGTCCCTGGAGGTTCGGCTTTGTTGACTACAGATCGATCATCGTGGGTTGGTGGCCGGTGGCGTCGAGGAATCGCAGGAGGTTGCTCGCTGAGATCGCCGTGGTCATCGTGTTATCGAGCGGATGAAAGTTGAGCGGATCGAGCTTCAGTAGTCCTCGGTCGAGCACGACCTGTACGGCTCCCTCCGTGTCGTTGATGACGGCGAAGGGTGTCACCGCGCCGGGGATCACGCCCAGAGCTCTCATGAGCCGCTCGGGGCTTCCAAACGAGAGCCGATCCGAGCCGAGGCGGACTGCCACTTCCTTGAGGTCGATCTGGCGATCCTCTCTGGAGACAACGAGCCACATCGCTCCCTTCTTGGTGCGCAGGAACAGGTTCTTCGAGTGACCGCCCGGCAAATCCCCGCGTATCTGGCGCGCCTGGTCCACAGTGAATACCGGGTCGTGGGTGAGTGTCGTCACGGAGATGCCGAGGTCGTGAAGGAATAGGAACAGATCATCTGGGGTCGCCACGACGGCCATGATACGGGCACACCGGCAGGGCGCCGGTTTAGGCTGGGCGGTATGAAGCACCCAAAGCTCAGCAGCGGCGAAGAGGTCATCAGAGCGTTCCGACCCCATTGGAAGCAGCTCGTCTGGCCCGGCTTTGTGACGGTGGTCGCGATCGCGGGAATCGTGGTCACCCTCGTCATGGCTGAAGGTACCTGGTTGTGGGTAGGGCTCGCGGCCGCAGTTGTCATCTGGCTGCTGCTCGCGGTGCCACCGTTCATCGACTGGCTCTACACGCACTATGTGATCACCAACGAGCGCGTGATCGTCCGCAGGGGGATGATCGCTCGTCATGGCAAGGAGATACCGTTGGAGGTGATCAACGACGTCACGTTCCACCAATCGGTCATCGAACGGATCGTCGGTTCAGGAGATCTGATCATCGAGTCGGCGGGGGAGCGTGGACAGAGCCGGTTCAGCGATATCCCCGATCCCGATGAGATCCAGTCACAGGTCTACAAGCTTCGCGAGGCCCGCACGATGGCCCTCCAGGTCACGAGTGGACAAAGCCCGGCGGAGCAGCTCGAAGCGCTTGCCCGGCTCCGCGATCAGGGGGTGCTGAGTGACGATGAGTTCGCCGAGAAGAAGGCGAAGCTCCTCGATCAGATCTGATCCGACTCGGCGTCGATCAATCGGGCTGATACCGTTCCGACTGGAGGTGTGATGGATCGGAGTCGCGTGGTACCCATCGTCTTGGCGATCCTCGCCGTCGCGGCGGTCTCGCTCATCGGGATCGCCCTCTATGTGATCGCTACGTCATAGGAGTACCCGATGCAGGAACTGCTGAGCGCCTATCTCCCCGCGGCGTCGTCCGCGATCTCGTTCGTGTTCGCCTTCGTGGTGTTGAAGAAGTGGGCTGCGAGACGTCATCCGTATCTGCTTCTGTGGGGAATCGGGTTTCTCATGTACGGCATCGGCGGAGCGATGGAGGCCATCTACGGGTTCGCGGGTTGGAGCCCGTTGGTGTTCCGGCTCTGGTACCTGTTCGGTGCGATCCTCGTTGCTGCCTGGCTCGGGCAAGGAACGGTCTATCTTCTCGTCAACCGGCGCATCGGCAAGATCCGCCTGGCGCACATCCTCATGGCCATCCTGGCGATCGGGTCGCTGTACGCCGTCGTCAAGGTGGCGGGCGCTCAGCTGGATCCGACGCAGATGCTGAAGGATGAATTGAGCGGGCACGCCATCACGACCTCCGGCGTGCGCGTCCTCACCCCGTTCTTCAATCTGTACGGCGTGGTCATGCTTGTCGGCGGGGCGATCTACTCGGCCTACTACTTCTGGAAGACCCGATCGGCAGCGAACCGGATGATCGGCAACATCCTCATCGCCGCAGGGGCGATGATGCCGGCGTTCGGAGGATCGGCGCAGCGTTTCGGCATTCCGGTGGCGCTCTACGTCGGCGAGTTCCTGGGTGCCGTGCTGATGTTCATCGGCTACCTCTACACGTCGCGTCAGGCACAGACCGCCTAGCTCAGTTGCCCTGATCGCCGAACGGGTCGGTGTTCTCACGGAGAAATCGCTCGACCTCCTGCGCAATCTCCTCACCGGTCGGGACGTGTTGCTGTTCACCGACCATCTGCTCCAACCGCTTGACGTAGGCAACGGCCTCGGGTTTGCCGGCAACGGTCTCGTCCAGCTCTCGGCGCTGCTCCTTCGCCTCATCGGCCAGGTTGCCCAGCGGGAGATCGATTCCAAGGTGTCTCGCTGCCCGCTCGACGAGGGCCAGGGCCCCCGCGTGGTACGGGCCGGCAACGTAGTGAGGGATCTGTGCCCAGAACCCGACGGCGGGGATACCGTGGGCGGTGACCGCCTGCTCGACGATGTTGACTGCCGCACCTGGCACCTTGAGAACGCCTTGAGGGAGCTGCTCGTCGGCTGGAATCAGGTCGCGGCGCGATGCCGTGGTGAGGATGCGAACAGGGCGCGTGTGCGGCACCGCCGCGGGAACCCCTCCCAACGACACCATCTCGACGACACCGAGCGACTGGGCGAGCCCTCCGATCTCCTGGCTCAACGACTTCCAGCGGAAGTCCGGCTCGCTGCCCGAAAGCACCAGTACGTCCCGAGTCTGACGGACCAGGGTCATGGAGATCTCGGGCCACTTGGTCACCCGCATGAGACCTTCGACGAACTCGATGTCGGGTCGTGACGAGCGGTAGTCGAATAGAACGTCGCCGTCGAAGGTCGCGATGGTCTCTCCTTCCTTGCCGATCGACTCCGCCGCATCGGTTCCTACCGAACCGGCGTTCACCCAGCCGTCGAACGCGACGATCAACGCCGGTGCAACCAGCTCCGGGATCTCGGCGGTGAGTTCATGGAGCGCCATCGCGGCCAGGCTAGTGGCGAGTGAGGCGTGTGCCTTGTGGGACTCACGTACACTCGGACACTCGCGAAGGAGAAGGACACATGGCCGCCACATCGACGATGCTCCCACTCGGGACCGCCGCTCCCGACTTCCGACTCCCCGACGTCACGACAGGACGCCTGGTGGGCCGCGACGACTTCTCGGATCGCGCCGGGCTGTTGGTGATCTTCACGTGCAATCACTGCCCCTACGTGAAGCACCTGGAGGAGGGACTCGCGTCATTCGCCAACGACTACACGGACGCTGATCTTGCCATCGTTGGAATCGCTTCCAACGACGTGACGAGCTATCCGGAGGACGCCCCTGAGAAGCTGGCTGCCAGAGCCCGTGAGCTCGGATTCGCATTTCCGTACTTGTACGACGAGTCCCAAGAGGTCGCGGCAGCATTCACCGCGATGTGCACTCCCGACTTCTTCTTGTTCGGTCCCGACCGCAGGCTGGTGTATCGGGGGCGGTTCGACGAGAGCCGGCCGAATAGTGGAAAGCCGGTGACCGGCCGGGACCTGCGGGCAGCCGTGGACGCCGTGCTCGCAGGGGAACCGGTCTCTGAGGACCAATGGCCGTCGCTGGGGTGCTCGATCAAGTGGAAGGACGACAACCCGCCGCCCCACGCCTCCTGACCGGGAACCCCCGAACTGTCTCTGAGCGTCTCACTCATGTCCAATCGAGGAGTGGATTGTGAGACGTGGACTGATCATCGTGGCGCTCGCCGCTGTCCTGGCGGCAGGCTGTGTGGGCGGCACCACATCGCTCGAATCGGCCGATATGGCTGGCGGAGCTCCGACCCCCGATCAGGCGTCCGTGAAGGGCGCGTTGGCGTACGATGAAAGTGCTCCCGATGCCGCGGCCCAGGACCGGAAGGTCATCCAGACCGCGTCGATCGATCTCGAGGTCGCCGACCCTGAAGCAAGCGCGACGAACGTTCGCCGTCTTGCCCAGCAGTACGGCGGGTATGTGTCGGCAGAACAGACCTACCGCGAGCGGGTCGATGGCCCGGCGTTCTCGACGCTGCAGGTACGGGTCGCAGCGGATCAACTCGACGCCTTCATTCGAGCCCTCAAGGCTGAGGCTCTGGATGTGCGCTCCCTGTCGACCACTGCGCAGGACATCTCCGAGGAGTACAGCGATCTCGAAGCGCAGCTGAAGAACCTCACCGCCTATGAAGATGAGCTCCGGCTGCTGCTGGCGGACGTCCGCGAACGACCCGACGCAAAGCCAGAGGATCTCCTGAACGTGTTCGAGAGCATCCGGCAGGTCCGCGGAGAAGTCGAACAGCTCCAAGGAAGGCAGCGCCTGTACGACTCGCAGGTCGCCCTTGCCACCGTGTCGGTCACGCTGACCCCTTCGGAGGCACTCGAACCGATCGCCAAAGAGGGTTGGAACGCAGGCACGATCTTCCGGAACGCGCTGCGCGGACTCGTGGCCGGTCTCCAGTGGCTCGCTTCGGCAGTGATCTGGCTGGGAGTGTTCTTCCTGCCGATTCTCCTGTTGGTCCTCATCCCGGTGGGGCTCGTGTTCTTGATCGTGCGACGGCTCGTCAAACGACGCGGAGCGGCGACGGCCGACTAGCGTGCCCGGGTGGCCTGGCTCGGTGCACTCATATCCGCGGGACTGCTGTGGTTGGCGTTTCCGCCAGTGGGGTGGGGGGCGATGGTGTTCATCGCCCCTGTTCCTCTGTTGTGGGGTCTTCGTAGAGCGCCGAGCCGCCGGGCGGCGCTTGCAGCCTCCTACCTCTTCGGGCTTGCGTTCTTTACGGCGCTGATCTGGTGGGTCGCGATCTCCACGAGGGTCGGCGCAGCGTTCCTGTTCCCGTTCCTGCCGCTCTACCTGGTGCCCGTCGGGTACGTCGCGTGGCGGTTTCGAGCGTCGCCGCGGTGGTGGCTCCTGGTCGTCGGCGCGTGGACGGTCTCGGAGTGGGTACGAGGGAATTGGCCGTTCGGTGGGTTCCCGTGGGGGTCTCTGGGGATCGCGGTTGGTGACGTTCCAGCACTCAGAGAGAGTGCTCAGTGGGTGGGAGAGACCGGACTGTCGGTGCTTGCGATCGCCGTTGCTGCAGGCATCGTGGTGCTGGTCGAACGGCGAGATCTCCGGTGGGTTGGCGCTTCGATACTTGCGGGCGTGGTGATGGCGATTGCCGGACTGATCTGGCCGCCCCGCGTCGATGGGACATCGCTTCGAGTCGCCGTCATTCAGGGTTCGAGCCCGTGCCCCGGTCAGTATTGCGACAACGAGAACCAGAGGATCTTCGACTCACATCTCGCACTGACGCGGACGCTCGCGACGGGTTCGGTCGACCTGGTGATCTGGCCCGAGAGTTCCGCCATGTATGACGCAGACACGATCACCAATCCGGCGAACGCTGTCGCGGTCGGCGCCGAGGCTCGACGGTTGAACGCGTTCATCCTCATCGGGTCATCGCGCACCGTGAGCGAGAGCGGGTTCGTGAACGCCAACGTCCTCTACGGCCCCGACGGGATGGTCATCGGGGAGTACGAGAAGACGCAGGGGGTCCCGTTCGGTGAGTACATCCCCTTCCGTCGGTACTTGAGCTGGATCAAGGAGACACACCGTGTGACGCTCGACATCGTGCCGGGACCCGGCCCCGTCGTGTGGGATCTGCCGCAGGGGCCTTTCGCGTCCGTCGTGTGCTTCGAGGCAGCGTTCCCGCGTCATGTTCGGGACGCGGTACGCGCCGGCGCCCGGTTTGTGGTGGTAACCACCAACGAGTCGGGCTACGGGCACTCGGCTGCTTCCCTGCAGTTCAGCGAGATGACCCGGATGCGCGCCGCCGAAAACGGCATCGACATGGTGCACGCTTCGATCACCGGTTCGAGCGCGTTCATCACCGCGGACGGGACGATCACCGAGCGGACCCCGATCATGTCGAGTGCCGTCCTTCGAGGGGAAGTCGGATTCCGTACCCTCCAGCCGACGTTCTATACCCGCGTGGGAGATTTGGTGCAGTGGCTCACGATCGCAGCACTCCTGTTCGGCCTGATCGTGGAAGTCAGGTCGAGGCGAGAAGACCCTGAACGATCGCCGGAACGGTTGTAGCGGCCGGCCCGTCCACTCGTACGGTTGCGAGCCTGTCCTGTTCGGTCGGACCCAGGTTCGCGACGACCAGTGGCGCTCCTCGGAACACCGGCTCGAGAACGAACTGAACCGCCGGGTACACAGAGAGGGTGCTGCCGATGGCGAGCACGGCATCGGCTGACCCCGACATCTGCTGCGCCCGCGCGATCGCAGCGCTCGGAAGGAGCTCGCCGAACAGCACCGTCGTCGACTTGAGTATCCCCCCGCACTCGACACAATGCGGGTCATCGTCACCTGAGGCGAGTCGCCCCACGATCATCTCGGCGGGCCACCGCCTCCTGCACGAGACGCACTCGACACGCGTCAGATCACCGTGGAGTTCTGCCACGGCCGCATCGGGAAGCCCTGCCTTTTTGTGGAGACCGTCGACATTCTGGGTGATACAACCGGTCGTTGTGCCCGTATTCCAGAGGTCGACGAGCGCCCGATGCGCCGCGTTGGGATGGATGTCGGTCACACTCAACTCGCCCGAAAGATGCACACGCCACACCTGCCTCCGGACCTCGGCATCGGAGAGATAGCGGTGAATATCGAAAAGGGAGGGGTCGATGCGCGACCAGAGCCCGTCAGGGCCACGGAAGTCGGGGATTCCAGACTCCACCGAGATGCCGGCACCTGTGAAGATCAGGATGCGTTGTGCCGCTGCCAGAACCTCTACGGCCCTGCGAATCGATGTATCCACACCAGGAAGATAGCCATCCGGAGCGCACCGGTGCCTCCCGGCCGGTAGCCTCGCGCTCCATGGCCAACGCGTGGGTGCACCGCAGCAGACTGTCGACGCGTCACAAGATCCTCTGGGCATTCGGTACGTTCGGCGTGTCGCTTTCCTACGAGGCGTTCATCGGCTGGGTGCAGTTCTTCTACCTCGACGTGTTGCGCCTCGCTCCGCTCGCAATGACGTGGGCGTGGGTCTTGTACACGCTCTGGAACATGGTCAATGATCCCCTTGCCGGCCAGCTCTCCGACAAGACCAACAGCCGGTGGGGGAGACGGATCCCATGGATCGTCGTGCTCGCCGTTCCCCTCGGCGCCAGTTTCGCGGCGATTTGGATGGCCCCGACAGGGATGGGGACGGCCTTTGGAGGGGGACTCTGGTGGTACTTCCTGATCGCGATCTGTGTCTTCGATGCGTTCTTTTCGGCGATCACGATCAACTATGTCGCGCTCTTCCCTGCCATGTACCCGGAGCAGGGTCCACGCGCGACGGTAGCCGGATGGCGTCAGGCGTTTGCGATCCTCGGAGTGATCGTCGGCGTGACATTCGCCAAGAGTGTGGCCGATGCCATCGGATGGGCGATGATGGGCGTCGTGTTCGGAGCGTTGGCCAGCGCGGCGTTCCTCATCTCACTCGGCGGGAGCTTCGAACCCGCCCACACGACCGCACCGTCCGAACTCCCCTTCACCAAGGCGGTCCGTAGAACACTCAGGAGTCTGACGTTCCGCTGGTTTCTCGTGATGTCCACTGCTATCGAGTTCGTACTGGTGGTGCTCCCGGCGGTTGTGCCGCTGTTTGCCAAGTATGTGCTTGGGGAGACCGACGGTCTGCGTCAAGGCCTCGTGAGTGGAATGGCGTTCGTCGTTGCAATACCGTCGTTCGTACTGTGGACGTGGGCCGCAAAGCGGTGGGAGACGCGCTCGTCGATCATCGTGGCGCTTGGGGCGTTCGGCCTTCTTCTCGTGCCGCTCGGGCTCGTGCGAACCTACGCTCAGGCTCTGATGGCCGCAGGAGGACTCGGCATCGGACTCGCCGGTCTGCTCATGCTGCGCGAGGTGATGCTCGCCGATGTCATCGATGAGGACGCCGCCAACCACGGTGTACGTCGGGAAGGGATGTTCTTTGGGATGCACGGGTTCGTGATCAGGGCGGCGTTCGCGTTTCAAGGGACGCTCATTGGTGGGATGCTCGCGGTGACGGGGTACGATCCCGCACTTGCTTCCCAACCCGCCTCGGTCGCACTCGGACTCAGGTTCCTGATCTCCGGGATCCCGCTGGTCGGCGTCATCGTCGCCATGGTCGCTGCCGGCAAGTACTCGCTGTTTGGTGATCGACTGTCCGAGGTGAAGGCTGCCACGCCGTGATGGATTGCTTGATATTGGCGGGCGGCGTGCCGTCGCCCGAAGACACGCTCTATGTCCACACGAGAGGCATGCCCAAGGCGAGGCTGGAGATCGCGGGAAAGGCCATCGGACAGCGGGTCGTGGATGCCCTGACCGATGCCCGCTCGATTCGTCGGATTGTCGTCGTGGGGGATGTCGATGTCGTTTCACCCAAGCTTGCGGCGACCATTCCGGCATGCGGCGGTCTGGTCGACAACTTCCTGGCGGGCGTCGATGCGCTGAGCGAGATCGGCATCGACGGAGAACCAGTCGCCGGGTGCACATCGGATATCCCCTTGCTGACAGGGGCGATGGTCGACTGGTTTGTCGACTCGTTGGATGGTGGGGACGCGACGGCCGGGGTCATTCGCCGCGAAGCGGTAGAGCGCCGCTACCCGGACTATCCCAACGCCTACTGGAAGCTGACCGATGGAGAGTTCACCGCAGCCGACTTCATCGTGTTCCCTCCATCGAGGGTGTCGGAGTTGGTGTCGCGACTCCGTCCGCTCGCAAACGCTCGCAAGAACGCCATCCAAACGGCACGGCTCATTGGGCCGGGACTGCTCATCCGCCTTCTCTTGCACCGCCTCAGCCTGGCCCAGGCGGAACGGTACATCTCCAAGGCGCTCGGCATCGATGTACGGATCATCGACGTGCCCCATCCGGAGATGGGGCTGGACGTCGACGAGGCGGCACACCTGGCCGTATTGGAACGGTCGTTGAGCTAGAACGACTCGAACCCGAGCGACTCGAGCGAGTTCAGGTCGTTCATCCCGATGCCTCGATAGGTAATGGTGTAGATGGTGTCGCCGATCACGATCGTGCGGATCGCGTCCGGTTCCTTCTCTTGCTGCTGGAGGACGCCTTCGAGCTTGAGGTTGCCGTCGCTCACCCGAACGGCAAGGACGCCGCTCTCGACCTTGTCGTCCTTCCAGGACTGGTACGGGGTGAGCACGAGACCGTCCCAGTACGTGAACGCGTGGTGGTCGTACTCGGCAGCCGATGAGCCACTGTCCATCTTCACTTGGTCGATCCTCGTCGGATTCTCCGGGTCGGACACGTCGAACAGGCTGAACTGCGTACCGCTGGTACGGCCCTCATCGTCTGCGTTCTGGCCGACACCTAGCAGCAGGCCGTCACCGACCGGGTGCAGGTACGCCGAGTAGCCGAGGATCTTCAACTCACCTGCAACACGGGGTTTCGTGGGATCGGCGAGGTCGATCACATACAACGGATCCGTTTGCCGGAAGGTCACGACGTATCCGGCGTCGTTGATGAACCGCACCGAGTAGATCTGCTCGCCCTGGCCGAGGCCTCCGACCTGCCCGATCTGCTTCAGTTCACCTGACTCGAGACGAAGCGTCGACACGAGGCTCTCCGACTGGTCGGACCACCACCAGCCCGACGGGGCGGTGGTCGATGCGACTCGCAGCACACCGTCGTACTCGTCCATCGAGAACTGGTTCAAGAGGAACCCCTTCACCTCGCCGCCACCGACATACCGGGGACTGCCCGGCCGGGACGTGTCGAACATGTGGATCTGGGTCCGGAATCCGTCCGCTTCGCTCTGGGCGTCGCTGTCTTGGAGCACCCTCCAGTCGACCCACCGCTGCGTCGCCACGTACACATGGTCGGCGGTCGCGTACAGGGTGCTGCCGGATGCAACGACCCCGGCACTCGACCAGTCATCGATGCCTGAGTTCAAATCGAAGGTCAGGATCGAGAGCGTGTCGAGGCCGGCGAAGTCGTTCGGTGCCATGACCGCGTTGCAGTCCAGCAGACGTCCCTCCGAGGTACGTCCGGTCCGCTCGTCGGTGAGGACGTAGTAGGGGAGCCAGTTGTCGAGCGCGGACGCCTTGACGATGTCGCGGTTCTTCTGCGTGGCGAGTTGCTCGGCGCGCAGTCCGGAGCCTTCCGGGTACGCCCAGTCGAATCCCACGGGGTTCGAATTGATCGCGACTCTTGCAACACCGTCAACGAGACGGCTGTCAACGTAGGAACCGTCGAGTAGGAGCGTTCGGTCGATGACGGGGGAGTTCGGATCTGAGACGTCGACCTGGACGATGCGAGTGATCGCCGAGGAGTAGTTGGGAGCAATGCCACCAAGGGGGGCAGGGGAGCTGTCCCAACTCGGCCCGATCAGCAGGAGACGGTCACCGGACAGCAGCATCTGGCTCGGCCACCAGTCCTTGAGCTGGAGCTTGCCGGCCATCTGAACCCCTCCCGGTTCAACGAGAGCGATGCGAAGAGTCCCGTCGACGATCATGAAGATTCGCTCACCGTCCGTCTTGACGATGTCGGCCTCGTCGACACCGGCCACCTGCACGTTGGTGCCCGAGTAGCCATTCGCACCTGCCGCGTCGGGAGCGGCTGGGACGGTGGTAGCCGGCGCCCTGACGGCGTCTTCCGCCAAGAACGGACCTCCGTAGTAGTAGCCGTAGCCCGGGAGCCCGTACGGTCCGACGAGATCAATGGCGTGGTCGACGTAGTAGGAGAGGAGATCGTCGCAGTTGCCCACCGTGTACAGAGACGCGCCGAACAGACCGGGTCCGGCGGTCCCGATCGAGCTGGTCCCCGCACACCCCGTCGCTACCATCGCGATGAGGCTGATCATGATGACTATTCGTCGCATTTGAAGGCTCCTTCGTCTCCCCTTCGACGAACGGAGCACGACGTAGGTTCCCGGCCGTAGACTCACCGGCATGCCGAGCGAACTCCATGCGGTTCTTGACACCGTGCGCAGCTTCGTTCAGAAGGAGGTCCAGCCGCTCGAAATGCCGTTCCTGGCCGACGGGTTCGAATCCGTGCGGTCGCGGCTCGACGAACTGCGCGTCGTCGTCAAGCAGATGGGTCTCTGGGTGCCTCACCTTCCCGCAGAAGCAGGTGGACCGGGCCTGTCACTGGTCGAGTTCGCGCGGGTGAGCGAAGAACTGGGCCGCACTCCACTGGCGCATTATGTGTTCAATGCCCAGGCACCTGATGTGGGCAACATGGAGCTCCTACTCAAGCACGGTGACGAGGCGCAGAGAGCAACGTGGCTACGTCCGCTCGTCGATGGGACGATCAGGTCGTGCTTCTCGATGACGGAGCCCGGCCGTGCAGGATCCAACCCCACCTGGCTGGCGACCACCGCTGTCGGCGACGGAGGCGACTACGTCATCAACGGTGACAAGTGGTTCACGAGTGCAGCAGACGGAGCAGCGTTCACGATCGTGATGGCGGTTACGAATCCTGAGTCATCCGATCGATACCGTAGGGCGAGCATGATCATCGTGCCGACCGGCACCCCAGGGTTCGAACTGGTGCGGAACACCTCGGTGATGGGGGAGCGTGGTGACGGATGGGCAAGCCATGCCGAGGTAGCGTTCAATGGATGCCGGGTTCCGGCCACAAACAGAATTGGACCCGAGGGAGCCGGTTTTGCGCTCGCACAGGAGCGGCTGGGCCCCGGGCGCGTTCATCACTGCATGCGATGGATCGGAATCTGTGAACGGGCTATCGAGATCATGTCCCGGTACGCCATCGACAGGGAACTGGCACCGGGCAAACCACTGGCCTCCCGGCAGATCGTCCAGCACTGGATTGCGGACAGCCGTGCCGAGGTGAACGCGTCTCGGTTGATGGTGATGGACGCAGCTGCGAAGATCGAACGAGAGGGCAGTCGTTCGGCAAGGGTCGAGATCTCCGCTATCAAGTTCTATGTCGCCAACACGCTCGGTCGGGTCCTCGACAGGGCGCTGCAGACGCTCGGAGGACTGGGGATGACCGACTACACGCCGATCGCCTTCTGGTATCGGCACGAGCGAGCTGCTCGAATCTACGACGGCGCCGACGAGGTACACCGAGATCTCGTCGCAAGGGTCGAACTCGCCAAGTACAGGCAATGAACGAGACGCGGCCCGTTCGCCCGGGCGAGGAACTCGACCCCGATGCACTCGGGGAATGGATTACCGAACGACTCGGTATCACCGGACCAATCATCGTGTCACAGTTCCCGGCAGGACACTCGAACCTCACCTATCTCGTCGAGATGGGCGGTCGTGAACTTGTCCTGCGACGTCCTCCGATCGGCGTGCATGTCAAGTCCGGACACGACATGCGTCGCGAGTACCGAATCCTCGACCGACTTCACCCCGTGTGGCACAGAACACCCTCGCCTGTGGCGATGTGTGAGGACGAGACCGTCATAGGCGCGCCCTTCTATCTGATGACCCGGGTACATGGAACGATCCTGCGCAGCACCAGTCCCGTTCCCACGCCCGACACCATGCGTCGCATCTGCGTGGCCTTCGTCGAGACCTTCGCCGAGATTCACGGGATCGACTTCACAGGCGCCGGACTGGCACCGTTGGGCCGACCGGCCGGCTACGTCGAGCGCCAAGTCGGTGGGTGGTCCCGGAGATGGCGCGACTCGGCGATCGCTCCTGTCCCGGCGATCGACGCAACCATCGAGTGGCTGGTGGCGAACCAGCCGGCCGAGTCCGGCGCTGCGGTGATCCACAATGACTTCAAATTCGACAATCTCGTACTCGATCCGCGCGATCTCGGACAGGTGAAGGCGGTGCTCGACTGGGAGATGGCAACACTGGGCGATCCGCTCATGGACCTCGGTTCGAGTCTCGCGTACTGGGCGGAGGCAGGCGATCCTCCTGACATGCGAGATATCGCCGGCGGGCCCACAACGGCACCGGGGGCGGCCACCCGGTCAGAGATCGTCGATGACTACGCGGACGTCACGGGCGTGGACCCGGGCGACATGGTCTTCTACTACGCCTTCGGACTGTTCAGACTGGCCGTGATCGCCCAGCAGATCTACTACCGGTACCACCACGGGCTCACATCGGACCAACGCTTTGCGAGTTTCGGGGCCGGAGCGCAGGCACTCGGCGAAGCGGCTCAACAGGTGATCCTCAGTCGCGAGATCTGACGGGATACGCGAGAACCCGCTTGCCCCGTTCTGCCAGAAACGCGGCAGGATCGATGGTCGACTCGTGGGGACGGTCGAGGAGTGCGGCGACGAGTGTCGCACGAGATACGACCTCCGGTCCCGCGACGGTGACGACATCTGCGCGGTCCATTCCCGTTTGCACCACGCCGTCATGTACCCGTTTGATGGCCTCGTGTACAACGCTGACCGCCACGAGAGCGTCGGCGTCACCATCGGAGAATCGCCGCAGCATTGCAGGCACCAGCGATTCTGCACCCGGTGGCTGGAACACGATCGTGTCGATCTCGACGGGCGTCGAGGTCACCTCGCGTTCGAGATCCGACACTACGACCCGCATCGTGAACGGGACGTCGATCACCACGCTCTGCATAGAGCGGCGAGTGTACCGCTAGTAGGGTGCCGCGCATGAGCATCGCCGCAATCCTGCTGGCCGGAGGCGCCGGCACTCGCTCGGGTTCAGCCCTCAACAAGGTGTATGTCGAGGTCCGGGGCCGGCCCCTGTTGGCCTACCCGTTGGAGACGCTGGACATCTCGTCATCCGTCGGGACGATCGTCCTCGTGGTCCGCCCCGAGGATCGCGAACGTGCGGACGAGGTCGCCTCGCAGGTCGTGCGGCACACCACGGTCAGGATCGTCGACGGGGGGGTGACCCGACAGGGGAGCGAGATGTGCGGTCTGGAGGCGCTCACAAACGATGTCGACGCGTTCTCCTGCATCGCCATCCATGACGGAGCGCGTCCATTCTTGTCCTTGTCGATGCTCGAGTCCGTGATCGAAACGGCGTGCCGCACAGGAGGCGCCATTCCCGGCTACGTCCCCGAGACCACACTGTTCAAGATGAACGAGGGCGTGCTGGAGCCGTTGGAGGAAGCGCAGGCGGTGCAGACGCCACAGTGTTTCCGCTCGGCACCTCTTCTCGCCGCCTATCGGGCAGCGAAGACGGCCGGATTCGAAGGAGTCGACACCGCCGAGACCGTGGAGCTGTTTTCCGATCTGACAACTGCCGTGGTGCCGGGGGATCCACGAGCGTTCAAAGTCACCTTCGAAAGCGACTTCGAGTCCGCGGAGCGCCTTGCAGCGACCTGGAGGCCCTAGCCGCCATTGATCGCCGACTCGCGACCGACCAGGCACTGCGGTGCCTTGCCCGTGTAGCCGATCACAACTCGAGAAGCGCCGGGGCGAGGAGACGCAACTCGTCGAGGGGGAAGCGGTCGGGAAGTCCGTTGAGCACCTGGACGGACACGTGGTCGGCACCTGCCTCGAGGTGGGCGGCGACATGAGCCTGGATGTCGTCCACCGAGCCCCACGCGACCACTGCATCGACCAGGTCGTCGGATCCGTTCCCTTTGAGATCATCGTGATCCCAGCCGAGTCGTAGGAGGTTGTTGCGATAGTTGTCCAGTGCCAGGTAGTAGCGCGTGTGGACTCTGGCAATCGCACGCCCTTCCTGAGCGTTGTCGGTGATCACGACCGCCTGTTCGGGCGCCAGCAGCGGTCCGTTACCGAGCAGCGAGCGTGCGAACCGCGTGTGCTCGACGGGCACGAAGTACGGGTGGGCCCCGGCAGTCTGGTCCGCCGCGAGGCGCAACATTCGAGGTCCGAGG
>Ga0307417_10000339_pt1 | contig 19627 bp, 19 predicted proteins | sample SalMarWE160210MG_2_FD_202514 | JGI IMG/M metagenome (GOLD analysis project Ga0307417, IMG submission 202514) | Salt marsh sediment microbial communities from the Plum Island Ecosystem LTER, Massachusetts, United States - WE1602-10 | ecosystem: Environmental > Aquatic > Marine > Intertidal zone... | reverse complement strand
CCTGACGATGGGCGTCGACACGGCCCGTCAGCCAGGTGCGGGACGTGCCTTTGCAAGCCTCGAAGAAGTCGAGATGGCCTATCAGTTGGGGCAAATTCGGGTGCACACCCCGATCAAGGTCCGTACTGTCACCTGGTACAACGAAGCCGACGAGCGCCTCGAAAAGGGCGAGCAACGCCTGGTCGAAACCACCGTCGGTCGGGTGTTGTTCAACCTGATCCTGCCCGATGAGCTGCGTTTTGTGAACCGCGTGTTGGATAAGGGGTCGATCCAGGATTTGGTGGGCGAGGTCTACCAGCTTCTGCGCGAGGACGGCACGCCCAACGTGGTGGATGCCATCAAGGACATCGGTTTCAAATATGCGACACGATCGGGAACGACGATTGCCGTTTCCGATATCTCTGTGCCGCCCAGCAAGGCCGAGATCATCACGCAGACACTGGAGGATGCCGACGAAGTTCGCGGCGACTACCAGCGGGGGCTGCTGACCGAGCAAGAGCAGACCGAACGCATCATCGAGCTGTGGCAGGCGACGACTATCCAGGTGGCCTCAGCCGTACGGGATGCGATGGATCCCGCCGGCAACCTGAGCACGATGGCGATTTCGGGCGCTACCAAGGGTGGGTTTGGCCCGATTTCCCAGCTGGCTGGCATGCGGGGCCTGATGGCCGACCCCGCCGGGCGTATCATCCCGCTGCCAATCCGCTCAAGCTTCCGGGATGGGCTCAGCACGTTGGAGTATTTCATCTCAACCCACGGCGCTCGCAAGGGCCTCACAGACACAGCGCTGCGCACGGCCGACGCAGGCTACTTGACGCGGCGTTTGGTCGACGTCGCCCAGGACATGATCGTCAACTCGGAAGATTGCGGCACGGAGAACGGCATCTGGGTTCGTCGCAGCGACGACGTCGCCGGCCAGGACTTTGCCTCGCGCTTGAACGGTCGGGTGATGGCCAAACGCGTCGCCGACCCGGAGTCGGGTGAGGTGCTGGCCAAGAAGAACGAAGTGCTGGACTCTGAACTGGCCAAGAAGCTGGACAAGTCAGGGGTGCCCGAAGTCTTCTTGCGCTCCCCACTGACCTGCGAACTGCAGTTCGGCATGTGCGCCAACTGCTACGGCATGGACCTGGGGCGGGGCCGAAAAGTGGAGTTGGGGGCGGCCGTTGGAATTGTGGCCGCCCAATCCATCGGTGAGCCGGGCACGCAGCTGACGCTGCGGACGTTCCACACCGGCGGCGTGGCGGCCGGGGGTGACATCACCACGGGCCTCCCGCGTGTTGAGGAGCTCTTCGAAGCTCGCAAGAAGCCCAAGGGTGAAGCCATCCTGGGTGAGATTGCCGGGACAGTCCACATCCAGCGGCCGGAGGTCCCGGATGGACCGCGGGTCGTGCAGATCGCCAACAGCCAACTCATCAGGGACGAGTACAACGTCCCCGGCAACTGGTCGCTCAAGATCGAAGATGGAACCGAGGTCAGCGAAGGTGAACTGATTGCCAGCCGCGGCGACAGCGAAATCCGTGCCTCGCACGGCGGTCGAGCCCGCCTGGAGGACCGCACCGTGATCGTCTCCTACGACCAGGTGGACGAGGTCGAGTACGATATTCCGGCCAGCGCACGCCTGCTCGTCAAGGAGGGTCACAAGGTGGAAGCAGGGATGCAGCTGACGGAAGGCTCGTTGAACCCGCATCGGATCCTGAGGATCTTGGGCAGCGATGCGGCGCAGCTTTACCTGTTGACTGAAGTCCAGAAAGTCTACCGCTCGCAGGGTCAAAACATCAATGACAAGCATTTCGAGGTCATCATTCGCAAGATGCTCTCGAAGGTCCAGATTACCCATCCTGGGGACACGGACCTGCTCCCCGGCGACCTGGTCGACAGGTTGTATCTGCACCGGCTCAACCAGCAGATGCATGAAGAAAGCAAGGCGCCAGCGCGTGCGGCGCAGGTCCTGCTGGGCGTGACGAAAGCCTCGCTCAACACGGAGTCCTTCCTGTCGGCCTCTTCCTTCCAGCATACGATCAAGGTGCTGGCTGGGGCTGCCATTGAAGGCAAGGTCGACTTTCTGCGCGGCTTGAAGGAGAACGTGATCATCGGCAAGCTGATCCCTGCCGGAACCGGCTTCCCCGGGGAAGAGGTTGTGCTGCATGACGAACGTCTGGATGGCGAGCGCCTGACGGAACAAGAAATCGTCACCGAGGCCGAGGCGGTCGCCGCGGACTGAAACAGTCCTGCGTCCCGCCGTTGACAGGCTAAGCGGTCCACGTTTATAATCCCCGGACCTGCCCCACCGATGAGGTTGGGGCGGGTCCGTGAATCCCCAACTTCCCCATCGCTTGGCGGAAGAATCCGCGAAGTCGACGGCGAAGCGAAGCTGGAGGAGCAAGATGGCTTATGCAGTAGTTGAAAGCGGGGGCAAGCAGTACGTCGCCCGCTCGGGTGAAACCATCGATGTCGACCGCCTGAGTTTGAAGGAGGGCGATAAGGTCACCTTCGAAAATGTGCTGCTGATTGCTGGCGATGGATCCGCTCAGGTTGGCTCACCGCACATCGAGGGCGCTAAGGTGCTGGGGCACGTGGTTGAGGAATTCAAGGGCCCCAAGGTGATCGTGTTCAAGTACAAGCCAAAGATCCGCTACCGAAAACGGCAGGGACATCGCCAATGGTATACGCGGGTCGCCATCGACGACGTGGTCGGACCCGGCCAGGCCAAGACAGCAACCAAGAAGGCTGAGGCGCAGGAACGGCCCCAAGCCGCCAAGTCAGAGGCGAGCGCCAAGGCGCAAGAAGAGCCGAAACCCAAGGCGGCCGACAAACCGGCCGAGACCAAGGCCCCGGCCAAGAAAGCTTCCAGTGCTACAAAGACGCCCTCCAAGGCGAAGAAACCCTCCGCGGGCGCCAAGAAGGCCTCGGAGACGGGCAAGAACAAGAAGGCCGACTGATCCGAAAGCTGAGGCACAATCATGGCACACAAAAAAGGTGGCGGCTCGAGCCGCAACGGTCGTGACAGTCAATCGCAACGGCTGGGAGTCAAGAAGTACGCCGGGGAGTTCGTCCTCTCGGGGCACATTTTGGTTCGCCAGCGCGGCACTCGTATCCATCCTGGATTGAACGTGAAGCGTGGCAATGACGACACGCTATTCGCCGTGATGGATGGCGTCGTAGTCTACGATTTCGCTCGCGGTGGGCGGAAACGGGTCAACGTTCAACCCAAAGACTAGCAAAAGCTCCGCATGGCGCCGTTGGGTCCAGCCAAGCTGACTCCCCACCCCCGGATCAGCCGCAAACGCCCCAATGGATCAATTCTATGGGGGAGAGGTTGAATGATGAAACAAGACTTGCAGCCGACGTTTTACCCTGAAGCCAAAGTGATCTGTGCCTGTGGGAACTCGTGGACTACGGGTTCCACCGTCGAAGAGATCCACACCGACGTGTGCTCCCAATGTCATCCCTTCTACACGGGCGAACAGCGGATCGTGGACACCGAAGGTCAGGTTGACCGCTTCTACAAGAAGCTACAGGCTCGCCAGGAATACCTGGAGGAGCAGACTGCACGGGAAGAGGCTCAAACCTCACCCGACTTGGCGATAGGCGAGCTCGAGCTTGGTACACGTATCGAGTCCTCTCTGGCCGAGGCCGGAATCGAGATCGTCGGGCAGGCGCTGGAGCGCATGGCCGAAGGGGATCAGGCGATGCTGGAGATTGACGGTTTCGGGCGCAAGAGCCTGGCCGATCTCAAGCGGGCCCTCAAGCGGCACGGGTTCGAGCTGCCTGAAGCAGTCCCCGAACCACAGGTGTAAGCCGGGCCAGTTTGCAGCCGAATGGCGCTGAGGTTAGACTCCGGGCAGGTGCATCGTCACCTGCCCATTTCATTTCTACAGCGGGAGCGAGACAGCCGATGCGGCACACATCAGGTGGCGTCGAGGTGGTGACGGGTTCCATGTTCAGCGGCAAGACGGATGAGTTGATCCGCCGCCTCCGAAGGGCAAGGATCGCTCGACAGCATATCCAGGTCTTCAAACCCAGCGTCGATACACGTTTTGAGGAAAGCAAGGTCACCTCGCATGCGGGCTCCGAATTCGAGGCCATGGCGGTCGAGAAGGCGCGTGAGATCCCTTCAAAGCTGGAGGAGGGGACGACGGTGGTCGGCGTGGATGAGGCACAATTCTTCGACGATGAGATCCTCGGCGTGGTTCAAGAACTGGCTGACATGGGGCTCCGAGTGATCGTCGCCGGGCTGGACACGGATTTTCGCGGCGAGCCCTTTGGAGCCATGCCAAACCTGATGGCTCAGGCAGAGCGCGTGGACAAGCTGCATGCGATTTGCATGGTTTGTGGCGACCTGGCCTCACGAACCCAGCGGTTGATCGACGGAAGACCAGCGCGTTTTGACGATCCGGTGGTGGTGGTGGGCGCCAGTGAGTTGTACGAAGCCCGCTGCCGGGCCCACCATCAGGTGCCTGGAGGTGGGACATGAGCGCCTACGAACCCTTTCTGGCCGAAGTCCTGATTGAGGAAGACGCCCTCCAGGCGCGGATCGACGAGCTTGCCGGCGCCATCAGCGCTGACTACGCCGGGTCCGACCTGCTTCTGATCTGCATCCTGCGAGGCGGTGTCATGTTTCTTACGGACCTGATGCGCCGCCTCTCGATTCCCCATGCCATCGATTTCATGGCCGTCGCCTCATATGGCAGCGGCGCCCGGCAATCCGGGGGGAACGTCCGCATCTCGCTCGACCTGACCGCATCCATTGAGGACCGGAACGTGCTGCTGGTGGAGGACATTATCGACAGTGGCAACACGATCGCCTCCGTGATCGAGCTATTGAAAACTCGCAGGCCGCGCTCTCTGAAGGTATGTGCCCTGCTGGACAAGGCTTCTCGTCGGGAAGTGGACGTGCCCATCGACTACCGAGGCTTCACCATCCCCGATAAGTTCGTTTTTGGCTACGGCCTGGACCTGGACGAGTACTACCGCAACCTGCCGTTCATCGGCGTGGTTCGCCCCGAGAGCGTTTCCGGATTCGACTGATGGCTCACAACCGGCTGGTTTTGCGTCGACCCCGACTCCCCAACATGGTGCAAAAGATCCAATCCTATCTGCCCGAAGGCAGCGACGCCTGGTTGGTAGGCGGGTGGGTGCGTGATGATCTCATCGGTAGAGCATCCGTCGATCTGGACCTGGTCGTGGCGGGCCCGGCGCGTCGCGCCGCTCGTGCTGTGGCCAACGGCCTGGGCGCCGCTTACTACGACCTCGATCGCCAACGCGACACGGGGCGGGTGTTGGTGGCCGCTGGAACCGACGCGCGGCTGACGCTCGATTTTAGCCATCTCGATTCGGATGGGATCGAGTCCGATCTCCGGAAGAGGGACTTCTCGGTCAATGCCCTGGCCATGGACCTCAAAGACCCCACCAATGTGATAGACGCGACGGGCGGTCTGCAGGATCTGGAGCACGGCATCCTTCGAGCTTGCGGTCCAACGGCCATCGAGGCTGACCCCATTCGCGCGCTGCGCGCCGTGCGATTGGCCCATCAACTTGGTTTCGGGGTAGAGCCGGGAACGCTGGCCCAGATTCGAGCAGCATCGGCGCAGCTTGGGACCACGTCGGCTGAGCGCATACGGGACGAGCTGTTTCGGATTCTTGTCCTGCCGTCGGCGGGAGAGGCTTTGAGGCAAAGCAACGAGCTGGACCTGCTATTCCAAGTCCTGCCCGAACTGAGTCCGCTGCAGGGGCAAACGCAGCCGGCGCCGCACCAGTTCGACGTGCTGGAGCACAGTTTAAGGGTAGCGGATCGGCTGGCCGCATGGGTGTGGGCCACCGACGCAAACGCGCATGTCTGGCGTGAGCTCGAGCCATATTCGGCCCGGATCCAGGCTCACCTTCACCAGGTCCTCACGCTGGATCGGAGCCGCGCCGCCCTGCTTGTTCTGGCTGGGTTGCTTCATGATATGGGCAAGCCCGCCGTCGCGCAGACATCGGAGGCTGGGGTTGTTCGCTTCCATGGGCACGAATCGGTGGGAGCCGAGATGGCCATGCGCAGAGCCGAAGGCCTCCACCTGAGCCGGTCGGAAGTCGACTCGCTGGGACGTATTGTAGCGAACCACATGCGCCCCGGCCAGCTTGCCAAAGAGACCTCGCTCTCGGGCCGGGCGGTGTATCGGTTCTACCGGGCGACCGGCGAGGAAGGAGTGGATATCTGCCTTTTGGCTATGGCGGATCTGGTGGGACAGTCTGGGGCCGGGCCGGATGACACCCGCTGGGAGGCGAGGTTACGTGTGGTCCGGCGATTGCTGGAGGCGTATTTCGATCGGCGGGATCAGGAAGTTGTGCCTACACCGCTGGTGAGCGGGAAAGAGTTGATGCTGGAACTCAACCTCAAGCAGGGCCCGCAAGTAGGACGGCTTCTGGAGGCTATTCGCCAGGAACAGGCCGAGGGCACGATAGGGTCACGAGAACAGGCCCTGGCGTTCGCGGCGCGGCATACGTTGGACGCGGACGTCGCCGATGGCGAGTAGGGTTCACCGTGGGCTGCGGGGTATCGCGACCGATCGCGCCGTAGGATCTTACGGAAAAACGTCCAGGAGTTCGGGTTCGTAGAAGCAGCGGCATCCCAACGAATGGGCGCAGCCTTCGACGGGAAGCACCGGTGCCTCTCCTTTGAGCCACGTGCCTTCGGCGGCTTGGCAGGCCGGACAACAATCGGCGTGGGCGATGATGCGTACTCGCCCGACGCGGGTATTGTCCGTGAAGCGGGCCAGCGTGACCGCAGTCGCGGACATCTTGGACAGGTCCGCCCCGCACCTTGGGCAAGTCTCGGCCGTATCGGGCGACTTCGCATTGCATACCGTGCAAGTTTGCATCCTGGCCTCCGTCTCTATTCTCCCGTATTCTAGGTGAGTTCGGTGCAGATGTCGATTGGATGAACCGGGTGACCGCCAAGATCCTGCATGTTGATTTGGACGCCTTCTTCTGCTCGGTCGAGGTGTTGCTAGACCCCGGCTTGGCCGGGAAGCCGTTCGTGGTCGGCGGCCGGCCCGGATCGCGGGGGGTGGTAGCCTCGGCGTCCTATCCGGCCCGCAAGTTCGGGGTCCATTCGGCGATGCCGACCGCCCAGGCCCTGCGTTTGTGCCCCCATTTACAGATTGTCGAGTCGCACCGCAATGCCTATCGTGATTTTTCTCACAAAGTCATGGATCTTCTTCATCGATCTGCGCCCGTGGTGGAACAACTTTCCATCGACGAGGCATTCCTCGATTTAACCGGGGATCAGAGACTAGGGCGGCTCATCGCCGAGGGGCTCAAACGAGAAATTCTGGACCAGTTTGGCCTGACGACCTCATGGGGCGTGTCGGAGAACAAGCTCGTAGCCAAGATCGCCACCGAAGTGGGAAAGCCGGATGGATTGGTGGTGGTGCCCCCCGGGCAATCCGCTGAGTTCCTGGCCCCTCTGCCGGTAGAGATGCTTTGGGGGGTCGGGCCGAAGACGCAGCAAGTCCTGACGGAGCTTGGCATTCGCAGCATCGGCCAGCTGGCGAACGCGCCGATCTCCCATTTGAAACCGGCCTTCGGCGACCGATCGGCGGAGCTGGTCGCCAGGGCCAAGGGCGAGGACTCACGGCCGGTGGTCGAAGAACGCCAGGCGAAATCGATGTCGGCCGAAACCACTTTCGCCAGGGACCTTGCCGACGGCGTTGCTCTGGAGAGAACGCTCAGGGAGTTGTGCGAGGAGGTCGGGCGGAGACTCCGCACGGACGGGCAGACGGGATCCACTTTGCGCCTGAAACTGCGCTGGTCGGATTTCACCACCATCACCCGGCAGACGCAGCTCGAACAGCCAACGGATCTGGACCCCGAAATCTATGCGGGGGCGTTGGCTCTGTTCCACAAGGCTTGGCGCCCTGGCCGGCCGGTTCGATTGATCGGTGTCGGCGTGGCGGGGCTGTCCCAGCAGATGCGGCAGTTGAGCCTGTTCGATCGATCCTGGCAAGAGGATGAGCGCCTGTTGAGGGCGGTCGACGAGATCCGGCACAAGTTCGGTCGCCGAGCCCTGCGACGAGCCGTCCAACTTGATGATCTCCATGAGGACGGCCTGGACCCGGGAGATTGATAGGCTTCGGTGGGCGGTTCGTCCGTCCTGACAAGGGCACAGAACTTGCACGTTCTCCGAGGAGATGAAACTACTCGGCAAGGGCTACTACATCTGGCAAATGCCCAGCTGCGAAAGTGGCAACGCGCAGGCTATTGCTCAGCGCGCGCTCACTTCCGGGTTGTCGCACGTCATGGTGAAGATCGTCGACGGTGCAGGCTGGGATTACAACATCGACAGCAAGACTGGCGTGGACTTGGTGCCGCCGCTGGTGCAAGCGCTCCACGACCGCGGGATCCAGGCTTGGGGTTGGCACTATGTACGGGGTGATCAACCCGTCGCCGAAGCGCAGAGCGCCATCAAGCGCATTCGAGAGCTGGGCGTAGACGGTTACATCATCGACGCCGAAGTCGAGTACCGTGACCGAAGCAAGGCGTGGGCTGCACAGCGCTTTATGCAGGAAATGCGGAATGCTTTCCCCGACCTCCCCATGGCACTCAGCTCCTACCGCTATCCCAACTCACACCCCGACCTCCCGTACAGCGCATTTCTCGAGGGCTGTGACTTTGCCATGCCCCAGGTCTATTTTGAGCAATCCCACAATCCGGTCGAGCAGCTTCAGAAGTCGATCGATCAGTACATGGCGCTGACACCGGCCAGGCCGGTGGTTCCCACGGCGCCAACCTACAAACGCGGCGACTGGTTGCCGACAACGGATGACCTCAACCGCTTCTTCGATTATGCCAAGACGACCGGCCTAACAGCGGCCAATGCCTGGAGCTGGGATATTGCCGGCCGGGCGGCGTATACGCAGCTGTGGAATGCTGTGGCGGCATTCGATTGGCCCGGCCAGCCGCCGATTGCCGACATGCCTGAACGCCTGGTGGGGCGGATCAATGAGCACGATACCGGGTTGATTGCGGGCCTGTACGTCGACAACGCTGCGCACGTGACCGGGGATCGAACGGTCGTTGGCAAGCCGGCCATCCAATCCTGGTATGACCATTTGCTTAGCGACCTGCTGCCCAAGGCGAGCTTCAAGGTCACGGGGAAAACGGGTACTGGGTCGACCCGCCACTTTACATGGACGGCGACCAGTGACCATGGCTCGATTCTGGATGGCAATGACACCCTCAACGTCCAGGATGGTCGCATCCGCTACCACTACACCTACTTCCATATCAGCTCAATGAACACGGCAATCGGCTAAGACAAGGCCGCCAGCCTTATCAGGGTACCCCCGGCCATCGGTGGCGGAGGTCTTGCCAGACCGAAAACGCGGCCACGCTGACCAGCAATCCCGCGCAGCACAGGTAGACCGCGCTCATGGGGAACCAAACCAGAGCGCCAAGCGCAAAGGGGGGCCCAAGCGCGCTGCCAAGATCTCCGGCTGAGAAAACGATTCCCAGGCCCCGGCTCCGTTGCTGGGTTGTCACCCTATCGCCGACCAGGGAAGGGGCCAGCGCATGCGTGGCGCCCCCGCAAATGGCCACCAGCAGGGCGCCGGGCAAGGCCCAACCCAACTCGCGACTCCCCATGAGCCCCAATCCTACGGCGCCGGCGGCCATCGTCACGCCGATGACCCCCCAGCGCCGGCCGAGCCAGTCGGAGAGGCGTCCAGCGGCGGGTGCGCCCACAAGGCTGGTCAGGGTTCGCACGCCGGCGAAGGCACCGGTCAGGCTGGCCAAGGGCAACAGCCCCTGCCACCATGCCGACGAGGGATTATCCAGCAGGCTGCCAAGCCACAGGATTGTGGTGGAAGCCAAGACGCCGGCCAGGGTGAAACGACTGGCGAAGTAAGGGATGGCCGCCGGCAGGCTGGCCCGCCAAGTACGGGTGGAGAGTCGTTCGCTGGCGGCCGCCTCTCTGTTCGTTGGGCGAACCTTGGAAGCCGGGCGTGGCAAGAGACGCCACCACACAAGCCAGCCGGCGGCAACCGAACCCACACTCAGCCACAACGTCGTTCGAAATCCAAGCGTATCCACAAGTACCCCACCTAAGAAGGCCATGGCCGCAGCCCCGCCGAAGAACCAGGCCTGGTAGGCGCCGTTCAATCGTCCACGTTGCTCGGGAGGGGCGATCTCGAGGATGACGGCGTGCGAACCGACCCAGATCCCCGACCAGGCGGCGCCCCAGAGCACTCGCCCCGCCAGAAACAGCCAGGGATCCTGAGCAAGGGCATAGGCTAGATTGGCCAGAACGCCGACGGCCATTGCGCCGAGCATCAAGCCTCGACGTGAGCGGGTGTCAAGAAGGTGGCCAGCCAGGCCGTTAAAGCCGATCCGCACCAGCCGGTTGAGACCCAGTGCAATCCCAACCAAGCTGGAAGTCAGGCCGACCTGGACGGCGATGCCGGGCTCGGGAAGGACGGTGTAGAGCGTGCTATCTCCGAGCAGGGAGAGGCCCGTGCCCAATCCAAGGGCGAGTATCGTGTTTCCTAGAGGTAGCCTATCTATCCCGCTTGACTCGGCCCTGGGGGTGTGGTCCACTGCGTGTGACGTGTCTGCCATTGGTGCTGAGTATAGCTCACACCCTCATCCAGCCAGCGCCAGTGTCTTGCTCGATGTCCGAAGTCCTCGACTTACCGGAGGACGATGGCCTTGTTGGGAGATGGAACCCCATGGCGCGCATTGTCGATCTAACCAGACTTGCGCCGGAGCATATCTCGGCCTTGAAAGCGCGCGGGGTGCACTCCACCGACAGCCTGCTCCGCCACGCGTCAAGCCTCCGGGCGCGCAACACCCTGGCGCGGCAGACCGGGATCCCCGAGACCTTGATTGCCGAGTGGGTCAACATGGCCGATCTGATGCGCGTCAACGGCGTAGGTGAGACCTACTGCTACCTGCTCAAGGCGGCCGGCGTGCGCCGTTTGGAGGACCTGCGCCAGGCGAAGGCTGATCAGCTCTATCGGACGATTGAGAAGCTCGACAACTACGAGGAGTGGGTGGGGAGACTGCCCTCCTTTCGCCGCGTTCGGAGTTGGATCGATGCCTCGCGGCGCATTCCCTCCGTCCTCGACAATTCCGCTTGATCCAACAGATTGTGAAAATGGGCACGAATAGGGGACAGCCGGAGCTGGCCGAATCTGGCCCGGCGCCTGCGCACACGGGCTTGGTAAACTTGGTGTAATAATTGGCTGGCATAATCGGCGAAATCGTCGCCGAAAGTGAGGAATCGTATGATCGACAAAGTGCGAAAATCGGACGAGGCGTGGCGGGAGTCGTTGACGCCTGAACAGTACCGAGTGGCCCGCCAGAAGGGTACCGAGCCGCCGTTCACAGGCGAGTACGTACACGCCAAGACAAAGGGGACCTATCGATGCGTGGCCTGTGGCGCACCCCTGTTCAGCTCCGAGACGAAATTCGAGTCAGGCTCGGGCTGGCCGAGCTTTTGGGAGCCGATTGCCCAGGAGCACGTTGAACTCAATCCCGATCACAGCCACGGCATGCGCAGGGTCGAAGTCATGTGCAGCCGGTGCGAGTCGCACCTTGGGCATGTCTTCGAGGACGGCCCCAACCCCACCGGCTTGAGGTACTGCATTAACTCGGCCTCCCTGAAGCTGGAACCGGATACGGACGAATAGAATATTGGGTGGTAGCCTCAAGACGAATACCCGGTGGTTTCGCCGGGTTTTCTCTTGCGTCAATGCATTAGTAGGGGCGGGTTTTCGCAACCTACCCAGTTGCCCGCTGAACTTCTGACTTGGATGCCATGCCCACCGACCTGTCCAACCGCTGGATCCGCTGGTCATTTGAGCCCAAAACCGGCAGGTGGTCGTATTCGCCGGTGATCGCCGGAGGCCCGGGCCTTAGAAATGCCTCGATGGGCTTGTCGTGGACGTCTGGCTTGGTCAATCGTGTGTGGCCGTCCTTGCTCCGAGGGGTCGACCCTGAACCGATGCCCGGCGACCAGGTCTTGGGACAAGCCGCCCAGGGGGTCCGATTTCAGTGCCAACCCGATGAACGGCGGCTGCAGGTGCAGGTCGATTTCGCCATGCTCCGGGATCGGCCGCTGCTCCTGACGCGCATGAAAGTACACCTGGCCGGTAAGAAGCCGGTGCGGTTGGGGCGGCTCGGGTTTGTGTCGGCCGGTCTCGCACACCCCGGCGGGGCGCGGCACGATTGGGAACCCCGGAAATCCGAGTCGGCTGACAGCTCTCTGTCCATCTCGGCTGATCGCCAGCCGGCCCGATTTTTTACCAATGGTTGGCAGAGTTGGAGCTATTCAGGCAGCTTGAGTGCTGCCGACCGACAGCCCCGGACGCGTCTCGGCCTGCTTAGCAGCCCCATTTTCTCCAATCCAACCACCGGACAGCCGACCGGCGATGGCCACTTTGTGGCGGATATGTTTGGAGTGGTCATCGACCCAGCGGAGCGCAGCGGCTTGCTGGCCGGTTTCGTCACTCAGCAGCAGGCCTTCGGGAGCCTGGAAGTTTGCTTTGGGTTGCCCAACCCTGGCCTGCGGCTCTGGGCGAGCGGGGACGGATACCTGCTCAAACCAGGCGAGGCATTCGAGACGGACTGGGCGGCGCTCGGCTGGCTGTCACTCGACGATGTTGAGCCTTTGAATGCCTACCTGGATCTCGCCGCAGACGCCGCCCATGCCCGCATCCCAGAGGTCCCACCTACGGGCTGGTCGAGCTGGTACTACTTCTTTGAATCGATTGATCGGATGGCCTTCGATCAAAATCTCGATTGGCTGGAGCAGAACCGCGAGGACTTGCCCCTCGACCTGGTCCAACTCGACGATGGATTCCAAGCCAATGTCGGGGACTGGTTCAGGTTCAACGACCGGTTCAAAGACGGCGTCAAACCGGTCAGTCGGCGCACCGCCGCCGCCGGGATGCAAGCTGGGTTGTGGCTGGCGCCCTACATTGCGAAACCGCGCTCCAAGTGGGTCCGCGACCATCCTGAATGGGTGCTCAGGCGGGCCGGAGGCCGCCCGTCCAATGCGGGCTACAATTGGAGCACGTTCACCGTTGGGCTCGACCCGACCCACCCGGGTGTGGAAACAGCCGTGTCCGAGCTCATCGGGACCGCGGTCACGGAGTGGGGATTCAGGTTCCTTAAATTGGACTTCCTGTACGCAGCAGCGCTGCCGGGCCGGCGGCACGATCCGTCCACCACTAGAGCGCAAGCCATGCACAAGGCCCTGACCATCGTCCGCCAGGCGGCGGGTGAGCAAACCTGGTTGTTGGGTTGTGGGTGTCCCCTGGGAACCGGCATCGGTATCTTTGATTCGATGCGAATCGGCCCGGATGTGGCGCCCAGATGGAAGCCCGCGTTCCAGGGGATCGAGGTCTTCTTCAAGCGTGAGCCGAGCCTGCCATCGGCAAGGAACGGGCTTCGTGCGGCTATCAGCCGAAGCATGCTGAATCGAAAATGGTGGCTCAACGACCCAGACTGCCTGATACTGCGAGACCAGGACACGCATCTTTCCCGCAATGAAGTCCAGACGATGGCCAGCGTGATAGCCCTGACAGCCGGAGCCTTGATCGATTCGGACGATCTCCCCAGCCTGTCGGAGGAGCGCGCCGCCTGGTTGGCCAGGCTGTTACCGCCGCTCCCTGTTCAGGCCAGGGTACACGCGCCATTCGAGCAGTCCTCGCCTTGCCTCTTGACCCTCGACCTGAGCGGCCCCGTCGGTGACTGGAAGCTGATCTGCCTCATCAATTGGGATGACGGGGTGAGGCATATGGACCTAGACCCCGGAGCGATCAGCCTGGATCCCAAGGCATCCTGGTCGGGTGTCGACTTCTGGCGTGAAGAACTCATAGCGCCTGGTCGAGGACCGTGGTCATTCGATGTGCCTCCTCACGGCGTGCGCCTGATCAGCCTAAGGGCCAACCCCGACTCGACACCCGCTTGGCTAGGTGATACCCTTCACATCTCGCAGGGCCTGGTTGTAGCTGAGTGGGGGACGGCGGAGGCAGCTCTCCGTGCAGGGCTGGCCCCTGGCCACCGGGCGCATGGAAGGATCTGGCTGGCACTACCCGGGCGGCCGATCAACGCCACGCTTGACGGGGCAGCCGTAGAGTTTCAACCGTCGGGGCAGGGGGTGTTTGCCGCCGACTTGGCGGTGGACTCGAAGGCCGAGCTTGAAGTCCGGTGGACCTGAGAACTGCGTTGTTGGGGGGTGGATTGAAGGTCTGCAGTAGCCGGCTATCAGAGGTGAGGTCGGATTGTCCGGATTGACGATTGATCAAACCGTGGCGCTGGTCGCGGTCTTGTTCGCTGGCGGCTTTCTCCTTTTCGGGTGGTTTGGATGGCGGCAGATCTCTGCCTCGTCGCGCCTTCCGTTCTTCATGTTGCGGCGCGATCGGGTGGCCGCCGGGTGGCGAATGATCGGCTTGGCCCTGATCCTTGCCTTTGCTGCCCTGATGGTGCAGCTCTTCGGCCGCAGGGCGGCGTATGCCATCGTACCTCCTACACCGTCTGCCACGCCCACGGCGACGGCCACACAGACCCCGACGATCACCCTGACCCCCAGCATCACCCCGACTCCATCGATAACCCCCACTCCAAGCATCACCTGGACTCCCACAACCACCTACACGCCTACGATTCCAGACAACATCAGTGTCCTGTTCCGTGAGACGGTGACGCCCGATCCCAAAGCCGCCCTTAGCAGCATCGAGGTCGCAAGTCGGATCGATCAAAGCAATCGGGCACTCAACCCGGGCGAAACCTTCATTTCTCCGCAGGGGGTGCTCTACGGCGCATTTACCTACAACTTCATGCAAGACGGCGTGCGCTGGACAGCTATCTGGTACCTTGGCGGGGAGGTCGTGTGTCTAGAATCGAAACCATGGGACGGTGGAACCGGTGGATTCGGGTACACGGAATGTGATCCGCAGCAAGGGTGGCGGGTCGGCGACTACGAGATTCAAATGTTTGTCGGCACCGAGTGGAAGTCTTCGGCCCGTTTCGAAGTCCTAAGCGGCACGCCCACCCCCACGGCCACCGCCACACAAACTACCGAGGCGACTGCCGCCCCGCCAACGTTTCCCGGAACCCAAACCCCCTCCGCTCCTTAAAGCTCGCTTTCAGGGATTCCGGCCGCGATGAGCACCAGTCGGAGCAGGGCTTCATAACCGCGGGCTAATGGCTCAATGGCGATGAATTCCTGGGCTGTGTGCGCCTCTCCGCCGGAGGTGAGACCCACACATACCGCCGGGAGACCGACACTCAAGGGCAGGCTGGCGTCGGTTGACCCGCATTCCAGAACCGGTTCGTCCGAAAAGACGCTGCGGTAGCTTGTCACGGCGGCCTGGATGAGGGGATGGTCTGAGGGGATGGCCCCACCGGGCCGATGGCCGATGGCTTCCATGGTGAGTTGTACGCTCCCCATGCTATGCGCCTCGAGAATCGCCATGGTCTTGTCGACCCATCGATCGAGGATCATGGTGTCCTCACTCCGCATGTCGATTTCCATAGCTGCCATTGAAGCGATGCTGTTGATGCTCGTGCCGCCGACAATCCGTCCCACGTTCAGCGTGCTTCGTGGGTGATCGGGGATCGCCATGCCCAACATCTGCTGCCCGGCTTCGATCAGCTGATGGATGGCAGATGCGCGGCCGGCGTGAATCCATGAATGCCCGCCTTCGCCGTGCGCTTCGATCCTGAATCTTCGGATGGGCAGGCCGCGATGATAGATATGCCCCAGGGCCATACCTTCCAAGACGATATAGCCCTCGACGCGATCACCAAACCTCTCGACGACGTGCTGCATCCCGAGCAGGTTTCCCAGGCCCTCCTCGCAGACGTTAGCCACCAGCCAAATATCGGCTGGTGTATTTCGACTCGGGAGGTCCTCTGCCAGCTCAGCCAAAGCCGCCAGGGCCACGGCGTTGTCGCCCACGCCGGGCCCAATGAGCTGCGACCCCGACCTGCGGGCAGGGGAGACCTGTTCCCTGGTGAAAACCGAATCCATATGAGCGCTGACCACCACCGGCTGGGCACGCCCGGTCCCCGCAACGCGTCCCAGAACGTTTCCGGCAGGATCTACGTCAATGTCCTCCAGGCGAGCAGCCGCCGCGATGCGCTGCATCAGCGCCGCCCGCTCCTGTTCGTCAAATGTCGGGGCCGGGACAGCCTGGATGGCTAGGGTGTGCTGGATCAGGCGAGCCAAATCCATATCTAGAGCCTGTGCACATTCTGGCGAAGCGATTCCCGCCGCGCTTCAGCCAAGCCGGGCAAGGTAGCCAAAGCATACAACGGGCCCGATCCTTCGACGGTCAATGAAGCCGAGATGGTGCCGGCCAAAGCCGCTTCGACCAGGTCCTCAGTCGCCGCCCACTCGGCCAGAAAGCCACCGCCATACGCATGACCAGCGCCAGTCACGTCCACCACCTTGCTCGGATAAGCAGGAATCAGCCAGTGTTCGTTCGAGTTGCCATCGAGGAGGCACTGCCCTTTCGGGCCGCGCTTGATAACCACATGCTTGCTGCCCAGCTCAAGAAGGCGCTCCGCCACATCCCATACATCCCCGGCGTTTGGCCCGATCAAAGCTCGGGCCTGCTTCTCGCTGGGCATGAACACATCTATGCCGTTGACGAGGGTTTTGATCAGGTCGGGCCTTCGCGTTTTCATCATTAGAGTTTCCGGGTCCAGGCTAAGCCGTCTGACCCGCAGGGACTGCAGCCGGTCGATGGACGTGAACTGGCTTGTGTATGGGCATGAGGCCAAATGAGCCCCCCGGGCGCCGTCGAGGGATTTGGGGATGTCTTCGGGGTGAAGAGCCCAGCTCGGGTAACCCCGAATCGGATCCCTCTCGGGGGGCGGCTGGTAGCCGACGAGCGATTTCGGCATGGGTTGACCCAGACGCAAGAATGCGCTGGCTGGGTTGGGGCTGGAGCGGGTCGCCTCGTCCTCATAAACGAAGAAGGTGTCCACGCCACATCGCTCGGGCATGCGTTTGACCCCTTCCACGTTCAGCCCGTGCCGTTCGAGGTCCTGCAGATGTGCATCGGGGAAATCGACATCGACGCGGGCGAGGAGTCCCACTGAATCGGACCACACCCGAGCGCCTGCGGCCGCGTAGGCCGCGCTGCCGCCCAAGAGTTGCGTCAACACCTGGTTCCCCGCCGTGACGATGGTGTCGACGGTCAGGTTGCCGAGGATTGCGAGATCATACGCCGATGTAGCCACACTGCGATTATAGTTCCGTGAACGCCGCCTCGAGGGCGGTCCGATGTACCAGGGAAGACTAGTCGCAAATTCCCATTTGCACCGGCCGGAGTGCCAAGTGTATAATGACAAAGGCTGGGCGGCCTTGCCGATGGGGCTGCCGCATTGTTTCCGCAAGGTCCCCAATCTATGACTGTAACCAACATCCTTCTTATCGAGAGCGGGAGGGCAAGCGACCCGTCATTTGCCCCGGCCCTAGAGAAGAAGGGTTATTTCGTCAACGTCAAACACCGGATCGACCGCGCCATCTCCACTCTGGAAACTTCGCCCGGGCCTGACCTGGTCATCTTGGATGCCGCTTCGATGCGCACACCGGGCACGCGTTTGTGCCGGAAGGTGCGCGACAATCTTAACGGTGTGCCGATCATTTTGGTCTCACCGGAGGGAACGCGCGCCGAATCGAGCACCGGTGCCAGTCTGATTCTTGTCCATCCCTTCACCGCCCGAAAACTGCTCAATCGGGTGGCCCGACTTCTTCCGGGGGATGAGCGCTACACATTAACGGCCGGACCACTCAAGCTGAATCTGGCGCAACGCAAAGTGATTGCCCACGGCAAAGAGGCCCGATTAACCCCCAAGCAAGCCAAACTGCTCGAGGTGTTCATCCGCAACGCAGGCCGTTTGATGACTCGTAAGACTCTGATTCGCCAGGTCTGGCACACGGATTACACCGGGGACACCCGCACCCTCGACGTTCACATCAGTTGGCTGCGGCGCGCCATCGAGTTGGACCCCAAGCGACCACAACTCATTCGCACGATCCGGGGCATGGGCTATCGGCTGGACTTGCCCGAGTCAGCTTAGCAGTTCGTCATCCAGCACCCAAGACCGAAGAGCGACCCATCGGTCGCTCTTTTCGTGTGAAGTAAGCCGAACAAGCTTTCGGAAGGTCGAATTCAGACGTAGGCGACACCGACGTCGCCGATGCTGTCGACCACCCGGACGGCGATCCGGTCGGGCGATGCATGGGCGGGAAGGCTGAGCTCACCTGCAATCACCTCCTCGCCCCACGGGCGGACAGCCCGCACCTGGCTTGTAAACGCTCCCGGCGAAGGGTCGCCATCGACTTCCCATACGACGACGTTGTCCGGAAAGGTCTGAGGCGCCCGGCTCCCCTCTAAGCCGATCAAGCGGACCATCCCTTCCGTCTTGGAGATTCGAAAGACGGGGGTCAGCCGATTCTCGGGACGGGGGCGAGCCTGCTCGAGCAGTTCGAAGCCGGCCTCCGCACCTGAAAGGAGCATGCGTCGATAGCTGGTCTGGATGGCCAGGGGAGAGCGGTCGACGCCAATCCAGCGACGGCCCAAGCCGCCGGCGGCAGCCAGGGCGGTGCCGGATCCGCAGAAGAAGTCCGCCACCAGATCATCTTCGTTGCTCGAGGCGAGCAGGATTCTTTCCAGAAGCGCTTGGGGTTTCTGCGTCGGATATCCGGTGCGCTCATTGTGCAGGCGAGCGACCACCGGAAAATACCACCAATCTTCGGGGACCTTGCCGCGTTCAAGATCCGGCTTCTTGCCGAAACCGGCCCTCTCTGAGGCCGCAAAGGTGCGCATCGTCGATTCGTTGTACGGCATACGGACATCATCAACGTTGAAAGTGTAGTGCTTGGATTTTGTGTAGACGAGAAGGGTGTCGTGTTTGCGATTGAAAGCCGAACGGATCGGCGAAGGGCCATGGTAGACCCAGATGATTTCATTCAGCAGCCGGTCAGGGCCAAACAGTTCGTCCAAAAGGACGCGTGCGTAGGCTGAAGCGTGCCAATCCAAATGCAGGTAGAGGCTGCCGGTCGGCGCAAGCAGCTCGTACATCAGCTTCAGCCGGGGATAGAGCATGTTGAGATAAGCGGCGCCATCCTCCCACGAATCGTCGTACCCTTCCACCGTGGCCCAGGCTGCCGGATGGCGCGAATCTTCGCCGCGTCCGACACGTGCATCGTATGCCTTTCCGGTGAGAAAGGGCGGATCGACGTAGATCAGGTCGATCCGCCCGGCGTGGCTTGTTCGCAGCGTCGTCATCACCGACAGATTGTCGCCCTGGATTAACTGACCTGCCGGGGCGTCTGATGCGCCGACCACCCGTGTGGACAGCTCAAGAGCCGCAGTTGGGACGTCTGGCCACGTCTCCGGCCGTCCGGTCCAATTCAGACGGGCAAAGGGGTCTCTGGGGCTCAAGGTGATTTCGTTGGCTCTCAGGCTCCAAACTTAGCGGTCAGGATGTCCTTCAGATTCGGCTGGCCAATGACCTGGAGTTCGTAGCGCACGCGCTGGGTCGGCTTGTCGATCTTGAGCAGCCTGCCCAGGTCGATCGGCGTTCCGACAAGAACCAAATCGGCGTCGGATTGGTTGATCGTCTT
>Ga0307417_10000338_pt1 | contig 19633 bp, 15 predicted proteins | sample SalMarWE160210MG_2_FD_202514 | JGI IMG/M metagenome (GOLD analysis project Ga0307417, IMG submission 202514) | Salt marsh sediment microbial communities from the Plum Island Ecosystem LTER, Massachusetts, United States - WE1602-10 | ecosystem: Environmental > Aquatic > Marine > Intertidal zone... | reverse complement strand
ACCGACGGTTTGCGATGGTGTGATGTCTGACATTGCTTGCTCTAGTGCTTATCTTGCGGCGTCTCTTCGCGTCCGCGCAGCACGATGTCGAAGCGGAAGCAAAGCGCCCAATCGGGAATGGTGTTTTTCAGGTCGAAAGTCGAGACCATGCGCAGGCGCGCCTTCTCGTCGGTGACCGAGTTGAAGATCGGGTCGAAGGGGAACAGCGGGTCACCGGGGAAATACATCTGTGTCACCAGCCGCGAAAGGAACGAATGGCCGAACACCGAAAAATGGATGTGGTTCGGCCGCCAGGCGTTGGGGTGATTGCCCCACGGATAGGCGCCGGGCTTCACGGTGATGAAGCGGTAATAGCCGTTCTTGTCGGTGACGGTACGGCCGGAGCCGGTGAAGTTGGGGTCGAGCGGCGCCGGATGCTGGTCGACATTGTGCACGTAACGACCACAGGCGTTGGCCTGCCAGATTTCCACCAGCGTGTCGGGCACCGGGCGCTTGTCCTCGTCGTAGACGTGGCCGTGCACGATGATGCGTTCGCCCAGCGGCTCGCCCTGGTGCTGCTTGGTGAGGTCGGCGTCGCCCTCCTGCACAGCGTTATGGCCGTAGACCGGGCCGCTGAGCTCCGACAGGGTGTGCGGCACCAGGATCAGCGGCTGCGAGGGCGAGCGCTTGACCGTGCTGCGGTAGTCCGGCGAGAGGTGCTTGGGAAAGACATTGAGGCTTTCCCGCGGATAGATCAGCGTCATTGTTCTTGTCCTTCTTATTAGACAACCCGTTCCAGCGCCAGCGACACACCCTGCCCGACGCCGACGCACATGGTGGCAAGCGCCAGCTTGCCATCGCGCTCGTGCAAGCCATGCGCCGCCGTCAGCACCAAGCGGGCGCCCGACATGCCAAGTGGGTGGCCGAGCGCGATCGCCCCGCCATGCGGGTTGACGTGCTCGGCATCGTCGGCCAGCCCAAGCTGCCGCAAACAGGCTAGCGACTGCGAGGCAAAGGCTTCGTTGACCTCGATCAAATCGTAGTCGCCGATTTTGTGATTGAGGCGCGCGATCAGCTTGCGGGTGGCCGGCACCGGGCCGATGCCCATGACGCGCGGCGGCACCGCCGCCGAGGCCATGCCGAGCACACGCGCACGCGGCGTCAAGCCGTGCGCCTTCACCGCCGCTTCCGAAGCCAAAATCAGCGCCGCGGCGCCGTCATTGACGCCGGAGGCATTGCCGGCGGTGATGGTGCCCGGATTGCGCACGAACGGCTTGAGCTTGGCGAGCTGCTCGAGTGAGGTCTGGCGCGGATGCTCGTCCGTGTCGACCTTGATCGTCTCCTTGCGGGTGGCGATCTCGACCGGCACGATCTCCTCGGCGAAGAAGCCGTCGGCGATTGCTTTCGCCGCGCGCTGCTGCGAGCGCAGCGCAAAGGCGTCCTGGTCGACGCGGCCGATCTGGAATTCCTCCGCCACGTTCTCAGCCGTTTCCGGCATGGAATCGATGCCGTATTGCGCCTTCATCAGCGGATTGACGAAGCGCCAGCCGATGGTGGTGTCGTAAATCTCGGCCTTGCGCGAGAAGGCTTCTTGCGCTTTGCCCTGCACAAACGGTGCCCGCGTCATCGATTCGACGCCACCGGCGATGGCGAAGTCCATTTCGCCGGCGCGGATGGCGCGCGCCGCGGTGCCGACTGCGTCCATGCCCGACGCGCACAGCCGGTTGAGCGTCGCGCCCGGCACGCTTGGCGGCAGGCCGGCCAACAGCAGTGCCATGCGCGCGACGTTGCGGTTGTCCTCGCCGGCCTGGTTGGCGCAGCCGTAGAACACGTCGTCGAGCTTTTCCCAATCGACATGGGTGTTGCGCTTGAGCAGCGCCTTGATCGGCACCGCCGCGAGATCGTCGGTGCGCACCTTGGCGAGCGCGCCGCCAAAGCGCCCGATCGGGGTGCGCGCCGCATCGCAGAGGAAGACCTCCCGGTTCGCCATCATGCCGCCTCCTGCGCGCGCTCGGTGCGTGCCTGCAGATCGCGCCGCACCGCGAGCCGGCGCGCCGTCGGCGGCGCGGTCTCTTCTACCGTGGCCGCGTATTTGACCGGCCAGCCGATCTCGGTCGCGTCACGGACGGTTGATCCGATGGCCTCGGCGAGGGCGGAAATACGCGTCATGCGGTTGAGCTTCCCGGTTGCGGGTCCGTATTTACGGCTGCGCACAGGCAGGGTCAAATGCGCCGAAGCCGCGGTGCGTCGATCCGGCCCACCGCAGCCTGTGAAATAGTAGGATACCAAACCATAGCCGGCCCGGGGGGTGGACCCTTGACGGGAACCCAAGCGCCCGCCAACGATTTCGCCGCCCGCTCAACCGCGCTTTGCCAACCACCTGGAGGCTGCTGACATGGACATCAAGGGACAGGCGGCCATCGTCACCGGCGGCGCCTCGGGCCTGGGCGCCGCCACCGCGCGCACGCTCGCCGCGGGCGGCGCCAAGGTGGCAATCGTCGACGTCAATGCCAAGGCCGCCGCCGAGGTAGCGATCGACGTCAACGGCATCGCGATTTCCTGTGACGTGGCCGACAGCGCGGCCGCCGAGGCGGCAATCAAAAAAGCCGCCGCCGATCACGGGCCGGCGCGCATCCTGGTCAATTGTGCCGGCGTCGGTCCCGCCAAGCGCATCGTCGGCCGCGACGGGCCGATGCCGCTCGAAGACTTCGAGCGCGTTATCCGCATTAATCTGATCGGTACCTTCAACATGATGCGGCTTGCGGCCGCCGCCATGCAGCCTTTGGCGCCGATGGCCGACGGCGAGCGCGGGGTGATCGTGTCGACCGCCTCGGTCGCCGCCTTCGAGGGCCAGATCGGGCAAGCCGCCTATTCGTCGTCGAAGGGCGGCATCGCCGCGCTGACGCTACCGGCGGCGCGCGAATTTGCCCAGTTCGGCATCCGCGTGCTGGCGATCGCGCCCGGCATTTTCGGCACGCCGATGCTGCGCGCGCTGCCGCAGGAAGCGCAGGATTCGCTCGGCGCCGCGGTGCCGTTCCCCAAGCGGCTAGGGAGCCCGCGCGAATTCGCGGCGCTGGTGATGCATTGCATCCACAACTCTTATCTCAACGGCGAGGTCATCCGCCTCGATGGCGCGCTGCGCCTGGCGCCGCGCTAGCGCCGGATGCTCACCAACACCCGCCAGGTGCGCATCGAGTGGGGCGACTGCGATCCCGCCGGCATCATCTTCTATCCGCGCTATTTCGAGATATTCGACGCTTCAACGAACGCGCTATTCGAACGCGCGCTGGGGCTGACCAAATTCGAAATGTTAAAGGCGCTGCCGTTTGCCGGCTTCCCGCTGGTGGGCACGCGGGCTCAATTTCTCAAGCCCACACGCTTTGGCGACGACGTGGTGGTGGACACGACCATCAAATTCGGCCGCGCCAGTTTCGAAGTCGAACACCGGTTGCGCCTGAACGGGGAGATTTGCGCGGAATGCGTGGAGACGCGGGTGTGGGTGGTGCGCGATGCCGACGGCGGCTTCAAGTCGCAAGCTATGCCGGAAGACGTGCGGGCGAAGTTTAGAGTGTGAGACGCCGCGAGCTCCGCTTGACCTCTCCCCGCAATGCGGGGGAGAGGGTCACTCAATCTCGGCCGCGATCTTCTTCAAAATCGCCAGAAAGCGCTCGCGCTCGCGCGGGCCGATGATGCGGTCGAGATTGACCTCGTGCCGGCGCGCGATGCGCGTGAGGCTGAGCAATGTCTTTTTGCCGGCCGGCGTCAGGTTGAGCCGGTAGGCACGGCGGTCGCTGCGCACCCGCTTGCGCTCGATGAGCCCGCGCCGCACCAGGTCCTCCACCACCGGCGTGACGCTGGACTTGTCGCGCCCGCTTGCGAGTGACAATTCGGTCTGGCTGATACCCGGGTTGCGCGCGATGATGGTCAGGGTAGCGAAGCGGCCCGGGCTCTCGCCGATTTCCTGCGAACGGCGCGAGAACGCTTGGAAGGTCGCTTCCTGCGCCATGCGCAGGTTGAAGCCGATCCAGCCGGCCAGCGGGCCGAAATCGATCGAACCGTCCGCGGCCGCACCGTTCTTGCCGCGGCGAGGCCGTTGCCTGCGCTTGCCCAACCGGTTCCCCTACCCCGGCGCCGGCCGGAGCCCTCCCCCGGCTTGGCCTGCGCCAAATTAGTTTGATATCAAACTATCTTTACAATCTCGCCGTTTTTCGGCTCAATCGCAGTCGCCCCCAGGGAGGGTCGCCATGAAATCGCGTTTTGCCGGCGATGTCCATGCTGCCGGCACGGCGTTGCCACCGGCGTGAATGTGATAAAAAGCGTTTCTGGAGGCGAACCATGGAACGCTCGTTCAAGAAGGAAGTGCAGGCGCTCAAGCTCGGCGACGGCGAAACCTTCCGCGGTGAAGGCATCCTGGCCGTCACCAAGGCGCTGCTGCAGTCGGGCGTCTCCTATGTCGGCGGCTACCAAGGCGCGCCGGTTTCCCATCTGCTCGACGTGCTGGTGGACGCCGAGGACATCATGGGCGAGCTCGGCGTCCATCTGGAGACCTGCGCAAACGAGGCCAGCGCCGCCGCCATGCTGGGCGCCTCGATCAGCTATCCCTTGCGCGGCGCGGTGACCTGGAAGTCGATCGTCGGTACCAACGTCGCCGCCGATGCGCTCTCCAACCTTTCATCGCCCGGCGTCATCGGCGGCGCCATGATCATCATCGGCGAGGATTACGGCGAGGGCGCCAGCGTCATCCAGGAGCGCTCCTATGCCTATGCGCTCAAATCCGCGATGTGGCTGCTCGATCCGCGCCCCGATTTACCGACGATCGTGCGCATCGTCGAGAAGGGCTTCGAACTCTCGGAGGCGAGCCACGCCCCGGTGATGCTGGAGCTGCGCATCCGCGCCTGCCACGCCACCGGCGAGTTCGCCGCCAAGAACAACCGCAAGGCCGAATTTTCCGGCCTCAACCGCATTGGCGAACCGGCGCGCTTCAACTACGCGCGGCTGTCGCATCCGCCGGTGACCTTCGTGCAGGAGAAGCTGAAGGTCGAGGAGCGCTTGCCGGCGGCACGCGCCTTCATCCGCGAGCACAAGCTCAATGAACTGATCGCAGGCGACATTGCCGACACCGGCATCATCGTCATGGGCGGGCTCACCAACAGCGTGCTGCGCGCGCTCGAGCGCATGGGATTGGCCGACGTGTTCGGTGCCTCGCGCATCCCGATGCTGGTGCTCAACGTGGTCTATCCGCTGGTGCCGGAGGAGATCCGCGCGTTCTGCGCGGATAAGCGCGCGGTATTGATGGTCGAGGAAGGCTATCCCGACTACATCGAGCAGGCGGTGAACGTCGAACTGCGCCATGCCGACATCCAGACGAAGGTGCTTGGCAAGGGTCCGCTGCCCAAGGCCGGCGAATACACCTCCGAGGTGCTGCTGGAGGGCCTCGCCGCCTTCCTGCAAGCGGCAAAACCCGCCGGCCTCGATGCCGACACGCTGGCCGAAAAGGCGCGCGGGCTGATCGCGCACAAGGCAAAGGCGGCCGCCGCACTAGGGGCTCTGCCGCCGCGCCCACCCTCTTTCTGCACCGGCTGCCCGGAGCGGCCGGTGTTCTCCGCCATCAAGCTGATGCAGCGCGAATTGGGCCCGACCCATATCAGCACCGATATCGGCTGCCATTCGTTCGCGACTTTCGCGCCGTTCTCGCTTGGCAATTCGATCCTCGGCTACGGCATGTCACTTGCCAGCGCCGCCGCGGTCGCGCCCAACATGGCAAAGCACCCGATCGCGATCATGGGTGACGGCGGCTTCTGGCACAACGGGCTGATTACCGGCGTTGCCTCGAACCTGTTCAACAAGGGCGACGGCGTGCTGATCGTCATGCAGAACGGCTACGCCTCCGCCACCGGCCAGCAATACATTCCGTCCAGCACCATGAGCCGCTCTGGTCCGACGCCCGGCGTCGATATCGAGCAGACGCTGCGCATGATGGGCGTGAAATGGCTGCGCACGGTGCGCAGCTACAGCGTCGCGGTGATGACCAAAACGCTGAAGGAGGCGATGCAGACCGCCGAGCGCGGGCTGAAGGTGATCATCGCCGACGGCGAATGCCAGTTGGCGCGCCAGCGCCGTGTGCGCGCCGAGGACGCCGACAAGCTTGCCCAGGGAAAACGCGTGGTGCGCACGCGCTACGGCGTCGACGACGAGATCTGCACCGGCGACCATTCCTGCATCCGCTTGTCGGGCTGCCCTTCGCTGACGGTCAAGCCCTCACCCGATCCGCTGCGCGACGATCCGGTGGCGACCGTGATCGATAGTTGCGTCGGCTGCGGCCTGTGCGGAGAGGTCGCCCATGCCGCCGTGTTGTGCCCGTCGTTCTATCGCGCCGAGATCGTGCGCAACGCCGGCTGGCGCGAGCACATCGCGTTTCGCATCCGGCAGACTGTAATTGGCTGGCTTAGCCGTGACACCGCCCCATCGTCCCCTCCCCCGCTTGCGGCGGACGGACAGGGAGGGGCAAGCCCCTCCTCACGAGAACCGGCTCCCTCCGCAGCCATCCCCCGCGAACCCGCGGTACAGCAAGCAAATGGCGAGGCAACGCCCATAAAGCTCCTGATCGCCGCGCTCGGCGGCGAAGGCGGCGGCGTGCTCACGAACTGGATCGTGGCGGCTGCAGCGCAGGTCGGCTTTCCGGTGCAAAGCACCTCGATCCCCGGCGTCGCTCAGCGCACCGGCGCCACCACTTATTACATCGAGATCCTGCCGGTGCCGGCCAGCAAACTGAACGGCAAGCGGCCGGTGCTGGCGCTCACCCCGGGTGTCGGCGACATCGACGTGGCGGTGGCGAGCGAACTCATGGAAGCCGGCCGCACGGTGGCAGGCGGCTTCGTCACCCCCGAGCGCACTTATGCCATCGCCTCGCTCAGCCGCCTCTATGCCATGGACGAGAAGATCGCCATGGGCGACGGCCGCTTCGATCAGGACAAGCTCATCAAGATCGTCAAGGACAACGCGCGCGACTGCCTGCTGATCGACATGGACCGGCTTGCCACGCAAAGCGGTTCGATCATCAATGCGGTGATGCTGGGGGCGATTGCCGGCAGCGGGCGGCTGCCATTTGAGCCCGCACAGTTCGAAGCCGCCATCCGCGCCGACGGCAAGTCGGTGGAGGGAAACTTGCGCGGCTTCCGCGCAGGGCTGGAGGCCGCGCGCGCCAAGGCGCCGCCGGCGCAAGCCGCCGACAACAAAAAGCGCGCCGCCGTTACGCTGGCTTCGCTCGAAAAGGAAATCGCTGAAAACTTGCCCGGCCCCGCGCAGGCGACCGCGATCGAAGGCGTGCGGCGGCTGGTTTCCTATCAGAGCGAGGACTACGCGCGGCTCTATCTCGACCGGCTGGCGCGCATCGCCACCGCCGACGCGGACGCAGGCAGCCGCGGCGCCTTGTTGAAGGAAGTCGCGCGCCATCTCGCCGTGCGCATGTCGTATGAGGACGTGGTGCGGGTGGCGCAAGCCAAGATTTCGCCCGCGCGCATGCGGCGCATCGCGCGCGAGGAACTGGGTGTCAACACCGAGCCGTTCGCGGTGCACGATTTCCTCAAGCCCGGCATCGAGGAACTCACCCAGCTCATGCCCCCGTTGCTGGCGCGGCCGATCCTGTGGCTGGCGCGGCGCCGGGGCTGGCTCGGCCGCGTCTATTTCGGCATGGAAATAAATTCCACCTCGATCAGCGGCTACTTGCGTTTTCTCATGCTCGCCAAGCTGCGCCCATTTCGCCCTTACGGCCATCGCTACAAACAAGAGCAGAAGCAGATCGAGGCATGGCTCGCGCTGATCGTGCAGGCGGCGGCGCGCTCGATCAACTTCGCGCTCGAGATCGCCGAATGCGCACGGCTGATCAAGGGCTATGGCGACACCCATGCGCGCGGACTCGCCAACTATGCAACGATCGAGGCGCGCGTGATTGCGCCGGCGCTGGCGGGCCAGATCCCGCTGGCGCGCGCGGTGGACGCGGTGGCGAGCGCGCGCGCCGCGGCGCTCGTCGATCCCGAAGGCGAAAGCCTGGCCAAGTGCCTCGACGCCATCGACAACCAGGCCAGCTTGGCGATGGCGGCGGAGTAATCCTCTCTTTACCTCCCCCTAAAAGGGGGAGGTCGTCCGTCGAGCGAAGCGAAGGCGGGCGGGTGGGGGTCGCTACGATCCTCTAGATATTGCTCAAGAGACCCCCCCACCCTGACCCTCCCCCTTTCAGGGGGAGGGAATGGGAGAAGCCGCGTTTCGCTGCAAAAGTGCCTCCGTTGTCAGCGCACCGCCCGTCGAGTAGAACTGCCGCCAACAAAATCCCAATATAAGAAGACTGGCCAACGGGTGGACACTTCAGGGGCGGATGAGATGGCGGTCCCACCGACCGGACGCGAACGGCCGATCGCCGCCGAAGCCTTCCTGCGCGCGCTCGCCGACCACGGCGCCGACTATTTCTTCTGCAATCCCGGCACCGACTTCCCTCCGATCGTGGAAGCCTTCGCCCGCGCCAAGAAAACCAACGCCAAGGTGCCGAAGCCAATCCTGGTGCCGCACGAAAATCTCGCGGTCGCCATGGCGCATGGCGCCTACCTGATGAACGGCCGGCCGCAGGCGGTGATGGTTCACACCAGTGCCGGCACCGCCAACACCGTCAATAATCTCATCAACCTGTCGCGCGATCGCGTGCCGTTGATCCTGGCCGCCGGCCGCACGCCGATCACCGAGAAGGGTTCGTTCGGCTCGCGCTCGCGGCCGATCCAGTGGGCACAGGAAATGTTCGACCAAGCCGGCATGGTGCGCGAGCTGGTGAAGTGGGATTACGAATTGCGCCAGCCTGCCCAGACCGGAGACGCTGTGGCGCGCGCGGTCGAAGTGGCGATGGCGCATCCGCGCGGGCCGATCTATCTGCTGCTGCCGCGCGAACCGCTTGCCGCGCCGCTCGCCGAACCGATCGGGCCGGCCAAGCCACGGCCGCAGGCGGCGGCGACGCATCCCGATCCCAAGGCGGTCGCCGCACTCGCCGATTGGATCGCGGCCGCCGAGCGCCCGCTGATCATTGCCGCCACGCTTGATGCCGAAGCGGTGCCCGTGCTCGGCCATCTCGCCGAGCGCTGCGCCATCCCGGTCGTCACCCATAATCCGCGCAATGTGTGCCTGCCGTCGAGCCACGCCATGCATTTCGGCTTCGAGCCGGGCACGCTGTTGGCCGATGCCGACCTGGTGATCGTGCTCGAATCCGACGTGCCGTGGATTCCGCATTTGCAGCATCCGCCCGCCGGCTGCCACGTCGCCCATATCGGCGAGGATCCGTTTTTCGTGCGCTATCCGATGCGCTCGTTCCCCAGCGACCTCGCCATTCAATCCGGCGTCACTCATGCGCTGACGGCTCTGGCCGCGGCGGTCGAGCCGCGCCTGCAAATGGCGGAAGCACGCATTGCCGCCCGCCGCGCACGGTTGACCGAGCGCATGCGCACGCGCCGCGCCCAACTCGCCAAGGATTCCACTCCGGCTGAGCGCATCTCGCCGGAATACCTCTCGCGCGCCATCGGCGAAGTACTGGGCGAGGACGCCGTCATTTTCAATGAATACCCGCTACGGCCGGACCATTGCGCGCGCGAGAAGCCGGGCACACTGTTCGCGCTCGGCCCCGCCGGCGGGCTGGGCTGGGGCTTCGGCGCCGCGCTCGGCGCCAAGCTGGCGGCGCCCGAGAAGTTCATCGTCGCCACGCTCGGCGACGGCGCCTACATGTTCGGCAATCCGACCGTTGGCCACTGGGTCGCGGGCAAATACGAATTGCCGATTCTCGCCATCGTGTTCAACAACAGCCGCTACGCCGCGGTACGGCGCGCCACGATGTCCATGTTCAAGGACGGCGCCGCCGGCGAGAACGACAGCCGCGGGCTCGCCGATCTCGATCCGGCGCCGGCTTACGACGAGCTCGCGCGCGCGCAGGGCGCCCATGCCGAGCGCGTCGACAAGCCGGCCGACCTGCCCGACGCACTCGCGCGCGCCCGCGACGCCGTCGTTGACGGCCGCCGCCAGGCGCTGCTCAACGTCATCACGCCTTATTGAACAACCAAACAGAAAACGAAACCCGCGCGGAGGAAAGTGAATGCGTATCGACGCCTATACCCATTTCATCCCGGAGCGATTTTTCAAGACCATCGTGGAAAGCAACCATCTCGGCATCGGCAAGCGGGTGCGCGAAATTCCCTGCATCCACGATCTCGACGCGCGCAAGAAGGTGGTCGATACGTTCGACGACTACGCGCAAATCCTCTCCTATCCCATGCCGCCAATCGAGCTCTTGGCCAAGGGCGAGCAAGTCAACGACTACGCCAAGGTGATCAATGACGGCTTCGCCGAGATCTGCGCCAAGGATCCCGGTCATTTCCCCGGCTGGGTGGCGGAGGCGCCGATCGGCGCGCCCGACGCCGGCGTGGCCGAGTGCGAGCGCGCCATCAAGAACGGCGCGCTCGGCGTGCAGATCCACACCAACATTGCCGACAAGCCGCTCGACCTGCCCGAATTCGCACCGTTCTGGGAAACCATGAACAAGCTCGACAAGCCGGTCTGGCTGCATCCGGCGCGCGCCGTCAATTTCCCCGACTATCTCAGCGAGCAGAAATCGAAATACGAAATCTGGTGGACCTTCGGCTGGTCCTACGAGACCGCGGCGGCGATGGCACGGCTGGTGTTCTCGCGCGTCATGGACAAGTACCCGAACCTGAAGATCATCACCCACCATTTCGGCGGTGTCGTGCCGATGCTGGAAGGCCGCATCGGCCCGGGCTGGGACCAACTGGGCGCGCGCACCTCGGACGAGGACCTGGGCGCGGTGTTGAAGAGCCTGAAGAAGCGCCCGCTCGATTATTTCAAGCACGCGTTCTACGCCGACACCGCCGTGTTCGGCGGCGAGCCGGCGACCCATTGCGGGCTCGCGTTCTACGACCTCGACAAGATCGTGTTCGCCTCCGACTGCCCGTTCGATCCGGAGAAGGGCACCATGTACACGCGCGAGACGCTGCGTATCCTGGAAGGCATCGACATGCCGAAAGCCGACAGGGAGAAGATCTGGCACGGCAATCTGGAGCGAATTACGGGGGTGAAGTTGGTGAAGTGATGATTCCGCCCTCGTCCTGAGGAGCGCCCGCAGGGCGCATCTCGAAGGACGGGGGTAGCCCCATCCTTCGAGACGGCCGGCTGCGCCGGCCTCCTCAGGATGAGGCCGGGATAGCTCAGGGTTTCCGCTGTAGAAGCCCTGTCGACATCTGCTACTTTGCGCCCCATGGCGCTGACGCGACCCATCGGCCTCAACGAACCCGACGAGCCGCCGCAAACCGGCGCTCCGCGGCCTGCGGGTGACGCGAACGGTCGCGTCACTCCGATGATGGAGCAATACATCGAGATCAAGGCCGCCAATCCGGATTGTCTGCTGTTCTATCGGATGGGCGACTTTTACGAATTGTTCTTCGAGGACGCCGAGACCGCCTCGCGCGCGCTCGGCATCATGCTGACCAAGCGCGGCAAGCATCTTGGCGCCGACATCCCGATGTGCGGCGTGCCGGTCGAGCGCGCCGACGAATATCTGCACCGGCTGATCGCGCTCGGCCACCGCGTGGCGGTGTGCGAGCAGCTCGAGGACCCGGCCGAGGCGAAGAAGCGCGGGCCGAAGAGCGTGGTGCGGCGCGACGTGGTGCGGCTGGTGACGCCCGGCACGCTGACCGAAGACACGCTGCTCGACGCCCGCCGCAACAACTATCTTCTGGCGGTTGCGCGCGCGCGGCTGTCCTCCGTGGGCGAGGAAGCGCGCTTCGCGCTGGGCTGGATCGATATTTCGACGGCTGAGTTCCGCATCACCGAGTGCGACCGCATTTCGCTTGCCGCCGAGATCGCGCGGCTGGAGCCGAGCGAGATCATCGTCTCCGACGCGCTCTACGGCGACGCCGAGTTGGCCCCGTTCTGGCGCTCGCTGCCGGCGGTGACGCCATTGACCCGCGACGTGTTCGATGCCGCCACCGCCGAGCGGCGGCTGACCTCGTTCTTCGCGGTCGCTACCAGCGAGGCCTTCGGCGCGCTGACGCGGCTGGAACTGACCGCGGCGGCGGCCTGCGTCACTTACGTCGAGCGCACGCAGATCGGCAAGCGCCCGCCGCTGTCGCCGCCCTTGCGCGAAGCGGCCTCCGCCACCATGGCGATCGACCAGGCCACCCGCGGCAATCTCGAATTGATGCGCACGCTTTCGGGCGAGCGGCGCGGCTCACTGCTCGACGCCATCGACCGCACGGTCACTGCCGCCGGCTCGCGCCTGCTGGCGCAAAGATTGTCGGCGCCGCTCACCGACCCGGCGGCCATTGCGCGCCGACTCGACGCGGTGGCGAGCTTCGTCGCCGACATTGCCGCGCGCGCCGACACCCGCTCGCGATTGCAGGCTGCGCCCGATCTCGCCCGCGCGCTGGCGCGTCTCGCCGTCGGCCGCGGCGGCCCGCGCGATCTCGCCGCCATCCGCGACGGCATCAACGCCGCCGCCGATCTCGCACGCGCGCTCGGCGCGCTGCAAGAGCCGCCAACCGAGATCGCGCAAGCGATGCAGGCCTGCACGCGGCCCGACGGCATGCTGGCGGCGGAACTGTCGGCCGCGCTCGCCGCCGAGCTGCCCGCCTTCAAGCGCGACGGCGGCTTCGTGCGCCAGGGCTACGACGCTGCGCTCGATGAGGTGCGGGCTTTACGCGATGAATCGCGCCGCGTCGTCGCCGCGTTGCAGGCGCGCTATGCCGAGGAAACCGGCATCCGCGCGCTGAAAGTCCGCCACAACAACGTGCTCGGCTATTTCGTCGAGGTCACCGCCCAGCACGGCGACAAACTGTTGGGCGCGCCGCTCAATGCAACCTTCATCCACCGCCAGACGCTGGCCGGGCAAGTGCGCTTCACCACCACCGAGCTGGGCGAGCTGGAAGCCAAGATCGCCAGCGCCGCCGAGCGTGCGCTCGGGCTCGAACTGGAGATTTTCGAGCGGCTCTCGGCGAGCGTGATCGCCGAGACCGAGGCGATCAAGGACTGCGCCGAGGCGCTTGCCCGCCTCGATGTGGCGAGCAGCCTCGCCCAGCTCGCCGCCGATCGTGACTATGCGCGCCCGCAGGTCGACGATTCACTTTCCTTCGTCATCGAGGGCGGCCGCCATGTCGTGGTCGAGCAGGCGCTGTCGAAGGACGGCACGCCCTTCGTCGCCAACGATTGCGACCTCTCTCCCCCACAAGGCGAACAGGCCGGCCGCATCTGGCTCATCACCGGCCCCAACATGGCGGGCAAATCCACCTTCCTGCGCCAGAACGCCTTGATCGCCATCCTCGCCCAGATGGGCTCATTCGTGCCGGCGCGTTCGGCGCGCATCGGCGTGGTCGACCGCCTGTTCTCGCGCGTCGGCGCCGCCGATGATCTGGCGCGCGGGCGCTCCACTTTCATGGTGGAGATGGTCGAAACCGCCGCCATCCTCAATCAGGCGGGCAATCGGGCGCTGGTCATCCTGGATGAGATCGGGCGCGGCACCGCCACCTTCGACGGGCTCTCGATCGCCTGGGCCACGGTCGAGCATCTGCACGACGTCAATCGTTGCCGCGCGCTGTTCGCCACCCATTTCCACGAGCTGACCGCGCTGGCGGCAAGACTTCCCCGCCTGCACAACGCCACCGTGCGCGTGAAGGAATGGCAGGGCGAGGTGGTGTTCCTGCATGAGGTCACTGCCGGCGCCGCCGACCGCTCCTACGGCATCCAGGTGGCGCAGCTTGCCGGCTTGCCCGCCAGTGTCATCGAGCGCGCCAAGCTGGTGCTGGCCAAGCTCGAACAGGAGGACCGCGCGGCGCCGAAAGGTTTCGAGGACCTGCCGCTGTTTGCCGTGCCCTACAAGGCGCCGGAGGCGGTGCAGGAAGCGGCCCACGACCTGGTGTTGGGCGCCATCGCCGCCCTCAATCTAGACGACATGTCGCCGCGCGAGGCCATGGAGGCGCTCTACCGCCTGAAGGAGCAACTGGCGAAGAATTCGAAGAATTAGCGCAGGCGCCGCAACAAATTCCGTTCATTCCCGCGAAAGCGGGAATCCAGGGCGAACATAACGAGCGCCGCGCTTCCCAGCTCTGGGTCCCCGCTTTCGCGGGGACGAGCGGTTATGCTTGAATGACGCGCCATGATGAATGTCGCCGAAAGAAAGCAGTCAACCGCGCCGGCCGAGGCCCAGGACTGGCTTGGCCGCTTCGAGGCCGCCCTGCAGAAGCAGGACGCCGCTGCGGCAGCCGCGCTTTTCATGGAAGACGGGCTGTGGCGCGACCTTCTGGCCTTCACCTGGACCATCCAGACCATGAGCGGGCGCGCGGCGATCCGGGCCACGCTAGGCGACGCTTTAGCGCGCACCAAGCCGGTAAATTACCGCATCCCGGCCAAGCGAACGCCGCCGCGCTGGATCAGCCGCGCCGGTACCGAAGCGATCGAATGCCTCTTTGACTTCGACACCGCCTTGGGTCCTTGCAACGGCGTGGTGCGGCTGGTGCGCGACGCGCAAGATCAAACGCAATTGCGCGCCTGGACGCTGAACACGAATTTGCATGAGCTGAGGGGCCACGAAGAAGCCTTCAAGCGGCGCGCGCCGCCGGACTCCACGCGCGACTTCGGCGCCGAGAACTGGCTCGACCGTCTCAACAAGCAGCGTGAGTTTGCCGACCGCGACCCCGCCGTGCTGGTGGTGGGCGGCGGCCACGCCGGCCTCTCCATTGCCGCCAGGCTGCAGCAGCTCGGCGTCGAGACGCTGATCGTCGACCGCCACGGCCGCATCGGCGATAATTGGCGCAAGCGTTATCATTCGCTGACGCTGCACAACGAAGTGCACGTCAATCACTTGCCCTACATGCCGTTCCCGCCGACGTTTCCCGTCTACATTCCGAAGGACAAGCTCGCCAACTGGTTTGAATCATACGTCGAAGCTATGGAGCTGAATTACTGGACCGGCACCGAGCTCACCAGCGGCGGCTACGACGACAAACGCAAGCAATGGGACGTCACGCTCAAGTGCGCCGACGGCACCCGGGTCATGCATCCGCGCCATTTGATCTTCGCCACCGGCGTCAGCAGCATTCCGACGTTTCCCGATCTGCCTGGGCTGAAGGATTTCGCCGGGGAGATGGTGCATTCGGGCGAATTCGCCGACGCCGCGCGATGGAAGGGCCGCAAGGCGCTGGTGCTGGGCTCAGGCACCAGCGGTCACGATGTGGCGCAGGAGCTGCACGCGCACGGCGCCGACGTCACCATCATCCAGCGCAGCAAGACTTACGTGGTGAGCCTGCAGGAAGCGCAAAGCGTCTACGCCATCTATTCCGAGGGTATCCCGTTCGACGACTGCGATTTGCTCGCGACCTCGTTCCCCTACCCTGTGCTGCAACGCGCCTATCAGCTCTCCACCGCCAAGGGTAAAATGGTGGACCGCAAGCTGATCAAGGCGCTCGAAGCGCGCGGCTTCAAAATCTGGTACGGTGAGGACGAGACCGGCTTCCAGATGATGTATCTGCGCTACGGCGGTGGCTATTATTTCAACGTCGGCTGCTCGGAGCTGATCATCTCCGGCCAGGTCAAACTGCTGCAATTTGCCGACATCGAAAAATTCGTCGCCGAAGGCGCGCGCTTAAAGGACGGCAGTCTGGTGCCGGCCGAATTGTTGGTGCTGGCGACCGGCTACAAGAACCAGCAGGACACCGTGCGCCTCTATCTCGGCGACGAAATCGCCGACAAGATCGGCCCGGTCTGGGGCTTCGACGAGGGCGGCGAACTGCGCAACATGTGGCGACGCACCGCACAACCCGGGCTTTGGCTCACCGCCGGGAGCCTCGCGCAATGCCGCATCTTCTCGCGCTACCTGGCGATCCAGATCAAGGCGCTGGAGGAAGGTATCCTCGCGCAATAGCACCTCGCACCGTTCGTCCCCGCGAAAGCGGGGACCCAGAGCTGCCTACGGAAGCCTTGGTGATCTTGGCCCTGGATTCCCGCGTGCGCGGGAATGAACGGAGTCTGACCTCCGCTACGACGCCGCCGCCAGCGGGTGCGCGTGGCCCAGGCACGCCTCGCTGATCGACGCAAGGTGCCGGTGATCGGTGCCGCAGCAGCCGCCCAGCACATTGATATGCGGGAAGCGCCGCCGCAGCTCGGCATATTGTTCGCCCAGCTCCAGCGGGTTGCCAATATCGAGCTCAGAAGAATTGTCGAGCTCGGCGTGGCTCTTGCACGAGGAGTTCGCGCGCAGGCCGCGCAAGCGCTTGATCCAGCCCGAGCTTGCTTCCAGCACGCCGGCGAAGTGCGTCGGATGCGCGCAGTTGATCATGTAATAGGCAGGAGCAGCGCCGCTTGCGCGGTCCACCGCCTCGATCGCCGCGCCCAATGTCTCGCCGGTCGGCAAACGGCCGTCGGTCTCCAGCGTAAACGAGATCACGCTGGTCACGCCGGCCTTTTTCGCCGCCAGCGCCACGCCGAGCCCTTCATTCACATTGGTCATGGTGAAGGCCGAAACGAAATCGGCTCCGGCATCGCGCAGCACCTCGATCTGCCAGCCGTGGTACGCCGCTGCCGCGTCCGGGCTCATCAACGCGCCGGGATCGTAGCCGTCGCCACGCGGGCCGATGCATCCGCTGATGACAATGGGCGTGCGCTCGCTCTCATATTTGGCGCGCACCTCGCGCATGAGCGCGATGGCGTCGCGATTGAGGTCGGCCAAGCGCGCACGGCCGTAGCCGGCCTTGGCCGCCCAATCCGGATTGGCGCGCCAGGTCGGACTTTCCAGAACAAATCCCACGCCGTGCTCGACCGCCAACGGCAGGTAACGGTCGAAATAGGCGCGGATCGCCTTCTTTCCCTTCTCGCTGTCGAGCAGTACGAAGGCTTCAAACATCGGCAGTTCCCACCCTTCATGGAAAGTGAGTGTCGTTTCGAAGCCGCCATCGGTCAAAAAGAGGCCGCCGCCGAGTTGCGGCAACGGTTGCTTGGCCTTTTGAGTCATCGGGGTTCTCCATGTTCAAAGCGGCGCGGGGCGCGCCGGGATGCGCGTGAGAAACCAGAGACGCCGCCGCCGATCTAGAGAACTCGTGGTGCAGACCGGCGCCGCGCCGAAAGCGCCGCAAATCAAATAAAAACGCCCGTCATCGCAGGCAATTTGCCGCAGCGGCGGCCGTCATGCCCGTCAACTGTACTTGTGGTACAGTCCGGCCGACAGGCTGGAGAGCGGCCATGGACGCCACGGCACCACGCAAAGGCGGCGATACCCGCGAACGCCTCCTCGACACGGCGGAAGCGGCGGTGCTCGAAAAGGGTTTTGCCGGCACGTCGATCGACGAACTGATCGCCGCCGTCGGCATCACCAAGAGCGGCTTCTTCTATCATTTCCGCGACAAGGGCGAATTGGCCAAGGCGCTGCTGGTCCGCTACATCGAGCGCGAGAACGATCTGTTCGACGAACTGTTCCGCCGCGCCGACGAGCTCAACGAGGATCCGCTGCACGGCTTTCTCGTTGCGCTCAAGCTGATGGCGGAATTGATGAGCGATCTGCCGAGCGGGCACCCCGGCTGCCTGGTTGCATCATACTGCTACCAGGACCGGCTGTTCGACAAGGACATCCGCGACCTGAGCGCGTCGGCGCTCTTAGGTTGGCGCGAACGCTTTCGCAAGCGGCTCGACCTGATCGCCGTGCGCTATCCGCCGCGCATTCCCGCCGATCTCGACGATCTCGCCGACATGATGACGGTGATCGCCGACGGCGGCATCATTTTGTCGAAGACCGTGAAGGATAAGGAAGCGCTGGCGCGGCAGGTCATGCTCTACCGTGATTTCGTCCGTCTGATTTTCCAAGGGTCTTAAAAGCGCGCCGGCAGCCTGGCGCAATGCCGCATCTTCTCGCGCTACCTAGCGATCCAGATCCGGGCGCTGGAAGAGGGGCTGATGGCCTAGGGCGCGCATTCACAACACGCGTGGCCCGACACTCCCCACCAAGCAAGACATGCGCCAATGCGCGTATGGTGTCCGCCCAAGGCCACTCATGGGCCCCGCGGCGACCGTCAGCGGATCGCTTCTAATTTGGCCGAGGCGAGGTCGGTGAACTCAACTCCGAGTTCGCCGCCCAGCCGCCAAACCACGCGGCATTCTCGCCGCAGTTTCACGCCCTCGCCGGACACCGACAGCGTGAAGGTCGGAGGCACGTCGGTCTCCGTATACAGCCTGGCGCCACCATCGGAAATGTTCGTCACCATGCAGGTGCGCGGCGCCGGACAGATTTCGCTATGAAAATGCGCCACACGATTAATCATGCGGCGCGGACCTTTGCGTCGTTCTGTGAACACTATCCTTGCACCATACCGATTGCGAGCACGATGACATTAACATCGTACCATTGAGAACCACTTAACGGGCTCAAGAGATTTTTAAGCGATACGACGGCGGGATGCCCGGCCAAGCCCGGCTTTGGCCGCCCGTTTATAAGTCGACGCACCCGCTCGGTGTCGGGCGGTTGCGCCATTGCCGCAGCAGCCACAGCAGCGCGTTCCAGACGATGCCGGTCGATAAGCCCACCGCGTAGGACCACCACACCCCTATCGGCTCGGCGAGGTAATGTACGGCCAGCAGGCTCAAGCCGAGCCCGATCAGCGGCGCCTGCACATGGGCGGCCACGCTCGCCGCCGCCGGACCGCCCAGCCGCGGTTGCAGGATGACAAAGAACGATCCCATCGCCACCGGGAAAAAGGCGAACAGGCCGGAGAGGAACGAGCCGATCGAATAGCTCGCCGCCGTCACGATGAGCACGCAGAGCGTCACCACGCTAGTGCGCCAGGCAAGATCGGCGGCGGTGAGACGAACGCGCCTGACCGCGCCGGTCACGCGGAAACGGTTGCCGGCGGCGATCGTCAGCGGAAACACCACGGCGTTCAGCAGCGCGGCGCTGCCTACATTCCAGTCGACGTAGCGCGTTAGAAACGCGGCGCAGAACCAAACCCCATAAGCGCCGCCGATGCTCACCAACAAACCGTTGCGCTGCGCCAGCGCCGCGTAGCTCAACGCGAATACCGCCACTGCGGCATTGGCGACCATGCTGCCGACCGCGCTCTGCGCGATGAAGCCCGGCGGATGCTCCCAGGCCAGAATGATCATGGCAGCGCCGCCCGCGGTCGGCAGCGCGGCGATCAGCGCGCCAATGAACGGCCCTGAGCGCTCGACCACGATCGAGGCCGCCACCACGATGCCCGCGGTCATGGCGATCTTCAGCAGCAGGCCGGCCAGAAATATTCCCATAATCACATCGCAATGCCGTGGCGGCGCGCGGTCAGCACGGTCAGGCCCCAGGCGACCGACGTCGCCAGCGCCAGTGTGAGGCCGGTGGCGGCGCCCAGCGACTCGGCAGAGAAATGCAGCACCACGCAGGCGAAGGCAAAGCCGACCAGCCCGAGCACGGCATTGGCCATCACCGCGGCACTGGACTTACCGCCGACGCGGCGGTGCAGAATCAGGATGACGCTGATGAGGATGATGGGGAACACCGCCAAGATGCCGCTGCCGCTCGCGCCGATACGGAAACTGAGTGAAACCACCACGCCGACCAGCAGCGCCACCAGCGCGGCGCGCAGCGCAA
>Ga0307417_10000337_pt1 | contig 19635 bp, 16 predicted proteins | sample SalMarWE160210MG_2_FD_202514 | JGI IMG/M metagenome (GOLD analysis project Ga0307417, IMG submission 202514) | Salt marsh sediment microbial communities from the Plum Island Ecosystem LTER, Massachusetts, United States - WE1602-10 | ecosystem: Environmental > Aquatic > Marine > Intertidal zone... | reverse complement strand
CGAGATCACCGATTATATAATCAATGGCGTTTCAGAGGAATTGAAATTACTCTATGAGTTCAGATTAATACAGATTATCAGTACAGAACAGGTGTGTGTGGGTATTCATTTCCCACAACTGGGAAGCGAAGCGCTCAGTGTTTTGAGAAAGATCCGGGACCAGAAAGGTTATATCCTGACCAATCGTAAAAATGCCTGTATAATGACTGATATAGTGGATATGGACAGGTTTCATATCGGTTCAGTTTCCAATGAATTTATAGCCCACATCATGGGGATCCCGGTTTCCAGCGGGTATATACAATTTGTCCCGGCAGGTGTACGGACCACACTCGCGTATCCGGTTCCGGTTCAGACAGCCAGGGATTTTGACAGAGGGATGAAAAGTGATCTTTACAAACAGGTTGTTAAAAAGGTAGGAGAGAAAGCTGTATTCTCGGCCCTCAGGGAAGATGCTGCAATGAACGGAAGTCCGTTGAAGCATGTACTCAAATCGCTCGGGAATAAGGCAAAAATGAAAGAACCGGCTTCCCATTCTTTTTTGAGTGGTATCTATCCTGATGGCCTGCCATACAATGGCGCCCTTGCATTACTGGACCTCAAGGATAAGAAGTGGGAATTTGTTGCAGTTTCCGTAAAAGGAAAACCAAAGCCGGTGAACAAGATTGTGAAATCAGTAAAAAACAAAACAGGTTTGAATGCAAAGATCGCCTGGAACGGAGGGTATATATTGAACCCTGAGCTGGTGGGTAAACTCGGACTGCCTGAGAGCTATATTGGTACCCCGCTGGGACTATTTATCGAAGAGGGACGGATGACTTCCTGTCCCCTTTATAATAAGCCGGCGCTACTTATTTATGAAGATGGTTCAGTAGATATCCAACGGGTAAACTGCAGCAGGGGGCTTGTGGTTTCCGGCAGGGGAAATGAATTTGTATTTGAAAGCTCAGACTATAATGTTCCCGGAAGTCCGGGCAGACGGGCCTTCTATGATCTGCTTTATCCACAGGAGCACATAGAAGGTAATGGGAGAACTGTTATCCGACTTGCGGGGAACGTGGTAAAGCAGGTTTTAAAAACAGAGGTTGGAGAAAAGATACCGGTTATTCCTGTAGGGATCACGCTGGTTCTGGATGCCGAAGATATACCTGAGTGGATACAAGCCGGAGAAGAACTTGAGCTTCGTCTTCCGGGCCTGGAATCGGTGAGACATGCAGTGGAGGCGGGACCGTTGCTTCTTGAACACGGCAGGTGTAACATCAACATGGAGGAGGAAGGATGGAAGTGTTCCAACTCGATCAGGACACAAGCGGCCCGGTTGGATGATACCGGAATGCGCGGACCTAAAATTGCAGTGGGGATCAGTTCGGACAATCAATTGGCGGTACTGACCATTAACGGGCGAATCAGGGAATCGGTGGGGGCTACCTTCAGTGAAATGGCCGAAATTCTGGTGAACTACGGCATGGACAGGGCAATGGGTTTTGATCCTGGCGGAAGCAGTACCCTCGTGGTGGAGGGGTCCTGTTTGAACATTTCCCCCTACAACAGTAAATATGAACAGGATGTGTATGCCCTGTCCCCTGAGCCCAGGTCAGTTTCCAATGCCATTCTCGGATACACAACCGGATAAGACATGAAGGGCATCTATATTCATATACCATTTTGCAGGAAGGCATGCAGATACTGCGATTTTTTCTTTACGGTGAGCCTGAAGTACCTGGACAGTTTTGTGGACACTCTTGTGAAGGAGATCGGGCAAAATGGAGAATCCGGTCCCTTCAACGCACTGGAAACCCTTTACCTGGGTGGGGGAACCCCCTCTGTACTCTCACCATCTCAGCTGGATAGGATCATAAATGCCATACACCGGTATTATACATTCACGGAGAATCCTGAGTGGACCATAGAGTGTAATCCGGACGACCTGGACTTGTCCCGCATCAAAATGTTTCAAACATTGGGATTTAACCGTTTGAGCATAGGGATCCAATCCTTTCATAACAGAGATCTGGACATCATGAACCGTTCCCATGACGCGGTACAGGCTGAAGCATCAGTCAGGAGGGCCTCTTCATATGGATTTGACAACATCTCCATCGACCTGATTTATGGAGTTCCCGGACAGTCCTTCAAGGAATGGGCAGAAAACCTGGAAAAGGCCTTGAACCTGCCTGTTTCACATCTCTCCGCCTACCATCTCACCTTTGAGCAGGGAACAGTTTTTGATCATTGGAGGAAACAGGGGAGACTGGCTCCGGTAACGGACGAGCAAAGTGTCCGACAGTACAGGATCCTGAGGGAAAAACTGGTTTCCGCCGGATTTGATCATTATGAACTATCCAATTTTGGACGGGGGGGAAAAGTATCAGAACACAATATGCTCTACTGGTCAGGAAAACCTTACCTGGGTATGGGTCCCTCGGCCCATTCTTATGATGGTGACCGACGAAGCTGGAACATCTCCTCCTTACAAAAATATATTGAATGTATTGCTTCAGGAAAGGAGGTAAGCAATACGGAGCTGCTTTCGGTCAACGATAAATACCACGACTATCTGATTACCTCATTAAGAACGAAGTGGGGAGCCGATCCTGTTTATATCGAACAATCCTTCGGGAAAAAGTATGGCCGGCATTTCGAATCTAAAGCCGGGCCGTTTCTTGAAAGCGGAAAAATGTTTGAAGAAGGAGGACGGGTTGCTATCGATCCAGAAGGTTGGCTGATTTGCGATCATATACTGAGGGCCTTGTTTATGGATTAGGCTCCTGCCGCGGAAGTTGCTTTATTGATCAGCAGATCCAGTTTTTCACGCAACGTAGCATAGCTAAATTCTTTTTTACCCAATTCGAAATTGTGACTGGTCATTTCCGCGGCCAGTGCGGGATTGTAAATAACTTCAGCCATAGCGCTTATGGCTTCACCGGTGAGCTCTCCATTTTCAATCATCACTGTTTTAAATCCTTTACTGCCAATGTCAGGCATAAATACCGGTTCATAATTGTTGACGAAGATGGGCCGTCTTGCCAGAACGGCTTCTACAAAAGCATTGCCAAAACCCTCATACCTGCTGAAGTAAGTACAGGCTGTTGCTCTGGCATAAGCGTCTGACAGGGAAAAACGCACTTCTCTGCCTTCATTGGAGAGACCTTTATTGTGAAACAGGTGGTGGGCAAAACTGACCTGCTCACCCAGGCTTAATTCATGTATCAGGTTAACCAACTCATTGTAGTAAGCACTTCCGGCATCATCGGCATAGTTACCTGTGATGATCAGTTTTATTTTGTTGTCATTAAGTTCATGAACCAGCTGTATGGCTGTTTCAATTCCTTTTCGCCTGACAATGCGGGTTATCTGGAACAGGAAGAGGTCCGTTTTATTAAATCCCATATGACCGGCCAGGTTTTCATTTTTCTCGGTCCGGAGCCCGAATGGCTGGTCAAAATTCATCACGTTGGGCACATTGACCGCATCCCGGTCATATCTTTCTCTGAGCATACTGGCCGCATTGGTATTGATAACAGCATGTACAGAGTTAGGAGCCCTGAGTGGAAAAATATCAGAAATAAAATCATTGATCTCTTTATGCGGAGATAAATACCTGTCTCCCCGCTCCCAAGCAAAATCATGATCATGGGTAATGGTAGGCAGACCGGTTTTATGAACCACTTTATTGATGGCCATTCCCATCTCAAGATGGGAAGGAAGCGCTGACGCATTCTCTGAGATCACCAGTTCGATATTTCTCGCCTGGATCCAGAGCATGATCTTTTTATAGATTACTTTTGAATAGAGGTTCAGATGCTCGATCAGCTCTTCAGGATTGGTTTCAGGGTAGAAAAAGGCTTTCTTCTGGCTCCAGAAACTTTCCGGTGAGAAGAACGACATTTCCGGCACCAGTGTTTCTGTAGCGGGATCCATCGGGCGTTCCTGGTACTGTCCTGAAATAGTAAAAACCGAGTGCCCCATCTCCTTCAGGACATCGATCCATTTTTCGGTTTCAAGAGCTACACCATCCACTCCACCGATACGCCCTATGATGATACCGATATTCATGCCGGCAAACGGAAGTTATTTGAGCACAAATGAGGATTGCCCGATTAATTTTCCGTCAGCGTAAAGTTCAACAGTATGTTCACCTGGAACAATTTCCCCATCATTATTCCAGAAGATCGATACAGGCAGATCTTCATTTTCATAGTTAACAACGCGGGAAGCGGAGATGGGAAGGGCCTCCCCGTTCATCTCAATGACCTCCAGTTCGGGTGAACCAAGAACGACCTGATCGGGTCTGATAATTCGCAGGGAGATTTTTTTCTCTCCGGCAGGGGTAACCTTATTGGCCCTGATAATAAAATCAACCCTTACTTTTTCTGCTGTTCTGATCCTGCTGGTCTCCTTTTCACGTTTATTTAAAAGTACCAGGTTGATCTGGGTTGCATGAAGGGTTGTTGCAAGGTCCTTGATCTCTTCCAGCTGGACTTTATCCTGCTGTAGCTGTTCTTTTTCCGTTGTCAGCCTGAGTTCAGAGTTCCGCAACTGTTTATTCTGGGCCAGCAACTCCTGGTTTTGCGTGTTCAAAGAATCGATCTGAACAATATAACTTCGCAAAACGGAACGCAGGGTCTCCATCTCTTTGCGGTACATACGGATCTTATATGCGTCGTCAGCCTGAATAGCAATAAGCTTGTCAATTTTCTCCTGTTGTTGTTTAGCCTCAGTCTGTAGTTCCAGGTTATCTGTTTCAAGAGTGTCATACCTGAAATAAATATTACGCAGCTCCCCTTCCAGTGAATCTTTTTCAATTCGGAAGAATTCTGTTTTTTCAGCCAGGTCATTAGAAACCAGGTTCAGATTTTTTCTGGTATCCAGTAGCATATAGATGGCTACGGCCAGTATCACCACCAGTAATCCAAGTACTCCGTAGAGTGCATTAACATTGGTTTTCTTTTCAGCCATTTTGAACGATAAATTTTTTACAAATATACAAATTACCGGACAGGTTTGGAGGTCACCTCTTCAATGGTGATAATGTTATTAACAATGGCATAGATGGTTAGACCTGAAACAGATTTGATTCCCAGTTTGCTGATGATGTTCTTCCGGTGAGTCATTACCGTATGGGCGGAAAGGTAAAGACTTTCCGCAATTTGCCGGTTTGTAAGTCCCAGCGAAACCAGGCGAACGATGGTTGTTTCGCGTGGAGAGAGCTCCATGGCCCGGGTTTCCAAATGGCCCTCTTCCTGATTTTCAAGAAGTTCACTGATCTTACGGGTCAGTGTCTCCTTATCTTCCAACAGGTGGATGGTTGTAAGCACATCATGTTTATGACCCTCCCCGGAAGGATCATTGTGCACGTTTTCCCCGATAAGAATGGTTTTTTCAAGAAGTTCCGGTTGTGTAGTGAACAGATTGGCCGACCTGTCTATACCGGTCTGGGTAATAATGATAAAGTCAACCGGATGATGTTGAAGGAAGCTCTCCAGGGGACCAGATGTATCAAACTCTCTGAGGACCCTGACGCCCTGGATCCGGTTTAAAATCGAAACCAATCCTTTCCGGACCAGGTAGGAATCAATTACAAGTATGAAACGAGAAATCTTCATACGTGGGAATTCCTGTTTATTAATTTTCGCTCCAGCTCTGCTACCCTTGGAATCAGGACCTTATCTTCCACATCAGCATGGTCAACCAGGTCCTTCATCAATGCAGCAAGGTCGTTCAGTACCTGGAAGCACAATTGCAGATCATCAAATGGAGGCAGGTATTTAATGATCAGTTCGGACAGATGCCTCAGGCTTGTTTCCAACCTGTCATGCTCCTTTGCAAACTCACTGATGGAATATGTTTCAAGCTTTTGAATAAAATCCGGATCGATGACTTCCAGGGCAGACTGTCTTTCCAGTTCAAGTATATAGGGAAGAATTTGTTCCTCCTCCTGGGAGATGTGGGCCAGGAATTCCTCCTTGTAATCACTGAAAAAACGGGTGACCAGGTTCACCTCTTTTTCCGACAGGTCCGAATGGTCCATCAAACTGAACAATTTTTCAGCAACAGTTGGAAGCGCGATATTTGTAAAGTACAGGTGAGTGGATTTGATATAATCTACCATGGTACCCAGGGAGACAAGGGAAAGGCCCTCACCGGGGACATATAAATCCTCCAGATAGGCATTGGCAATTTCCAGGAAAAAATCCGTATTGATCCCGTGGGCCTGACACACCTCATCAACACTTTTTTCCCCGAATCCAAGTTTCAGATTAAATCGTGGTAAAAGTGACAACAATTGTAGGTTCTCAAGCACTACTCTGTACATGGGCCAGTCCCGGGTAATCATTGTAAGCTGTTTTGTTGGTTAATCTCAGTCTCGGTAATACCGTATTTTTCATTTTCCTCCTTGTTCCCCAGGGGTTCAACATGTACCATGATATCATAGATATTTCTCTGGTTCTTTTTAATGCTGTCTTCCACATTTTTTGCAATATCATGTGCTTCCTTAACGGAGATATGGGGATCGACCTCAATATCAAGGTTGACCATGTAATAATGTCCAATTTTTCGGGCTCTTACACGGTGGGGGTTATGTGCGCCTTTTACAGAACGCACTGATTCAAACAACTGACAGTAAACATCTGTATTGTCGATGCCATCCATCAGATCAATATTGGATTTCATAAAGATCCTGAATCCCTCATACATGATAAACATACTGATCAGAATTGCAATGATACGGTCGATCAGGGGCTCCTGGAGGATTTCTGTAAATATAAGACTTGCCAGGACGCTCAGAGAAAGCAGGATATCATTTCGCATGTTCCTGGCATTGGCCATCAGCATGGGACTATCCACATGTTTGCCGTTCCTGAATAAGAACAGGGAGAGAATCAGTTTTCCCATGATAGATACAATTGTTACCCAAATGGCAAGCGTTCCCGGTGTTTTAATGGTACCACCTGAAATAAGAATGCTTACCGTGGAGTAGGCAAGCTGGGCGCCTGCAAAAAAGATCACAAACGAAAGCACCTTGGCTGCAATGGTATCGGCTTTCTTATAGCCATATGGAAATTTTACATTGGGTGGCCTGGAAATGATCCGAGCAGCCACCATTACAACCACCGATGAGATAATGTCTGAAACGGAATCGATGCCATCTGCTATTACGGCATAACTACCTGAGATAAATCCCGCTCCAAGTTTAAGGACAGCAAGAAGCGTATTGCCGACAATGGCCCACCAGGAAGCGCGAATGATCTTTTGTTCCCTTTTCATCTATCCCTCGTTTGAATGGATCAGGCTGGGGGAGTGGTCAGTGTGGAACTCAAACTGCAGTGTGATGTGACTAATCCCTAAATTTTCCTTCAAATAGGTTTCGATTTCAGCCTGGACCTTTTTTACATGACTCAGTTTCAGGTCACTTGTAAGCTCCACATGGGCTTCCATGTGAACTTCGCTGTCGGTAAGCATCCAGGTGTGAATGTGATGTATGTTCAATACCTCGGGTAATTGTTCAACTCTCTTTTTAATGGTGGGCAGGTCAATATGATCCGGGGCAGCCTGCATCAGGATATTGACCGATTCTTTCAGTATGATAAATCCTGAACGGATAATATAGAGTGAGATAATCACGGTAATTACAGGGTCGATCCAATAGATCTTAAATACACTTATCAGGACACCGCCAACGATCACTACCACGGATGAGAGGCTGTCACCGACCAGGTGCACATATGCAGCTTTAACGTTGAGGCTGCTTGCGGCATCTCTCCTCAGGATAAGTACAGCATATATGTTGGCCAGAAGTCCGATCATCCCAACCACCAGCATGATCATAGAGTTGATGGGGGCCGGATTATTCCAGCGGTGCCACGCCTCCTTTATCAGGAATACACTCATGACAATGAGTATGACGGCATTGGTCAGGGCAGCCAGGATCTCCATTCGCTTGTAACCGAAGGTCCTTTTCTGGCTGGCCTCACGTTTACCTATTATGGTAGCCAGGTATGCAATGAAAGTCGCAAATGTATCGCTCAAATTATGGAGAGCATCAGAGAAAAGTGCCAGGCTGCCCGAAAGAAGACCACCGGCAATTTCCACGACCGTAATAAGCAGGTTCAAAAAAGTGGCAGCCAGCAGGTTATTTACATTGACCACATGGTGGTGATGTTTTCTTTTCCGCTTATGTTTTTTTTCGCTCATTTATTTAAACTACAGACGGCTTACAATGAATATGTAGTTTAAGTGGCCTTTCTGCCTTTCTTCGAGGGTTTAGGAACAGGTTCCTGTGAAAAGTATTTTGGCCTTTTGCCAGTCCAGATAATCATGATGATCCCGGCCAGGATAAAGGGAAGGCTCAGCAACTGACCCATATTGAATTCCATCCCGGCCTCGAAAGCGACCTGATCGTTCTTTAAAAATTCAATGAAGAACCGGGCGGAGAAGAGCAGGATCATAAAGAGCCCGAATATAAATCCGTCCCTCACTTTCATGTACCTTTTGCGGTAGAAGGTGAACAGCACAATAAAAATAATGATATAGCTCAGCGACTCATAGAGTTGAGTGGGATGCCGGGGCACCGTTGGGAGCAACGCCCCGGTATTGGGGTCATATAACTTGTCCCTTACAAACTCAAAGCCCCAGGGAAGATTGGTTGGAAGTCCATAAATCTCAGAGTTAAAGAGGTTACCCAAACGGATAAAGGCTCCGCCCAGGGCCACCACAATGACGATACGATCGATCATCCATAGATACGATAGTTTGAATTTACGGACGTATAACCATAGTGAAAGCAGGATACCAATGGCTGCCCCGTGACTGGCAAGTCCGCCCTTCCAGATCTTCAGGATCTCAATGGGGTTGGCCAGGAAGTATTCCGGCTCATAAAAGAGACAATGTCCCAGCCTGGCCCCAATTACGGTACCTACTGCTATATAGATAAGCAACTTATCCATCATTTCAGAGGTGAGCCGCTCGGTAGCAAGATATCTGGTGAAAATGATGTAACCGGAAAGGAACGCCGTGGCAAACAACAAACCGTACCACCTGATACTTAATTGTCCAATGCTAAATATTTCGGGATCCACATTCCATGTGATGGCGTCAAAGATCATAATGATAAGCTGGTTTTGTATTCAAGCTACAAATATAATAACATTCCGGGGGTTTCCCCTGAAGCTTATATCTTTGTATGTTTGCATAAATCGATGGAACGTGTCTTTTAAATATTTGTGGTTATTTGCCGTTTTGGGTATTTGCTGGAGCTGTGCCCAGCAGGGGAACCCTACTGGTGGCCCCCGTGATGAGGATCCTCCGGTGGCTTTGGAGAGTGACCCTCCAAACTATTCCACACAATTCAAGGCTAAAAGGATCCGGATCACTTTTGATGAGTTCATTGTTCTGGACAATGTAAACCAGGAACTGATCGTCTCTCCCCCAATGGAGGAACAACCGGAGGTTAAGTTGAAGAAGAAGACGCTGATAGTAGAATTTGAAGAAGATCTGAGGGCCAATACAACCTATACATTTAATTTTGGTGATGCCATAAAGGACCTGCATGAAGGGAACAAACTTCAGAATTTCGAATATGTCTTTTCTACCGGAGATATTCTCGACTCCATGTCAATAAAAGGAACGCTGAAATATGCTGAAAATCTTGAAGTACCTGAAGGCCAGGTCTCCATCATGCTTTACACAGATCTAAGGGATTCAGTACCCCTGACCGAGATACCACTCTACGTCGGGCGATCCAATGACAGCGGGGTCTTCAGTGTGAATAATTTACGCCCGGATATTTACAAAGTCTTTGCTTTGAAAGATGGAAATAATAATTTTCTATTCGACCTTCCAACGGAGGAGATAGCCTTCCTTGATTCCAGCCTGATCCTGAATCCTGATTTCACGCGTCAATTGCTGGGAGATTCGGCGGTTTCCCAAATGATGCACGACACTGTTTCGATAGATTCGACGGGAATTGTTGCAGATTCTGCAGCGCAACATGGCCCGGACCTCAACTCCATCTATATTGATCTGGAATTGTTTACAGAGGCATCTGAAATTCAGTATATTACTGATTATACCAGAGAGGACCGGCGAAAACTACAACTTGCTTTTGCGCTTCCTCTTACAGATAGCTTCACGTACAGGTCACTGCAGATGGATGATGAAGAAAGCCCTGAATTCCTGGAATATTTTTCTTCTGATCGTGATAGCCTGACACTCTGGTTGAAGGATTCTGTTGACTATAAGAAAGATAGCATTACACTGCAGGTTAATTATACTGTAAAAGATACAACAGAGAGGTATATAACCAGGACCGATACACTTTTACTTGCATACAGGGAAAAACAAACCAGGAGCAGAAGGGGGCGTGAGGTTGAAGGGGAAGAGGAGAAACTGGTGGTTCATACCATCAGGAACAGCGGGAACATGGATCTTAACCGGGACCTTCCATTTGTTCTGGATTTCCCTTTAAAAACGATAAATGATTCACTTATCTCACTGATTCAAATTGACGATTCAATTGAGATACCGGTTCCGTTTCAGGTGGAAACTGATACGCTGAATCCTTACAGGGCGGATCTTAAATGTTCCTGGGAACCTGCCACCGTTTACTCATTGGCAGCACTTCCGGGTGCCATTTCAAGTATATATCCTTTGATGCATGACACCATTAATTTGACATTTAAAACACATGCCATGGAGGATTATGGCCAGATACTGCTTTCACTGAATCATGTAAAAGATCAGGTAATCGTTCAACTTTTCACGGGCAAGACCCTGGTTTCCCAAAGGAGTGTGAGCGAAGATGCACAATATGCTTTCCCGTACCTTGCACCAAAGACTTACCATATTAAATTTATCCATGATATCAATAAAAACGGGAAATGGGATACTGGAAATTACTTGGAGAAATTACAACCCGAACCGGTTGAACTTCTCCCTGTAGAGATTGATGTAAGATCAAACTGGGATCATGAGGTTTCCATGACCCTGGTTAAATAGGCCATCATTTTACTGCTTTCCCATCCAGGCGCTTCCAAATCAATGCCGCAGCACCCAGGACTGCAATATTTTTATCCAGCAGTGCTGAAGGAACAATATCGATCTTATTCCTGTAGATTGGCAGGAGGTGTTCTTCCATACTTTTTTTGGCAGGATCTATAATCCATTTCCCCGCTTTGGCCAATCCTCCGAATATAAATATAAGGGCCGGACTGATATGGGCCACTGTATCAGCGAGTGCACGCCCCAGCAGATAACCGGTTCTTTCAAATGCCTTAATGGCGATGGGATCTCCGGATTCGGCCAGATCTGTGATCATTTTGGGTTTTAAATTGGAGAATGGGATATTTCGAACCGCACTCTCTATATTCTCTTCAGCCATCAATTCATAAACGGTTCGTTTGATTCCTGTGGCTGACACATAGGCTTCAAGGCAACCCCTTTTCCCGCAACCACATTGACGGCCGTTATCATAGACCAGTACGTGTCCCAATTCTCCCGCAAAACCATCATGCCCGTAAATAATATCCCCGTTTACCACAAGGCCGCTTCCAAGACCGGTACCGAGGGTGATCATCAAAAAATTCTTCAGATCACCGGCATCACCAAACAGCATCTCTCCCAAAGCTGCTGCATTTGCATCATTGGTGACAAGAACAGGCAGGTGGAACTGCTTCTCCATCAGTTTTACAAATTCAATTTTCCCTTTCCAGGCCAGGTTAGGTGCATTTTCAATGGTTCCAGCATAGTAATTTCCGTTGGGCGCACCCACACCGATGCCAAGCATCAGGAACGAAGTATTGATTTTCTCCAGACTCTGCATCACATGCGAATGAAGAGCCTGAATAAATTCTTCTATAGTCGGGTAGCCACGGGTACTAATTTCATCTTCGAAATGAATGGATCCTTCACGATCCACCAAACCTATTTTTGTAAAGGTTCCTCCAATATCTATTCCAAGAACAACTTCCAGCGCCATTTGATTTGATAGATTTGATTATAACGCATAAAAGTAATAAATCTCATCTGATTTGGTTAAATTAGCCGATATATCTAAAACCCAGATCATGACCAATTTTATTGTACCCATTGACTTTTCACCGGATTCTTTGAAAGGTCTTGAGTGGGCCATACTGTTTTCTCAGCAAAAAACCGTGAATATCCAGATGGTCTATGTTTTGACCAATAGTTCCAATTTTCAGAGCAGGGTTGTGGAACAGGAACATCAGTATGCTGAAACCCAGTTTAAAAAGCTGATAAAAGAAAAGGGACCATCATTGGGTAATCAATCAAAACTCCGGTATATTATTAAAAAAGGGAAGGTGTACCGGGAAGTTGTGAACCAGGTGAATTCCTATAAGAACGCTGTTGTATCTGCCTCAACCCATGGTGCATCAGGCTTTGAAGAGCTGTTTGTCGGGAGCAATGCCCTGAAAATAATAGCAGCTATAGACCAGCCTGTATTTACAATTCGGACCTACGTTCCCCAGGAGATCCATAAAATTGTCGTTCCTATTAAGATGCATAGCGACACCCGGCAAAAAGCCCCGGCTGCTGCGGACCTGGCAGAACTATTTGGAGCAGAATTACACGTGATCTCCGTTTCGACCCGGAATAATACACGTGATCTCAACAGGCTGGAGTCCTATTCAAAACAGGTTATCAACTATTTTAAGGCAAGGGAGTTAAAGACATTTGCCAAAACCCTGGTGGGGGATAGTTTGCCAACCCTGACCTGCAATTATGCAGAAACGGTAGGTGCCGATTTAATCACGATTATGTCGAGCGCCCTGGATAAATGGAATGTTTTACTGGGAAGCTTTGCACAGCAGATGGTAAACAGTTCCCCTGTACCACTGCTGCACATCACCCCTAACGAGAAACAGATGCCTACTGGATTCAGCAATTTTGGAGGATAGATAATAAGCAAGCAAAAATCACATACGGATTTAAGCCTGGAATTGCAGTTGAAGGCTCTGATGGATTCACTGCCTTTTGCCGCATGGTTTAAGGATGAAAAAGGGAAATTCACCCAGGTTAACAAAATATTTTTGACCACCCTTGGAAAAGAGGTGTCACAGGTTATTGGCAGGGGAGCAAACGAGGTATTTGATAAGGAAGAGGCCAGGCAAAATGAGGAGGGAGAACATGAGGCTCTCCAAACCGGTAAGATCAGTGAATCTACCTATTCAAATGATAAAAGGATCATTAAGACTGTTCATTTTCCCGTTAAAGATGAAAACGGTGTACTGAATGGGACGGGTGGATACCGCGAAGACATAACCAATCTGACCGGTTCACTTCAGGTACTGCACAGGGAAAGAGAAACCCTTGAAGTGCTGCTGGAGAGCATGCCGCTCTGTATCTTTTTTACTGACAGGAATCAGCGGTATATCAGGGTGAACGAGATGATGGCAAAATTGCTGAGGATTTCAGAGCCCGGGGAAGCTATTGGTAAGACCAACAAGGTATTCTTCACAAAACGGGTGGCAAGGAAAATGATTGAGGAGGACCGGACCATTATGGAAACAGGTACTCCTATTGTAAATAAGATCCTCTATTTTGAAGATGAAGGAGTTGAGGGTTTCTGGATGGAGAAGAATAAAATTCCTATCCGGGATGAGCGGGGAGTAATCACCATGATTATGGGATTTTTCAAGGATGTTTCGGATCTGATGAGAATCGAAAATGAGCTGAAGCAAGCGCGGGACCGTGCGGAAGAGTCGGACAGGTTGAAGACCTCGTTTCTGGCCAACATGTCACACGAAATCAGGACTCCAATGAACGGCATTGTTGGATTTGCAAACCTTTTGAGAGATCCGGGGCTGGCTGAAGATAAAAAAGACCTGTTCCTTAAGCATATCGAGCATTCATCCAATCAACTTTTAAACATCATTGATGATATCATCGATATTTCAAAAATTGAATCAGGACAATTGAAGATCTCCAATAAACCGGTACGGATCAACGCCATCCTGGAAGAGATCTATTCGTCTTTCTTTCATCGCATCAGGGGAGATGCTCCAGGTGAAAAACGTGTGGACTTCAAACTGATCAAAGGAGATGAATCGGCCAATTTTACTATAGTTACAGATGATTTCAGACTGAGCCAGATATTTAATAACCTTATCGGTAATGCCATCAAGTTCACGAAGGAGGGACATATCACTTTTGGTTATTCAATGAAGGATCACAGGCATGTTGAGTTTTTTGTAAGCGATAGCGGAATTGGGATCCCCAACAATAAACAGAGGCTTATTTTTGACAGGTTTGGACAGGTGAACCAGGAACGATCACTTCAACAGACAGGAACCGGACTCGGATTGCCCATATCCAAAAGCCTGGTTAACCTCATGGGGGGTGAGATGTGGGTTGAATCTGCTGTTGGCAAAGGAACCACATTCTATTTTACCCTTCCACTGGTGGTTGAGCAACCTGTTGAGGAACCCAGGGTACTGATTTCCAATAAGACCTATAACTGGAGCAACAAAAATATCCTTGTAGCTGAGGATGAAGAATTAAACTGGCTCTTCGTAAAAGAGATGTTGCGGCAGACCGGAGCCACAATACACAGGGCAAGGAATGGTCACGAAGTGATTGAACAAACCCGTAAACTATCGCCGGATGCCATACTGATGGATATAAAAATGCCCGGGTTAAGCGGTATTGATGCGGCCAGGAAAATAAGGAGTTTTAATGATAAAGTTCCTATTATAGCCCAGACAGCTTATGTTATGGCAGAGGAGAAGGAGGAAAGCATCCGGGCCGGTTGCAATCATTTTGTAACCAAACCACTGGACAGGACAACGATCATGGAACTTATTGACTCCTATTTCAGATGAAAAAGGCAGTGATCATTGTGGCAGCCGGATCGGGAAGGAGGATGGGAGGAGACCTCCCGAAACAATTTCTCCTGATCCAGGAAAAGCCTTTGATCATCCACACCCTGGAGAAGTTTCTGCGTTTTGATCCCGACATAAAAGTAGTAGTTGTACTGGCAGAGGCGCACAGAAAGCTGTGGGATCAGCTGGCAGGCTCTTATAAAATTACAGGGGGCATTACTCTTATCAATGGGGGAGACACCCGGTTTGATTCTGTAAAAAACGGGCTTGAACTGGTTGAGGACGGGATTATCACAGGGATTCACGATGCCGTCCGACCACTTGTAAGCCTGGATACGCTGGAACGTAGTTTTGATGCTGCGGTTAGGGAGGGGAGCGGGATACCGGTGGTAGAGATGGAAGAATCGGTAAGGATCCTGGGCAAGGATGGAACTTCATCCCGGATGGACCGAAACATGTTAAGAAGGGTTCAAACCCCCCAGGTGTTCAGATCCGAAAGGATCAAACAGGCATATCTGCAGGCAAACAGCAGATCCTTTACTGATGACGCTTCAGTTTACGAGTCGGTTTATGGACCTGTAACCCTGGTGGAAGGCAACAGGGAAAACATCAAGATCACTACACCGACGGACATGAAGCTGGCATCATTGCTTATTGGCTCTGTTGGCTGATTTCCCCACCCACACTGCTATTAAAAACTTTCTGGTCCGGATTCCCCAGGTAACCTACAAATGCTTTACTGGTAGCATTGGCATCCAGAAATCCCATGCTGTTGATTTTGACCTGGGCCCCTGTAGCTGCCTTAACCCAGGTTTTTTGAGCCTCAAGTTCATATGCCAGGTAATTTCCTAAAGTGTAGGCATTAACAAGTTGACTCCGGGTTTTCCCGCTAAGTATGATATCGGCTCCCTGGTTTACCCTGCCGCTGATGGAATCCGTAGCGACATCCAGTTCAATTTTACCGCCGGTCTCTGCCTTTACAGTAAGGACCCCGGTCTTCAGGATATCGGGAGACTGAATTACCGCTCCCCGCCTGACTTCAAGTACAGAAAGGACTTTATAGTATAATTTTACCTGAATGGCAGGCTCACTGCCAAGTTCAATGGGCGTCTTAAGCGACAGGGTGTTATCAGCCCACTCGATATCGAGCTTATCGGGTACCCTGTTCCCTTCAAATACCAGTTGCCTGGAATCAAAAGCCACCAGTTGAAGGTGGATATTACCGGTCACCTTAACTACTTCAAAATTGTTTTCAGCAGGTATAATATACTCCTGTGCAGATACAGTTATTTGTATGATCAGGAAGATTGAATATGTCAGAATCGTTCTCATAGCTGACTTTATAACGTCAAAAATACGTACAAATTATTTATTACCTTGCACAACTTGAGCATGATGCAAATGGCAAAGGCAATAAAATTGTTAATGGTTTGTTTTCTGCTGGGTCATGTAACAGAAACATTATCGCAAGAATCCTTTACCATAAGTGATGATAAATTAGTCATTCACGACATCCAGATAACCGGTAATACAATCACCCATCCATCCGTTATTCTGAGGGAGCTGTTGTTCTCTATAGGTGACACTGTATTAAAAATGCAGCTGCTTCCCGATATCCAAAGGAGCCAGGATAACCTGCTTAACCTGGCCATTTTCAATTTTGTCCATTTTGATGTCAGGCATCTGAGTAACAACCATATCGATGTACTCATATCGGTTGTGGAACGCTGGTATATCTGGCCGATACCTATCCTGGAGTATGCTGACAGGAATTTCAGTACTTTTATTCAGAACAAGGACTGGGATAAGATTAATTATGGAGCCTGGTTGAAATGGAATAATTTCAGGGGCAGGAACGAACTGCTCACCGGCAAACTCAGACTGGGATATATTAAGGAGTACTCACTGGCCTTCGCAAAACCCAACCTTGGCAAGAGTCTGTCACACGGGGTTTCCGCCGGTTTCAATATCAATCAGCAAAACGAAGTTTATTTAGCTACAGTCAACAATTTACCGGTAGAATACAGACCAAAACAAAAGCCTGCACAGACAAGATTCAATGCATTTGCAAGTTATACCTACAGAAGGAAATATTTTACCTCCCATTCACTCAGATTCGAGTTTTATAACTACCTGGTATCAGATTCTGTAGCCATCGTTAACAGCAATTACCTGGGAGGCGGGGACAAACAGCGGCAATATTTTTCACTCACATATGAATTCGATTATGATATCAGGGATTCAAAGGTTTATCCGCTTGAGGGATTTAATGTGAGCATCAGGGCCGAACAGATTGGACTCGGACTCATCAAAGACTTTGATTACCAGACTTTTCGTTTAACTGGCATCATGATGTATCACCAGAAAATTATCAACCGGCTCTATTTTTACAATGCTACGAAAGCAAGATACACCAGCAGAAAGGTCCTGCCCCATTTTCTGAATGAAGCCCTGGGCTATGAGGAATATTTAAGCAGTTACGAACCCTATGTTATAGATGGGACTGATTATGTGATCTCTGTTTATAACCTGAAGTTCCAGGTGGTGAAACCGAATACCTATACCATTCCATTTATAGGCATGGAACAGTTTAATAAAATCCACTACGCCGTGTATCTCAATCTCTTTGCAGATGCAGGGTATGTCAATAACGACTTCCCCAACCCGACCAACACGATGGTCAACACATGGCAGTTTTCGACGGGGGCCGGGCTTGATCTTGTGACCTACTACGACCAGGTTTTCAGAATTGAGTATTCTGTAAACCGGTATGGGGAACATGGATTCTTTTTCCATGTTGAAACGCCCTTTAGCAGATGGTAAAGTAAATGTTCATGATGGATCGATCCAGTCACCCTCGGTTTTTACCAGGTTGATCAGCGCCTGAAGTGCCTCTTTTTCAGGAATGTTCCTGATCCGGGCTTCTTTACCCCTGTAAATAGTTACCCGGCCCGGCCCGGCTCCCACATATCCGTAATCAGCATCGGCCATTTCACCGGGACCATTTACTATGCAACCCATCACCCCAATCTTCAGGGTGGTCAGGTGGGAGGTCGCACTGCGTATCTCCTTCAGGCGGGTTAGTATGTCAAAATGTGTACGGCCACACGAGGGGCAGGCGATATATTCTGTTTTGGTGATCCTGGCACCGACTGCCTGCAGGATGTGAAGTATGGTATCGTTAATACCTGATGGTGCCATGTGTGGATTTTCCACCCACACTCCATCGAGAGTGCCATCAACCAGCAGGGCCCCCAGCTCGCCTGCCAGCTCTATCTGGAAAGTGGAGATATCAGTTGTATCGGTGGAGGTCCTATAGAGGATAGGGGCCGCCCTGTTCAATTTGCAGAACCGGTTTATACGGGCCTTGATCTCCTGGATTGAACGGTTGCCCTTTTCAATGATTACCATTTTCGCACCATCATCCAACAACTGATGATCCTGCTCCCACTCTTCGAACCGGACACTGTAACCATTCAGATCACCGGGTTTCAAATCAGCTTCAGGATCAGGTGGTTCCGGGCTGACAATTTTAACCCTTTTCCCTTTTCCGACCCCGAGTACGGGCATAGATCTTCTCCGGGAAAAGCCAAAAGGATTCCAGGCCAGATCCAGGTATGGATTGTAGGGAAGTTGTACCGGTTTTGGAAATGAAGCCACGATCTGCGAGGCTACAGGCAATTCCATTTCAGGAGGTTCTGTAAGTGAAACCCGGATAGTATCGCCCATACCTTCCAGGAGCAGGGGAGCCATACCCACAGCCGATTTAATCCGGCCTTCCTGGCCATCTCCTGCTTCAGTGACCCCCAGGTGCAGCGGATAGGCCATTCCCTCCAGGTACATCTGGTAGGTAAGAAGGCGAACCGATTGTACCATCACTCTTGGATTACTCGATTTCATGGAGACCACCACGTTGGGAAAGGACTCTGCCTTGCAGATCCTCAGGAAGCGCATAGCCGATTCTACCATTCCCTCAGGTGTGTCCCCGAAGTGTTTCATAATAGAATCCTCCAGGGAGCCATGATTGACCCCAATCCGAATGGCCGTTCCATGTTCGCGGCATGTTCTGAGAAGTTCAGGAAGGAGATCATCAACGCTTTTTCCTTTCAGGTAATTTCCCGGATTGATCCTGATTTTATCGGTTACCGCTGCCGCTTCTATGGCCAGCCCGGGTTTGAAATGAATATCGGCTACAACAGGAACGCGGTATCCTCTCCTGTGGAGTTCCTTTCGGATCTTCTCCAGGTTCTGGACCTCACGTTTTCCCTGGGTGGTTAACCTGACGAGTTCTGCACCTGCCTCAATCATGCCAATGCATTGAGCTACGGAAGCCTTCACATCATTGGTATCTGTATTGGTCATGGATTGTATCCGGACCGGTTGATCACCTCCCAGGATAAGGTTCCCGATAACGATTGGATTTGAACGGTAAAGTTCCATTCCGCTAATTCATTTCCCAGTCAGCTCCGTCTTTCCGGTCTTTAACGGTGATTCCCAGATTGGTCAGCTCTTTACGGATTCGGTCTGCAGTTTCAAAATCACTTTTTAATTTGGCATCGGCCCTTAATTGCAGGATCATCTCAATAAGCTCGCCTGTGATCTCATTAGAAGGAGAGGACTCCTGGTTCATATCGATTCCCAGTACTGAGAAAACCCATGAGTGGTAAATGGATTTGAGTTTTTCCAGATCTTTCTTATTGATGGTCTCCTTCCCTTCAGCCAGCTTATTGATCTGAGTAATACCACTCAGAAGATGACCTATCAGTCTGGCGGTATTCATATCATCCTCCATGGC
>Ga0307417_10000336_pt1 | contig 19648 bp, 21 predicted proteins | sample SalMarWE160210MG_2_FD_202514 | JGI IMG/M metagenome (GOLD analysis project Ga0307417, IMG submission 202514) | Salt marsh sediment microbial communities from the Plum Island Ecosystem LTER, Massachusetts, United States - WE1602-10 | ecosystem: Environmental > Aquatic > Marine > Intertidal zone... | reverse complement strand
ACAAGACAGGGACCATCACCATGGGGAGGCCCTCCGTGGACAACGTGATCTTATCTGCTGGTTTCACCCATTCTGAAGAAGATCTCCTGAGGCTCGGAGCATCCGTGGAAAAGGGTTCCGAGCACCCGTTGGGCCGGGCCATCGTCAAAGAGGCGGAAGAAAGGGGGCTCGTCCTTTTCAAGCCGGAGGAATTCAAGGCCCTGAGAGGGGCGGGAGTCCATGCAAAAATAGAAGGTCAGAATGTCCTGGTGGGGAAACCCAACTGGCTTGAGGAAAAAGGTGTTTCGCTGGAGGGACTTGACGGTGAGATAGCCGCCTTGCAGGGTGAAGGCAAAACGGTGATGGCCGTGGCGGTTGACGGGAAACTTGGCGGCCTTATTGCCGTGGCGGACAGAGTGAAGCCTGAATCGCGTGAGGCTGTTTCGTTCCTTCACAAACAGGGACTTCACGTCATTATGCTCACAGGGGACAATGTCCAGACAGCCAGGGCCATTGCCTCTGAGGTGAATATTGATGAGATCATCGCAGAGGTGAAACCGGAAGAAAAGGCCGACAAGATCAAGCGGTTGCAAGAGGACGGAGCCAGGATAGGGATGGTGGGCGACGGAATCAACGATGCCCCGGCGCTGGCTCAGGCAGATGTGGGATTCGCCATCGGCACGGGAACTGACGTGGCCATAGAAGCCGGTGACGTCATTCTGGTGAGCGGGAACCTGACAGGGGTCTCAAAGGCCGTAAGGCTCAGCAGAAAGACCATGCGAACCGTCATGCAGAATCTCTTCTGGGCCTTCGCCTACAATGTGGTCTTGATTCCGGTGGCTGCGGGGGTGCTGTATCCCTTCGATTTCATGCCCTCCTTTCTGAGACAGCTTCACCCCATCCTGGCGGCCCTGGCCATGGCCATGAGCAGTATAACGGTTGTCTCCAACAGCCTTCTGCTTTACAAAGCGAAGATCGATTAAACAGCGGGACAGCTTAACGGGTTGCAAAAATTGATGACTTCGTAAGAAGCTGGTTTATGCCGCAAGCGGCAGGTTATGAACAATGAAGAGGAACCGAACCTGACTTTTTCAAATGCTTTCTAAAAACTTCGGCGGCGATGGACGCCGATTTGGGGTTTGGCGCAACGTCATAGAAGCGCGTAAGGCTTGAGCGGATTAAACCCCAAATAGCCGTCCATGTCGGAGTTCGGTGCCAAGTGCACTATGAGAAAGCGTCCGAAAAAGACCCTCAGGCTCTCCTCCTGATCTCCGGTGAATGAGACGACTTCGTTGGAAGTCATCGCCGTGCCCATGGACGGACTTTTACGGTTCCATCGATAATTTGGGTTAAAGGTGTTTCAAAGGATGCCGAATAGTAAGGTGCAATGGAAATAGTCGTCACCCACAAGAACGCCGACTTTGATGCCCTGTCCTCTCTCGTTGCGGCCTCGATTATCTATCCCGAAGCCGTGCCCCTGCTGCCCAGAACGCTCAATCCCAATGTCAGGGCCTTTCTGTCCATCCACAAGGACCTTTTTCCTTTCTCCCATTCCGGTGAGATTGATCCGGAGGATGTAGACCGGGTCATTGTCGTAGATGCGGCGCAGAGCTCCAGGGTTGACCTCCCCCAGGGCCTGCTGGAGAGAACCGGTCTCGAAATCCATGTGTGGGATCATCATCTGGCCCAGGCCTGTGATATGGCTGCGTGCCGGATATGCCAGGAGGAGGTTGGGTCCACCACCACACTGCTTACGGCGGAATTGGAGAAAAGAGGAATCGGACTTTCTCCCATCCAGGCCACGCTCCTGCTGGCCGGTATCTACGAAGACACGGGCAATCTGACGTTTCCGGGAACCACCGCAAAGGATGCCAGGGCGGCCGCTTACCTCCTGGACCAACGGGCCGACCTGAATGTCATCAAGAACTTTCTAAGACCCGCCTATGGACCCAAGCAGAAAGACGTCCTCTTTCAAATGCTCCAAAATTCCAGCAGAGTCAGGTTGAACGGCCATCACGTCAGCATCAACAGGGTGGACATCGAAGGACATACCCCGGGTCTTGCCGTGGTGTTGGGCATGTATCAGGATATCGTCAATGTGGATGCGGCCTTCGGGATTTTCACGGAAAAGGAAAAAGGGCACACTATCGTCATCGGTCGGAGTGAGGTGGAAGGATTGAGCGTGGGCAGCATCATGCGAAGCATGGGGGGCGGCGGCCATCCCGGCGCAGGGTCCGCCCTGTTCAAGGAAGTCAACCCGGAGGCGGTGGAGGAATGGATCATTGAATTGATCAAAGGGAATCAACAGGCTTCAGTCCAGGTGGCCGATCTCATGTCATTCCCGGTCATGACGGTTTCAGCTGAAACGCCTATGGAAGAGGTAGCCGCGGTTCTGCGGAAGACTGGCTGCACCGGGATCCCGGTCGTAAGAGAGAAGAGGGTGGTTGGAATCATTTCACGAAGGGATTTCAAGAAGGTGAAGAAAGCAGCACAACTGAAGGCCCCTGCAAAGGCATTTATGTCAGGCAAGGTCTTTGATATTCCTCCGGAGAGCAGTGTGCTCCAGGCCGCCCGCATGATGATTAAACATGATATCGGCCGTCTGCCGGTTGTGGAAAATGGGGAATTGCTCGGGATCGTGACCAGATCCGATACCATGCGGTACTTTTATGATATGCTCCCGGATTGAGGGCCAGGGATCTTTATTCCTGTTTGAATAACTTTGCCATATCGGGAAGCTGCTGAAAGGTCTTCAGGAATTGATCGGTTCTTGTTAAGAGCCGTGTTTGGAGCACTTTCGATATGCCCTCCATAATCCGGTACCCAAGGAGATGGTCTTCATCCATGATTTTCCTCAAGTCCATTCCCGGGATGGTGATGAGTTCACAGGGTTCGGAACACGTGGCATTGGCCGTGTATAATGATCCCGGCACAATGGCCGACCAGCCAAAAGGATCTCCTGGTTTCACGGCTTCAAGGGAGATCATAATGGTGTCTGATGCCATCAGTTCCAAAAGCACTTTGCCGGTCAGGAGCATATACAACGTATCGGCATCCTGGCCCTCTTCAAAAAGGACCGCCTTTTCCCCAAACAGGCGGAGTTGTGTCAGGGGTCGTATCTTTTCCAGCAGGGACTCTTCCAGGGGAGTCATAAGCCAGATTTTCTTGAGATCACTTAGAGAAACCATACACTTTCCTCCAGTCGACATGCAGACGCTGATGTATTTTTGTGCATCCTGAGAATACAGCGGCAGCGGAAAAATGTGAAATCCGGGTACGCATAGATTAGCTCAGCAGGAAAATAATGACCAGGAAAAGGGCTGCCATGGCTGCGCCGATCCCCGCCGGTATAACGCCTCCGGCAAGATTGTAGTAGAGGCTGGCCTTCTTGATTTCCAGCCTTTTGAAGCGGATACCCTTCATATACCAGTATGTGACAAAGGGCAAGAGGGCGAGTCTCGCGATCCCATCCCTGGCGAAGCGCGCCGCAATACCCGTAATCCCTTTCATGAAGACCTGTTCGCTGACCCGATTCAACCCATTCAGACTCCAATTCATCAAAGAATAAAATATACGTCCGCCTTTTCGGTAGACCCAGTCGATATCCAGGTTGATAGCCCTCATCTCTGCGGGGTATATGCCGGAAAGAATGAGCAGGGTAAAGGCCAGCGCAGAAAAGAACAAAAGCTGGGTCTGTCCCAGAACATGGGGAAAAGTATAGGGTACATAGTGAACGGGGAAGGGCAAGATACGGTACAGCGAATACTGCGGAAAACAACCAATAAAGACGCTCAGAAAGGCGGCAATCCCCATTGCAAAGCGCATATTCAAAGGTGCTTCTTTTGGCCGCATCCCCGAGTCGTGTGAAAAAAAAGCAAAGAAAGGGATCTTAATGCCGGCGTGGTGGAAGACGCCTGCAGAGGCAAATAGAAGAACAAACCATATGACATCCATGTGACCCATGGCGGCAGCATCCATGATCATGGATTTACTTACAAAACCGCTGAATAATGGAAAGGCCGAGATGGATGCGGCTCCCACCATGCAACAGATACAAGTGAAGGGCATTGTCCTGTACAGCCCCCCCAAATCAGTCCCGTTAATTTTGCCTGTGCGATACATCACAGCTCCCATGGACATAAACAGGAGGGCCTTGAATAATATATCGTTAAACGCATGGGCGACGGCGCCGTTTATGGCCAATGCAGTCCCAATGCCTATACCGCACACCATGAAACCGACCTGATTGATTAGGCTGTAGGCAAGAACCCTCCTGAGGTCATTTTCAATAACTGCATAGAATATTGGAAATGCGGTCATAATAGCACCAATCCAGATGAGGGCACCCGTTCCGGGAAAGGCCCTGGCAAGGGCATAGACGGCGGTTTTTGTGGTAAAGGCACTCAGAAAAATAGTTCCCGTGATGGTGGCTTCGGGGTATGAATCAGTCAGCCAGGGATGAAGCAGGGGCCAGGCACAGTTTATCCCGAACCCAAAGAAAATGAGATAAGAGCCCAATCCGCTTAATCCGATATATCCGAATTCCAATGATCCGGTTTGATTTACGTGAAGGGCGATTCCTGCCAGGAGACACAACCCGCCCGCTGCATGAACAAGGAGATACCGGTATCCCGCCCCCACGGATGCCCCCGTCCTTCGTGCCCAGATGAGCATCACAGAACTTACCGTAAGCATTTCCCAGAAGATGAAAAAAGAGAGTAAATCACCGGCAAAGATCACACCCAACGCGCTACCGGCATAGATTAGTCCAGCCAAGTGCTGCAGATCATCCTTCACATGGAGGGCGTAAAGAAAACATATAAAGGCGATGAGGTGAAAGATATAACCAAAGAGCAAACTGAGCTTGTCAACTTGGCCGAATACCAGATCATATCCCAGCAGATGCAACGTCCAGTGGGTGCCCTCAGGGGTCAGAACCAGGTTTATAAAACCGACTACCGGCAGAAGCAGCAGGTAGGCCCTTTTCCATTTTCCCCTGATGAACGGAACTATCAGTGCCCCGAGGATGAAGATAACCGCCGGAGGGAGTGTATCAATCATAATAGTCCTCTCGTCTCTTGACCAGGGGCCGCAGCACGTATTTGGCCGCAAGGACCAGGACCACACAGGCTACAAGGCCATAGACCGCATAGAATTCCGGCCATTCTGCCCACTGGAAATGGGCGTGCTTGTGAACGAAGAAGTCCAGGATGAGGAGGATACCGAGAGCTGAATAATAACCCGCAAATAGTATCTTTATATTCCTGGGGTTATCAAAGAGGTATTTTTTTGAATCCTGAGACGATTCACGGGATTCCGAACCGGGAGCCTTGACTTTCATCGTTGAGTTTCCCTGTGAATGGCTGTGGGAATGATTTTTCATCACAAATTTCCTTTATGGAGAAAGAGGCGAAGTGCCTGCTTTCTTATACGAGCATCCTTTCTTCTAAGGAAGCGTCTTTATCAGGATAAGTGCCAGGTAAAGTACCCCTAGAGTGATGATGATGAAAAAGGCAGTTTTATACCCCGGAACCGGCTCGTGCCCCAGCTCCATCTTTTCTCTTTTTTCGTTCACGGTTTATGTCCCCCCCAGACTTCGTACCATCATAGTGGCCAGATCAAGAAAAGGCTGTGGATAGAAAAGAAGAAAAATGGAAAACAAAGCAGTTATGACCAGTGGAACAACACAGAACGGCGGTCCTTCCTGAACACCTTTTTCAAACATGGATTCTTCCGGTCTTAAGAAAAAAGCGCGGTATGCAATGGGCATGAAATAGCACGCATTTAGGAACGAACTAAAAAGAAGCACAAAAAGGACGCTCAGGTGGTTGGCCTCAAGGGACCCTAGGACAAGATACCATTTGCTCCAGAACCCACCGCAGGGCGGTAGGCCAATGATGCTTAAGGATGCAATAAAAAAAGCTGCCATGGTCACCGGCATCCTTCTTCCGATCCCGGTCATTTCGCTGATATTTTTTTTCCCGGTGGCAACAAAGATGGCTCCGGCACAGAAAAAGAGGGTGATTTTTCCGAATGCATGCATTGCGATATGGAGTATTCCACCTGTCATGCCCTTGGGTGAGAGTAAAGCTACTCCTAAAATAATATAGGATAATTGCGATATGGTAGAGAATGCAAGAAGACGCTTCAAGTTGTCCTGGGAGAGTGCGATGAGCGAGCCCGCAAGGATAGTGATGGAGGCTACAATAAGAATGGGCGTAGATAAATGGTAAGAAAAAAGCAGATCGGTTCCAAAAATGCCGATCAGGACCCGAACAATACTGAAAACTCCCACCTTCACAACGGCTACTGCGTGGAGCAACGCGCTGACCGGCGTCGGGGCGACCATGGCAGCAGGAAGCCACCCATGAAACGGCATGATGGCGGCCTTGGCAAAACCAAAAAGAAGCATGAAAAGAAGAAGCGCGACAAGGCCCTTGGAGGCGTGTCCTGCCAGGAGCCCAACGGAGGAAAATTCCAGGCTGCCCGTCAGGTGATAAATGATCAGCATGGCCGGGAGCACCAGGCCGATGGACGTCCCAAGGATATAGGTCAGGTATTTTCGTCCCGATTGCCGGGCCTCCCGGTCCTGGTGGTGGGTGACCAGGGGATAAGTGGCCAATGAGAGCATTTCGTAGAAGAGATAGAGGGTGAGCAGGTTTGCGGAGAAGGCCACGCCTATGGTCGCGGACAGGGCCAGGGCAAAGAAACAGAAATACCGCGTTTGGCTGTGCTCCTTGAGCCCGCGCATATAGCCGACCGAATAGACGCTGGTAATGATCCAAAGAGAGGATGCCACCAGTGCGAAGAGCATGCCTAATGCATCTACCTTGAACCTGATGGCTGCGCCCGGGAGAAATTCTACCAGTGTATAGGTGAACTGAGATCCCCTGAGTACCGCGGGAAGCATGGAGATCACAATGAGGAATTTGAGCGCGGCCGCCAGAAAGGTCCACATCTCACGGACATTGGGCTTTCGAGCCGCGGCAATCAATGGGACCGCACAGAGAGATACCATAACAGCCAGCAAGGGCCTTATGGAATTCACCATTTCCATCAACCAATTCCTTTCGGGAGGATGGGTGCGATAAGAGTCGTAACGATGTCGCCGCTGTAAATGCCCACGACCACCAGGCTGACGGCCACGATCAAGAGTGGTACCAGCATCGTAAGGGGGGCCTCTATGATGGATCCCTTGAGCCCGGTTGTATCATTATGAGGTTCCATGGGTTCGAAATAGGCGATTTCAATGATCCTGAAAAAAAGCACCACATTGACAAGACTGCTGAACAGGAGGGCCAGCATGAACCCGTACTGCCCGGCCTGGATGGCCCCGGAAATCAGGTACCATTTGCTGAAAAAGCCGCAGGTGGGAGGCACCCCGATGGCGCTGAGGCCTCCTGCAACAAATGCAGCCATGGTGATGGGCATTTTGCGAAAAAGTCCTTTGAGATGAACAAAATCAAGTTCTCTGATTTTATAGGAAATGTTCCCCACTGCCAGAAACAGGCAGAGAGTCATGATCGCGTCGTTCAGGATATGGAGGATTGCGCCGCTCATCCCCAACCGGTTGCCAAGCCAGAACCCCCCGACCATGTATCCGATCTCCGAAACAATGATATAGGTGAGCATCGTCTTTATGTTTTTCTGGCTGAGGGCAAGGAGAGAGCCCATAACAATGGCAAGGCACGCAAGCCATACAAAGGCATGGCTGATGTGCAGCACGTGAAAGCTGAAATCCGGCAGGAAGACCGAAAACACCAGGCGGATCATCACATAGACCATGACCTTGGTCATGAGAGGGGCGATAACGCTGGTGGCCGCATCGGGGGCGTAAGTGTAAGCATTGGGCAGCCATACATGGAGAGGAAAAAAGGCCATCTTGGTGCAGACCCCCACCATGCAGAATATGAATGCCACTAGCACGGCCTTTGAATGATAAATGGGGGGGAGAAGAGAGGCGATGTCCGCCATATTCAGCGATCCGGTCATGATGTAAAGGTATCCGATGCCGAGCAGATAAAAACAGGCGCCGATGGTCCCGATAAAAACGTAGTTGAGGCTGGCCAGGGGTGCCCGGTCGGGTTGGCCCAGGGCGATGAGGGCATAGGCGGTGAGGGAGGTGATCTCCAGGAGGACATACAGGTTGAAGACGTCTCCGGTAACGGAAATGCCCATTAGGCCGGTGACAAAGAGGACGTAAAGGGTGTAGAAGGTCCCATGTTTTTCCGGAAAATCTGCGACAACGGTTCGGTGGGTTGCCACAAGATTGGTGAGCGCCACCAGAGAAACGATCACCAGCATGAGGCCGTTCAGCAGGTCCACGCGGTAGGCAATACCCCAGGGTGGCATCCAGCCTCCCATGTGATATTCCACGACACCCAGATCAAGGACCCTGAAAAGGAGGCCGATTGCACAGAACACGGAAGTCCCGAGTGCCAGCAGAGCCACCGGAAAACAAAGGGACTTTTTGACCCAGCTCAACCCGCTGATAATGAAGGCGGATAGGAGAGGAACCGTAACGATCAGTACAGGGAAATTGTGGGTCATTTATCTCTCAGACGCATAAGAATTTCATCTTCTTCCAGGGTCTTGTACTTCTGGTAGATTTTTACTGCCAGGGCCAGGGCCACTCCAAAGGTGGAAACAGATACCACAATAGCCGTGAGCATGAGGACATGGGGAAGAGGATTGATGTAATCAGCGACTCTGATGGCATGTCCTGCCACACTTCCTCCGTGTTCTTCTATAATGGGGATCGTCGCTCCCTTCTTGCACGCAATAGAGACATAAAAGAGGATGATCGCTGTTTGAAAAATATTCATGCCCACCAGTTTTTTGATGAGGTTGTTCTTCGCGATCATGGCATAGAGACCGATCATCATCAGGATCGTATAAAGCCAGTAGTTGTACTTTCCGATGATATGATGAATCAACACGTCCATATATCAAAGTCCCTCATCGTGTCTTCCCTCTGAGACGATATTCACGTAGATAGAGAGCATCACGGCCATGACTGCAATGAAGACGCCGATTTCAACACCCAGTATGCCGTATGCCCGGGCCTCTACAGGATCCATTGGTAGTATTGTCGCCAGCTCCTTGTAGTTCAGAAAATTGCCCCCAAGGAGGAGGCAGAGTGCACCTAATCCTGCATAAATAAACACTCCAAGGGCGGAAAGCAGACCGTCCATTTTTTCCTTGAACCGGATGAGAGCGGTCCTCAGATCAAAGGCAATGGCAATGACAATAAAACTGGCACCGAAAATAACCCCGCCCTGAAATCCTCCTCCCGGGCTTTCATGCCCGTGGGCCAGAACATACAGGGCAAAAATCTGTATGAAAGGAACGAGGAACCGACAGACCGTCTTGATGATCAGATCGTAAGGGGTCCACATGGTATCTATCCGCTCAAATTCCTTTGAACTGGCGGGGATAGTCTTATCTCCCTTTATGTGGAGGGTGATACCGGTGGAAATATGTCTGTAATACAGGTCGTCCTCTTTTTTCTTGAATGCCCGTAACAGGATGAAGCAGCTCAGGCCGGCAGCAAATATGACCGTTGTCTCAAACATGGTGTCATAGCCACGGTAATCCGCGAGAATGGAAGTTACCAGGTTCGGGACGTCCGTTTCCTCCAGGGACTTCTGGATATACCGGGGGGAGACATGGGTGCTGGCCGGGGAATTGGGATCTCCCCAGCGCGGAAAATCCTGTGTCGCATACAGGAGCAGGGCCCCACTCAAGCAGACAATAATGAGACCGATTTTTTTCAATCCTTGGTCCTCCGCGTTGTCCTGAATACCGCAGCCACAAAAAAGACGGTACTGACACCTGCGCCGACGGAAGCCTCGGTGAAGGCCACATCCACCGACCCCATGACGGCCCACAGAAGACACATCATGAAGCTATAGGCACCGAAAAGAATCGCGCAGCCAAGGAGATCCTTTACCGAGATGGCTGCGATAGCGCAGACGATAACCAGTGTCAGGATAATAATGTCCAGCTGCGGTATCATGAGCTTTTCTCCTGTTTGTCATGTATTTCTTTCGTCCAGGGCCTGAGCCCGGCGCGCATTCCCGCGTCAACAATGGAATGGGTCGCTGTGGGGCTGGAAAGGAAGACAAATACCACGATGAGAATCATCTTGGCGCTCACCAGTGCGGTGGAGAGGGTGAAATGATGGAGATTATAAAGGGCCATCCCGGCTATCATCAGCAGTGAACCAAGCGTATCCAGTTTGCCCGCAGGATGGAGGCGTGTATAAAAATCGGGAAATCGGAGGATACCGACCCCGCCTCCGGTAAAAAAGACAAGCCCGAACAGGAGCAAAAAAGCAACAACAAAGTCCATGAAATGGGTCTCCTCCTTTCCTGTCGTTCGTTATTAACCATTCAATCACGGGCCGTCAGCCCAATCCCGCCAGTGGCGGGACTCAACCGGCCAATGGGAACAACGGGCGAACGGGCAAACCGGTTAACCTACTTATACGGTGGTTCTTCATAGAGCCCTTTGCGTTTCTGGAAGTATCGTGATCCAGCGAGAACAGCGATAAAGTTGAGCATGGCGTAGGCCAGCGCAATATCCACAAACATGTCCACCCGTCCGTAGAGCAAGCCAATGATCAGGAGCAGAACCACCGTTTTGCTGCCGATGGCATTCACTCCGATCAGTCGGTCCAGTACCGTTGGTCCGAACACACCGCGATAGAGCGACAATACCATCAGGACGCAGAGGTAAAGACCAACAGAAAGAAAAAAAGTATGCATCAATCTTCTCCAAATGCCCTGGCGACCCTTGCCTCCATTTCACCGGGGAGGGCCTCAGCGGATACCTTGTCAATGGCGTGGATCTTGAAATCACCGTCTACCGAAACTGAAACAGTGATCGTTCCGGGGGTCAGGGTAATGGAGTTTGCAAAGCTGACCAGGGCTAGATCCTTGGTCAATTTGCTCTGAAAGCGGATAATGTGAGGATCAATCAGGTCAAGCATCCGGGGGTGAAATGTCAAGTACAGGAGATGCAGATTGGCCAGCCAGATCTGATAGAGGAGCCATGGGGTATATTTCAGGAAGCGCCACATGGAAAGCAGGAGACGTTCCGGTTTCCCTTCAGGGAATAGGAGATCGCTGGAGATGTACGAAACGAGCGCACAGGAGAGAAGGCCCAGGGCCAAATGGAGGAAATCAAATTTTCCCGAGAGCAGAATCCATAGCCCGAAAAGGGCTGCAAACGTGATGAGGAAAGGGGCCGTCTTTGCCCCGGGAGTGCCGGACTTCCGGTGAGAATTATCTTGAGACGCTAACGATCGTCCATTAGTCCTGCTTGTTGACAATGATGCTTTCCCTCCTTGCATGTCATCCAAGGGGTATCCGGATGGAAAAAGTGGTGCCCTGTCCCTGGAGGCTCCGGCAGCGCATTTCTCCGCTCAGCTTCTTGATGATATTGCCGCATATGGCTAGACCCAGCCCCGTCCCCTTCCCGCGTGGCTTGGTGGTATAGAAAAGATCAAAGATCTTTTTCTGGACCTCCTCGCTCATCCCGGTTCCGCTGTCGGAGACCTGGATTTGAGCCTCGCTTTCGGACAGGCTCGTTTCCAGTTTGATGGTTCCCCGGCCTTCCCCTTTTTCCTTGATGGCATAGATGGCATTGGTGAGTAGATTGACGAAAACCTGTTCCAGTTGCTTGGGGTCGGATTTCAGGATGAGTGGGCCGTCAGCGAATTCATAGACAATGTCTATTTGTTTGTATTTCAGCTCCGGATCAAGAAATTCCACGGTCTCTCTGATCAATTCATGGATATCGAATTGTTTTTTGGTGGGTTCGGAATCCCTCGCAAATCCGAGTACTTGTTTGGTTCTGCTCCTGCAGCGTTTGGTCTGTTCTACAATATCTTTGAATATTTTTTCAAGTTCTTCCTTGTCTTCCTGTTTTATCCCCTCGGCGTCCGCGGTTACGACTGAGCCCCATCCGGCCGCCTCATTGATGACCGCCAGGGGATTGTTGATCTCATGAGCCACTCCGGCGGCGATGCGCCCCATTTCCGCGAGCCTGTCTATGCGAATAAGGTCTTCCTGGAGGCTCTTCCGGCTGGTGACGTCCCTGCAAATCCCCACGGTCCCGATGCTCTGATTGTCGGCGTTTTTCAGGTTCGCCAGAGAGATATCGCAGTAAACGTCCTGTCCCGTCTTGTGCAGGAATGGAAAGTCAGTGGCAGCGGCACGGCCATCTTGATCTGAAAGTTCAAAAAGCTTATGAAAAGCCTCCGGGTCCTGGGCCAGGGTACTGACGGGTTTCCCTGCGATCTCCTGCCATTCATAACCCAGGACCTCCTCGCCGCCCCTGTTGAAGGAGACCAGAAAACCGTTTAGGTCGGCAACAAAAATAATGTCGGAGGAGTTCTGAAGAACCGAACGGAGAAGGGTTCGGGTTTGCTGGATTTCGAACTTGGTTTCGCCGAGTTGACCGTATTTGCGTGGCCTTGAAAGAAAAATAGTTTTGAGTCTTTGTCCAATGGATTTTCGACCAAAATTATTCGTCATTCAAATATGTCCCCGTTCGCGTTGGCTTGTGGTGCGCCCCTGGAACCCCTGCGGCTTGGCAGTAGGGCCTACCCCGCACGCTACCTTCAGCGGTTATCCCTGAACGGCACAAGTTGGCAGAACGTTTTGAAAAACTATAATAATTTTAAGGAATCACTCTATTCCATAAATTTTGCGCAACCCTTTTATGGCCTTTTTTATGCCCTTGGCGCCCATGCCGGATCGGTAAATCTCTTCGACCTGTTCCTTGAACTTTACGGACTGAATTTCTTCCTTTTTCTGATGGGCTTCTTTTATGGTTTCAACGAGATTTTCATAATCGATAGGTTTGAGGAGGTACTTGTAGGCGTCCTGCTGGCCGCTTTCCAGGGCTGAATCTATGGAGCCGTGGCCCGTGAGGACGATACACTGGATGAGGGGTTGGATCTCTTTGAGCCGTTTCTGAGTCACGACGCCATCGATGCCCGGCATCTTGAGGTCCACGACGGCCACGTCAAAAAAATTGTCTGCGGCCACCTCGAGTGCTTCTTCTCCTGAAAAGGTCGCCTTGACTGTAAAACCTTCTTTCAATAGGCGCTTTGAGAGGTAATCCAGAAGAGTCTGTTCATCATCTATGAGGAGAACTTTGATATCGGGTTTATTGCTCATAACCAACTCCTTGATGTCGATTGGAATCAATTGGAAGGTAGAGACAGAAACCCTTATACTGATCGATCGGTTTCATGTCAAGCCATTTTATTGACCCTGAGAAATGGGACAAAACGTCCCGGCTGACCCAGTTGTTTCTTGACAGCGGGGGATGATCCATACTATATTTAATTCAAATTCAAAAATCCGCTCATTGGATTTTTGCAACCAACTTCCTGTCACGAAAAAAATGCACTTCTTCATGAACGGGTGCGTAGAGGTTAGATACGAAGGGCGATCAGGGGTGGCAGACTTCTGATCCTGATTCGTGAATGGGCTCTGTGTGAAAACGGACCTATCGTGCTGCCTGTCCAGTGTTGAATCTCTTCCGGGTTTTTGCTATAATTCCACCTCCGAAGTCTTCTTGTTGAGTGCCGGCTGACCGGGGCTACTACCTTCTGTTTCCTCTTGCTTTTTGTCTTGCCGCTGAATTCCCAGATCATCCGGGTAAATCCGACCTTAACCGGGCGGAATAGCCTTTATCCATAAGAGCCAGTTTCAAAACGTTCAATTTTGTTCGAGGTCAAGAAAGGCGAAAATTTTAACCACAGGAATATGTTGGATATTTCGAGGATTAAAATTGTCGTCTGCCGCAGAGATCGGGCAAAAGGGGGTGTTTTGAAACTGGCTCATAATGATATACAAATGTGAGACCCTGTTTGGAAAATGGGGTGGTTTGCACTCGCTGACCAACCAAGGGAGGATTTGCGCATGGGCGGACAGAAACGGCTGTTGATCGTTGACGATGATCCCGATTTTGCATCGGCGATCAAGAGAATCCTGGTTTCAGCAGGTTATGAAGTGGAGAAATCCGGGGATGTGGATGAAGGCATGAAGGCCCTTGAGCGATCACGCCCGGATCTGATCCTCCTGGATGTCATGATGGAAAACTTTGATGATGGTTTCAACATGTGTAGAGACATCAAGGAGGATGACAGATACAGGGATATCCCCGTCATCATCCTTACTGCGGTTACGGAGGTAACGGGTCTCAAATTCAGCCCTGAGACCGACGGGGATTATCTCCAGGCGGAAGCCTTGCTTGAAAAACCGGTTAGTTCAGACGTGCTGCTGGACAAGATCAATGAACTTCTGGGGCCGGAAAAAGGGAGTCGCAAATGATCATTGAAAGGGGGCGTGTCCTGGTTGTTGACGACGAAGAGATCATCAGGGATTCCTGTGCGCGGGCCCTGAAAAAGGAAGGACATATTGTCAGGACTGCGGCCGATGGCCATGAAGGTGTCAAGGTGTTCCAAGAGTTTCATCCCGATCTCGTCCTGATAGATCTCAAGATGCCTGGAAAAGACGGCATCGAGGTGCTGAAAGAGATGGAGGAGATGGATCCGGATGCCGTGAAGATCATCGTCACCGGTTATGCGACCATCTCTTTGGCCGTTGATGCCATGAAAAAGGGGGCATATGACTTTCTTGCCAAGCCTTCCACTCCCGATGAAATCCGCCTGGCTGTCAGAAGGGGCCTGGAAAAGAGAAACCTGTTGTTGGAGAGGGCGGCACTGAGGAGAGAACAGGAAAAGATCAGAAGAAACATGATCTCCCTGGTCTCTCACGAACTGAGATCTCCACTGGCCGCAACAGTACAATATCTCGAGGTAATTCTCGGCGGGATGGCCGGGGAGATCTCCGATGATGTGAAAGAGATGATGGCACGCTGCAGCGAGAGGCTTCGGGAGATGCTGGATCTCGTCCACAGGTGGCTCAGCCTGGCCACATTCGATTCGTTCAAGATGTCTGAACAATTCGAAGATACCAGTCTTCTGGATATCGCCAGGGAGGCCATTTCCTCCTCAAAGCCTCTTGCCGATGAGAATGGCGTGGCCCTGTCCCTTGAAGCGCCGGCTGACCTCTCACCCATCAAAGGGAGCAAGATTCCCCTGGAGGAAACCTTCAACAACCTCATAAGCAATGCGATCAAATACAACCGGCAAAACGGCTGGGTGAAGGTTATCCTGTATGGAAAGGACGAGGAGATCTTCGCCGAGATTCGAGACAATGGTACGGGAATAGGCAGGGAACATCTGGACAGGATATTTGATGAATTTTACCGGGTGGACGGACGTAGAAATTCACCCATAAAGGGGTCCGGGCTGGGACTCTCCATAGTAAAAAAGATGGTCGAAGCCCATGGAGGCTTTATAGAGGTGGACAGCACTGAGGGCCGGGGGACCACCTTTACCATGCGATTCCCAAAGGCTTTTCAAGGTACAAAACGTGTGCAAGCGGACGTGGGAGGAAAATAATATGGCGCAGGCGCTAACGAAAGACGGGAAACCGGATCTTGCCTTTGAGCCTAAATTGGCCAGGATAGAAAGAATCCTGCCGCAAATCAGCGGGCACAGGCTTTTTCAGCTCAGATTCCTGGATAATGCCGTAACAGAGCTTTTTTCCCAGGAACCGGGCCAGTTCGTGGAACTCACGGTCCTGGGCGTAGGGGAGGCCCCCATATCGATTTCTTCTCCTCCCACGCGTCCGGGCTCCATTGAGATCTGCGTTCGCCGGGCAGGTCTTGTCACAAGCGCTCTCTTCACCTTACAGAAAGGGGATCTGGTCGGTCTGCGAGGACCTTTCGGGAGGGGATTTCCCCTGGACACCCTCAAGGGGCAGGATATCCTGCTCGTCGCCGGCGGGCTCGGGATGGCGCCCCTGAGATCTCTCCTTTACGCGGTGCTCGATAACCGGGCAAATTACGGCGATCTGGTCCTCATGTACGGGGCCAGGAATCCGGACGACATACTTTTCAAGTATGAGCTTTTGGGGCTCATGAACCGAACGGACCTGAAGTATCTCCTGAGCGTCGATGTGGATGATGAAGGCATCTGGAGACAATACGTGGGGGTTGTCACCGGTCTCTTTGAGAAGGTCGAATTGCGGCCCGAGGCCACCTTTTGTGCCCTCTGCGGCCCTCCCATCATGTATCGGTTTGTGATCAAGGAACTGCTCGCCAGACAGATTCCTCCAGAGCGGATATTCATGTCCCTGGAGAGGATGATGAAATGTGGTGTGGGAAAATGCGGCCACTGTGCCATCGGAGAATTCTATTGCTGCACGGACGGCCCGGTATTCAGGTATTCTGAACTGCTTCAGAACAAGGAGGCAATCTAATGGCTCGGACATTGGTCGTCTGCCCATTTTGCGGGTGCGGGTGCAATTTTTATTTGGAAGTGAGGGAGGGAAGGGCCGTCGGCGTGACACCGAGCCGGGACCATCCCGTCAACCGGGGGGCTCTGTGCATCAAAGGATGGGGGGCCCACGAGCTTGTCAACCACCCGGAGAGGATGAGAACACCCCTGGTCCGTGACCGGGGGATCGTAAGAAACGCCACCTGGGACGAGGCCCTGGACCTGGTGGCGGAGAGGTTCAAACGTATCAGCGAGGAACATGGGCCCGACGCTCTGGCCTTCCTGTCCTCTGCAAAGCTGACAAACGAAGAGAACTTCGTTTTTATGAAGCTGGCGAGGGCCGTCTTTAAAACGAACAACATCGACCATTGTGCCCGGCTCTGACACTCGTCCACGGTGGCAGGTCTTGCCGCCTGTTTCGGCAGCGGAGCCATGACCAATTCCATTGCCGAGTTTGAGGATGCGGAAGCCTTCCTGGTTATCGGTTCCAACACGACGGAACAGCACCCGCTGATTGCTTCAAAGATCATCAGCGCAGTGGCACAGAAGGGCGCCCGGTTGATTGTCGCAGACCCCCGTGAAATCGAGCTTGCAAAAATGGCGACCATCCATTTAAGGCACAGGGTCGGGACGGATGTCGCCCTCCTGAACGGGCTCATGCATATCATCTTGAAAGAGGGGCTGGAGGCCCGGGCCTATATCCGTGAGCGGACGGAAAACTTTGAGCAACTGCGATCTCTTGTTGAGGAATACCCCCCGGAAAAAGTGGCTGAAATTACCGGTGTGGACCCGTTGGACCTGGAAAAGGCCGCCGGAATCTATGCCGGGCATGAGAGGGCCATGCTCGTCTACGCCATGGGTATCACCCAGCACATTACGGGAACGGACAATGTCAAATCTTGTGCCAACCTGGCCCTGTTGACAGGCCACGTTGGATATGCTTCCACCGGGGTCAACCCTCTCAGGGGCCAGAACAATGTCCAGGGCGCCTGTGACATGGGGGCCCTGCCGAATGTTTTTTCCGGTTACCAGTCCGTGATGGATCCCGCCATAAGAGAAAAGTTTGAGGTGCACTGGCATGTTCAAGGGATGAACGAAACCCCGGGACTGACGGTCACCGAGATGCTGGATGGTGCTGAAACAGGGAAAATAAAGGCCCTCTACGTACTGGGAGAAAACCCGGTCGTCAGCGACCCGGATGCCAAACACGCCGCCCGGGCGCTGAGACAGCTGGATTTCCTCGTGGTGCAGGACATCTTCATGACGGAAACGGCCAGACTTGCGACCGTGATTCTTCCGGCCTCGGGTTTTGCGGAAAAAACGGGCACCTTCACGAACACTGAAAGAAGGGTCCAGCTTTCAAGGCAGGCCATGGTCCCTTTGGAAGGGACGAGGCCTGACTGGGAGATTATCAGTGATCTGTCGGGCAGGTGCGGGTATCCGATGGATTACCATAGCCCTGTCGATATCCTGCATGAAATCAATCAATTAACTCCCTCCTACGGGGGAATCACCTACAACAGGATCAAGGATAGTTGGGGACTTTCCTGGCCCTGCCCGGACGAGGACCATCCAGGCACGCCTTTCCTGCACAAGGACCGTTTTGCACGGGGGCTGGGGAGATTCGAACCCAAGGAGTTCGTGCCGCCGGCGGAAATGCCTGATGAGGAGTATCCTTTTGTTCTGACAACCGGAAGAATACGTTTCCATTATCATACCGGCACCATGACCCGAAGGATCCCCCTGCTGGAAAGAGAGGCCCCGGAGGCGGTTCTGGAAATGAATCCTGCTGATGCCAGGCGTCTGAGGTTGAGAAACGGAAACATGGTTGCTGTGGAATCGAGACGTGGCGAGCTGCGTATGCCGGTGGCCATTACAACGGTTGTTCCGGAAGGCGTTGTCTTCAGCACATTTCATTATGGCGAGAACAATATTAATGAGCTGACGATCGCAGCCATTGATCCCGTATCAAAAATTCCGGAATACAAGAATTGCGCGGTGAGCATAAGGAGACTCTGATGAAAAGGCTAAACAAAGAACGTGTGTCTGCCTTTCTCCGTGAAATGAACGAAATCCAAGCCGTCCTCTGTCCCTGTGCCATAGGTGGCAGGGACTCCATTCTGATGCCCCTGGCAGAAGGTAGCCGGCAGGAGCCTGTGGGCAAGACCACCAATTCAGCCAAAGGCGCGCTGTTTCCCCAGAAAGAAGATATCATCGCCTTCATGGGAGATCGCATTTTAAAAAGAATGGCGACCGAAAAGGTCCTTGTTTTCGGTATCAGGCCATGTGACATGATGGGCATTCACTTCACGGACCGGTTCATGACGCGGGGGGGATTTCGCGACCCGCACTATTCGGCCAGGAGAGACAACCTGACGCTCATCGTGGTGGCCTGCCGTGAACCGCCCACTGAATCGTGTTTCTGCGTCGATGCAGAGCGGAAGCCTTACCTGGACGGGGGATTTGATCTGCAGCTTTTTGATGTGGGGGATGACTACATCGCGGTTCCGGGCAGCAGGCGGGGCGAGTCCCTGATGGCGAATCCGCACTTTAAAGAGAGCCCTGACGGAGACACGGTCGAACTGGTGGAGTTCAAGAGAAAGTCGTTGGAATCACAAGGTGCCGGGCCGGGGTTCAGCAAGGCCGTTGAACGGTTGAAGGGGGACGGGCCGGATGAAGCGTTCTGGGAGTCCCTGGCCACGAGGTGCATTGATTGCGGGAGCTGCGTCTATGTCTGCCCCACATGCACCTGTTTCAACGTCTTCGACTTATCTTCTGAAACGGGCTTCGTGAGATACAGGACCTGGGATGCCTGCCTGCACGCCGGCTTCACAAGGGAGACCAGCGGGCACAACCCGAGGCCTACCCTGGGGTCGAGGCTGGCCAGGAGACATGAACACAAGCTTAAGTTTGATGTTCTGAACTACGGTGAAGCCGGATGTGTGGGCTGCGGCAGGTGTTCCGATGCCTGCCCCGTGGGCCTCGGCGCCATAGAAATTATCGAGGCCATCAATACTTAACAAAGGGGGGAAAGACTATGGCGGAAAAGGGAAAAAAGATTTTGATTATCGACGATGATCCCGACTTTGTGAAGACCACGGGGATCGTCCTGAAATCAGCAGGCTATGAGGTGGTCGAGGCCTTTAGCGGCAAAGAAGGCCTCGAGAAGGCGAAATCGGAGGAACCTGATCTCTATATCATAGACCTGATGATGGAGACCTACAGCGAGGGTTCAAACGTCGTGGATGCCCTGATCAAGAATGAGGAGACCAAGGACAAGCCCAGGATCATGATCACCTCGGT
>Ga0307417_10000331_pt1 | contig 19720 bp, 20 predicted proteins | sample SalMarWE160210MG_2_FD_202514 | JGI IMG/M metagenome (GOLD analysis project Ga0307417, IMG submission 202514) | Salt marsh sediment microbial communities from the Plum Island Ecosystem LTER, Massachusetts, United States - WE1602-10 | ecosystem: Environmental > Aquatic > Marine > Intertidal zone... | reverse complement strand
GGCAGTCCCAGCATCCGCGCCACCGGGCGGGCAAGCTCCAGCGATTGGTTGTAGCCGCGCTCCCGCAGACGCGACCCGTGCAGCGGCACGGGCACGATGAGCTCGGGCCAGGGGCCGCTGCGAGCCGCCAGCGACTGTGCCAGCAGGGCACCGAGCAGGCGCGCGCGCGCCAGCTTGCCGTGGAACTTCAGGTCCAGTAGCAGACGGTCCACCGGAGCATGGTAGCGAAACAGGGCGAAGGAGCGTTGATAGGGGGGCGGCCGGCTCAGGCAGCTGCCACAGACCCCTGGCCGCGGCAGGACGGCGGCGCACACCGCGCAACAGCTTTGAGCGACGGGCAGATCGGTACGACAGCCGGCGCAGATGTCCAGTCCCGCCTCTCCCCGGGCGCCGCAGAGCACGCAGCAGTCCGGATAGAGCAACTGTTGGACAAATGATGACCAATTGTCGACCATATTGCCTCCCTGCGGTTGACAGCAGCCGCCTCGGCGTTAACATCCTGCAACCTCAACGCTCACGCAGTATGCGTGCCCCGACCGCGCTCCGGCAACCTTGGTGAGCATCATGACACAGCATCATCCTGGCTCTGGCCCCACACCCGCTTTGCGTCACGATTGGCACCTAGGTGAGGTCGAGGCATTGTTCGACCAGCCCTTGTTGGAGCTGCTGTACAACGCGCAGACCGTCCATCGCCGGTACTTCGAGCCCAACGCGGTGCAGCTCAGCACCCTGCTCAGCATCAAGACCGGCGGCTGCCCGGAAGATTGTGCCTATTGCCCCCAGAGCATCCGGCATGATACGCCGGTAGACGCCCAGCCGCTCCTAGAGCTGGGAGAGGTGCTGGAGGCGGCGGGCCAAGCCAAGGAGGCCGGTGCCACTCGCTTTTGCATGGGCGCGGCCTGGCGCAGCCCCAAGCGCAAGGACTTTCTGCGGGTATTGGAGATGGTGCGAGGGGTCAAGGCGCTGGGCCTGGAGACCTGCGCCACTCTGGGAATGCTGAGCGGCGAGCAGGCGGAGCAGTTGCAGGAGGCCGGGCTGGACTACTACAACCACAACCTGGACACCTCGCCGGAGTACTATGGCGAGATCATCGGCACCCGCAGCTACGCCGATCGCCTGCAGACCCTCGAGCACGTACGGGAGGCGGGCATTAACGTCTGCTGCGGGGGAATCGTAGGCATGGGCGAAGATCGGCACGACCGGGCCGGGCTGCTGGCGCAGCTGGCGAACCTGCCGCGGCATCCCGAGAGTGTGCCCATCAATCTCCTGGTGCGAGTCAGCGGAACGCCATTGGCCGATGAGCCCGCGCTGGAGCCATTCGAATTCGTTCGCACGGTGGCCGTCGCCCGAATTCTGATGCCGCGCTCATTCGTGCGGCTTTCCGCCGGGCGCAGCGAGATGAGCGACGAGCTGCAGGCCTTGTGCTTCCTGGCGGGTGCCAACTCGGTCTTCTATGGTGAGAAGCTGCTCACCACCGGGAACGCCGCTGCGGCGGCGGATCGGGCTTTGCTCGCCCGTCTGGGCATCCATCCGCTGGATGTCGTGGAGCCGGAGTCGCCCGCTTCCGCGGCCGGCGCCTGAGCACGGTGCCTGGCCCGGACCATGCGTACACGCTGAATCCCGAGGCGCTGCGGGCCGCCCTCGAGCGCCGGCGACGCGATCACCTGTACCGGAGGCGACGGGTCGTCGAGGGCCCCCAGGGCGTGGAGCCCACCGTGGATGGGCGGCGGGTGCTCGCCTTCTGTTCCAACGACTATCTGGGGCTCGCCAGCCACCCGCAGGTCATAGCCGCCTGGCAGCGGGGAGCCGCGGAATACGGCGTGGGCAGCGCTGCTTCCCATCTCATCTCTGGCCACAGTCGGGCACACTATATGCTGGAGGAGGAGCTGGCGGACTGGCTCGGCCGACCGCGCGCGCTGCTGTATTCCACCGGCTACATGGCCAACCTGGGCGTCCTGAGCGCCTTGCTCGGCCCGGGCGACACCGTGGTGGAAGACCGGCTGGATCATGCCTCGCTGATCGATGCCGGCCGTCTCTCCGGCGCGCAGATCCGCCGCTACGCCCACGCGGACGTGGCGGCGGCCCGAGGCCAGCTCGCCCGGGCCCGCGAGGGCCGGGTGCTGCTCGCCACCGACGGGGTATTCAGCATGGACGGCGATCTGGCGCCATTGGTCGAGCTGGCCGCCGCCTGCCGCCACGAGCGGGCCTGGCTGATGGTAGACGATGCCCACGGGCTCGGGGTGCTGGGCCCGGAGGGTCGCGGCACCGTCGCTCTGCAGAGGCTGGGGATGGCGCAGGTGCCGGTGCTGATGGGCACCCTGGGTAAGGCGCTCGGCACCTTCGGGGCCTTCGTTGCCGGCGATGAAATCCTCATTGAGACCCTGATACAGTGCTCCCGGAGCTACATCTACACCACTGCCCTGCCACCGGCCTCGGCCCAAGCCACCAGGGCCAGCCTGGGGCTGGCGCGCGAGGAGAATTGGCGCCGCGCCCATCTTCAGTCCTTGCTGGCGCGCTACCGTAGCGGACTCCGTGAGCTCGGATTGCCGCTGGCCGATTCCGCGACCCCCATTCAGCCATTGGTGCTGGCAGATGCGCAACGCGTGCTGCACTGCAGCGCAGGCCTCTGGGAGCGGGGCATCCTGGTGCCGGCGATTCGACCGCCCAGCGTGCCCCGGGGACAGGCCCGCCTGCGCGTGACGCTGAGTGCTCTGCACCAGGAGCACCAGGTCGACAGGCTGCTGGAAGCCCTGGGTGAGATATGCGCGCCGGTCTGACGGCGACGCTGCTGGCCGGCGATGGACCGCCGCTGGTGCTGGTCCATGGCTGGGGAATGCACTCGGGCATCTGGCGCACAGTCGCCGGTCTGCTAGCGCGCTCGCACCGGGTCATCGGCGTGGATCTGCCGGGGTATGGCGCCAGCGCCGGCGCAGGGGGCCCCTATGGTCTGGACTCGGCGGCGCGGCTGTTGGCCGCCGTCGTGCCCGAAGGGGCCGTATTGGTCGGCTGGAGTCTGGGCGGACTGGTGGCCATGCAGACCGCCTGCAGCCTGCAGCCGCGGCTGGCCGGGCTGGTGCTGGTGGCCGGCACGCCGCGCTTCGTCGAAGGCGGCGACTGGCCCCATGGAATGTCACCCGCCTTGCTGGCCGGCTTCGCCGCCGAGCTGCAAACGGATTTCCGCGCCGCCCTGATGCGCTTCCTGGCACTGCAGACCCGCGGCAGTGAGCACGCCCGGGAGGATCTGCGCCGGCTGCGGTCGCTGCTCTGTGCCGGTGGCGAGCCGGTCCCGGCGGCCCTGGCCGGCGGGCTCGGAATCCTCGCCCAGGCCGATTTGCGCGCCGTTCTGCCCGCCCTGGAGCTGCCCACCTTATGGATCATGGGCGCGCGCGACACCCTGGTCCCACCGGCTGCCGCCAAGGCCGCGGCGGCGATTCAGCCCAACGCCCGGGTGGAGATCATCCCCGGGGCCGGCCACGCCCCTTTCCTGTCCCATCCGCAGGCGTTCGCGGCGGCATTGCAGGGCTGGCTCGACCCGGGGTCGGCGCAGGAGTCGAGTGCATGAGCGAGCGCGAGCCACGACACCAGATCGACAAGCGACGCATGCGGGCGGCCTTCGACCGCTGTGCCCAGGGCTACGACGCCGCGGCGGTGCTGCAGCGCACCATCGGCGAGCGTCTTCTGGAGCGCCTGGACCTGGTGCGCCTGGAGCCCGGCTGGGTGCTGGATCTGGGCACCGGCACCGGCGATTGCCTGCGTCCTCTGCGGCGCCGATTTCGGGGCGCAAGGGTGCTCGGCCTGGACATCGCCTACGGAATGCTGCGACACGCCCGCGCCAAGACCGGCTGGCTCTCACGCCCGCATCTCGTTTGCGGCGACGCCGAGTACGTGCCGCTGGCCACGAGCAGCGTCGACCTGGTGTGCTCCAACCTCACCTTGCAGTGGTGCAACGACCCGGACCTCATCTTCCGCGAGCTGGCCCGGATCCTGCGCCCCGGCGGGCTGCTGCTGTTCAGCACCTTCGGTCCCGATACGCTACGGGAGCTGCGTGCGTCGTGGGGGGCGGTGGACGGCTACAGTCACGTCAGTGCCTTCGTCGACATGCACGACCTGGGGGACGCTCTGCTGCGTGCCCGCCTGGTGGAGCCGGTCATGGATTTGGAGCACTTGACCCTGACCTACCAGGGACTGGACAGCCTGATGCGCGACATCAAGGCCTGGGGGGCTTACAACGCCACGGCAGGCCGGCCTCGGGGCCTCATGGGCCGGAGCCGGCTGCAGGCCCTTAGACGGGCCTACGAGGCTTTCCGGCGGGACGGCCGACTGCCCGCCACCTACGAGGTTGTCTACGGGACGGCCTGGGCGCCGTCGGCACACGGCGTCACGGAGCAAAGCGTCGCGATACCGCGTCTGCGAAGGGAGCACCCACCGGCCTGAGCGGGGACACCGTAGGGAGGGCGCGCTGCGCTCGGAGGGCGGCGTGCCCATCATTAAGTCCAGATATGACAAGAAAAAAATCCTTATATCAAAACATCAGCCGATAATTATTGACCCAGATCATTTCTTGCCCGCTTTCCTTGCGTCTCATACCCGCATCGGGTAGCATGCGTCGCGCTGTGGCATTTGGCTCAAGTCGAGTGCCTAGAGCCGATTGGCCCATCGCATTTGGTAGAGAGGATACGTGGTCGAATCCGACTGTGACTCCGCATCCGCGAGTTGTCGTTTCGTAATTCGACCCAATCGGTCTCTATCCTGGCGAGGAACTCTTCTGTTCTTCGTTGGTGCTTTCCTCGTCTCCGTGACCATTGCCACGGGTTTCGCGACGATGGGGTTGTGGCTGGTCTTTCCCTTCGCCGGCCTGGAGATGCTCGCGCTGGCCGCGGGTCTCTACGTGTGCGCCTGTCGGGGCCACGAGTGCGAGGTCATCGTCATCGACGGTGACAAGGTGGAGGTCGCCTGGGGACGGCGCCGACCGGAGAGGCGCTGGGAGCTCCAACGCAGCTGGGCGAGAGTGGTGCTCCGCCGATACGCCCGCGGGCGCAGGCCGAGCCGCCTGACGATTCGCTCCCACGGGCGGGAAGTCGAGGTCGGGGCGCGCCTCAATGAAGAAGAGCGGGAGCGCCTGGCGCGCGATCTGGTGCTGGTCATCGGGTACCCCGCAACGCATTACCAATGGGCATGAGCGGCAAGCTCGTGCACTAGGGTCACGGATCACGAACAAGCACGAGCTCTAGTGGGGAGAAAGTACGGTATGTCTTCAAGCAAGCCGAAGAGAATGCTGGCGCGGTTGCTGGGAATGGCGCTGCTGGCGGGAGCGGGCCAGGCACTGGCGGCCTGGAAAATGAACATGACCGAGGGCGTCACCCCGATCAGCCATGAGGTCTACGGGTTGCACATGATGGTGTTGTGGCTCGTCACTCTCGTCGGCATCGCCGTGTTCGCGGTGATGATTTATTCCATGATCAAGCATCGCAAGTCCAAGGGCGTGACCCCCGCCAAGTTCCACGAGAGCACCCTGGTCGAGGTGATCTGGACCACCGTTCCGTTCCTGGTGCTGGTCGGCGTCGCCATTCCTGCCACCAAGACGCTGCTGGCTCTGGAGAACAACGATGACTCCGATCTGAGCATCAAGATCACCGGCTACCAGTGGAAGTGGAAGTACGACTACCTGGACCAGAACATCAGCTATTTCAGTAGCCTGGATCAGGCCAGCAACGAGGCTCGGCAGGTCGGCTCGGGTAAGGATCCGAACAGCGTGCCGAACTATCTCCGGAACGTGGATAACCCCATAGTCGTGCCGGTCAACAAGAAGATTCGCTTCCTCGTGACCTCCCACGACGTGATCCACTCCTGGTGGGTGCCCGACTTGGGGTTCAAGCAGGATGCCGTTCCCGGCTATATCAATGAGGCCTGGGCACTGGTCGAGAAGCCCGGCACCTATCGGGGCCAGTGTGCGGAGCTCTGCGGCAAGGACCACGGCTTCATGCCCATCGTGCTGGTGGCCAAGAGCCAGAAAGACTTCGACGCCTGGGTCAAGACCAAGCATGCCGAGCAGGCCGAGGCCGCCGCCGGCGCCACCAAGACTTGGACCAAGGACGAGCTGATGGCCAAGGGTGAGCAGGCATACCTGAAGACCTGTGCCGCCTGCCACCAGCCCACAGGTCTGGGCCTGCCGCCGACCTTCCCGGCGCTGAAGGGCAGCAAGATCGCCACCGGTCCCATGGCGGCCCACCTCGACATCGTGCTGCACGGCAGCAAGAAGAACCCGACCATGCGGGCCTTTGCTGGCGAGCTTGACGACGTAGATTTGGCGGCCATCATCACCTACGAGCGGAACGCCTGGGGTAACAACACGGGCGATGTGGTTCAACCTGCTGATATCAAGGCTGCCCGCTAAGGCGTAGCGCGGAAGGAGTGGTACACATGAGCACGGCTATTACGCACGAAGAGCACCACGAGGAGCATGCCGGCGGGATCACCCGGTGGCTGTTCACCACCAACCACAAGGACATCGGTACTCTGTACCTGTGGCTCAGCTTCATCATGCTGCTGTTCGGCGGCGCCATGGCGATGGTGATCCGCGCCGAGCTGTTCGAGCCCGGCATGCAGATCGTCCAGCCGGAATTCTTCAATCAGATGACCACTATGCACGGTCTGGTGATGGTGTTCGGCGCCATCATGCCCGCCTTCGTGGGCCTGGCCAACTGGCAGATTCCGCTGATGATCGGTGCGCCCGACATGGCGCTCCCGCGCATGAACAACTGGAGCTTCTGGATCCTGCCGTTTGCCTTCACCATGCTGGCGAGCACCCTGTTCATGGATGGCGGCGCCCCAGCATTCGGCTGGACCTTCTATGCGCCTCTGTCAACCACCTACGCCCCGGACAGCACCGACTTCTTCATCTTCGCGGTGCACATGATGGGTATCTCTTCGGTGATGGGTGCTATCAACATCATCGCCACGATTCTCAACCTGCGCGCTCCCGGCATGACCCTGATGAAGATGCCGCTGTTCGTGTGGACCTGGCTGATCACCGCCTTCCTGCTCATCGCCGTGATGCCGGTGCTGGCCGGTGCCGTCACCATGATGCTCACCGACCGCCACTTCGGCACCAGCTTCTTCAGTGCCGCCGGCGGCGGCGATCCCATCCTGTTCCAGCACGTGTTCTGGTTCTTCGGGCACCCCGAGGTCTACATCATGATCCTGCCGGCCTTCGGCGTGGTCTCCCAGATCATCCCGACCTTCGCCCGCAAGCCCCTGTTCGGCTACAGCTCCATGGTCTACGCAACCGCCAGCATCGCCTTCCTGTCCTTCATCGTGTGGGCCCACCACATGTTCACCACCGGAATGCCGGTGGCAGGCGAGCTGTACTTCATGTACGCGACCGTCATGATTGCCGTGCCCACGGCGGTAAAGGTGTTCAACTGGACGGCGACCATGTGGCGGGGGTCGATGACCTTCGAGACCCCCATGCTATGGTCGATAGCCTTCGTGTTCCTGTTCACGATCGGTGGCTTCTCCGGGTTGATGCTGGGCGTGGCCCCGGCGGACATGCAGTATCAGGACACCTACTTCGTGGTGGCGCACTTCCATTACGTGCTGGTGACCGGTGCCCTGTTCGCCATCATCGCCGCGGCCTACTACTGGCTGCCCAAGTGGACCGGCAACATGTATGACGAGAAGCTCGGCAAGATCCACTTCTGGTGGTCCGTGATTGCGGTGAACGTCACCTTTTTCCCGATGCACTTCCTGGGTCTGGCAGGCATGCCCCGGCGCATTCCGGACTACGCGGTGCAGTTCGCCAACTTCAATGCCATCGCCAGTGTGGGCGCCTTCGCCTTCGGCGCCGCCCAGCTGCTCTTCCTGTACATCGTGATCAAGACCATCCGCGGCGGTGCGAAGGCCACCAACGAGGTCTGGGAGGGGGCGCATGGCCTGGAGTGGACGCTGAGCTCGCCGCCTCCGTATCACAGCTTCACCACCGCGCCAGAGGTGAGGTAAGAGCCCGCACAGCGGCAGGCTCTGCGTTGAGCGAGCCTGCCGCAAGGCGGCGATGAGGTGCGCGGGATGACGACCGAGCGGAAGGATGACCAGGGTGCGGGCCTGCGCCGTACCGTGATATTCCTCGTGGTAGTAGCGCTGGCCTTTTACCTGGGTTTCATGTATTTGGGCCTGCATCGATGAGGCACCGCCGGGTGGTGCTCATACTCGCCGCGGTCGGCGTTGGGATGTTCGGTTTTGGCTTTGCGCTGGTGCCGCTGTACAGCCTGATCTGCAGCGTCACCGGCCTGAACGGCCGCTTTGAGGCCGTGAAGGCGGCCGTGGTCGAGACGCGGGTGGACCCGTCCCGGCTGGTCACGGTGGAGTTTCTGACCACCGTCAACGCAGACATGCCGTGGGAGTTCCGGCCGGAGGTGAGCAGCATGAAGGTGCATCCCGGACAGATCAGTGAGGCGACGTTCTACGCCCGGAACCGCTCCGACCACAAGATGGTGGGTCAGGCGGTGCCGAGCATCGCGCCTGGACGTGCCAAGGATTATCTGCAGAAGACCGAGTGCTTCTGCTTCACGCAGCAGACCTTCGCCGCCGGCGAGGGCAGAGACATGCCGGTACGGTTTATCGTGTCTCCCGATCTGCCCGAAAATGTGTCGCGCATGACCTTGTCGTACACCTTTTTCGACATCACGGGCACGTTGGCCAACTAGAGTGCAATTGATCGGGGGAAGCCCGTCGGACTTGAGCGAGTCCCGGTGCGGCGGGTGAGGGGTTCTGGGATAAGTAGAAAGTGGAGAGAGGTAACGCATGACTGAAGCTCACGGTGGATACTACGTTCCACACGGCAGCCACTGGCCCCTCCTTGGGTCCATCGGCCTGACCTCGACGCTGGTGGGGTTCGCCTCCAAGCTGCACGGTGCCGCCTGGGGGGGCACCCTCATGCTGATAGGTCTGGCCATCCTGGCCGTGATGATGTTCGGCTGGTTTGGCACCGTGGTGCACGAGAGCCAGCGCGGCCTCTACAACGACCAAGTCGACCGCTCGTTTCGTTGGGGTATGGCTTGGTTCATCTTCTCCGAGGTGATGTTCTTTTCGGCATTCTTCGGGGCGCTGTTCTATGCCCGGGTCCTGTCCATCCCCTGGCTGGGTGGGGCCGACCCGCGGGAGATGACCCACCTGCTGCTGTGGCCGAGCTTCGAGGCGATCTGGCCGCTACTCCATATGCCGGAGCCGGACAAATTCGACGTGCCCAAACACGTCATGGAAGCCTGGGGAGTTCCGGCCATCAACACCCTCATCCTGCTCTCCAGCGGCGTGACCGTCACCTGGGCGCACTGGGGCCTGAAGCAGGGCAACCGCGGCCAGCTCATCATCGGGCTCGCCGTGACCGTGGCGCTGGGCTTCCTGTTCGTGGGGCTGCAGGCCTTCGAATACCACCATGCCTACACGGAGCTGAACCTGAAGCTGAGCTCGGGGATCTATGGCACGGTCTTCTTCATGTTGACCGGCTTTCACGGCGCTCACGTGACCATCGGCGCCATTATGCTGCTGGTGATGCTGCTGCGCAGCATCCGCGGCCACTTCACGCCGGACCACCATTTCGCCTTCGAGGCGGCGGCGTGGTACTGGCACTTCGTCGACGTGGTGTGGCTGGGCCTGTTTACCTTCGTCTACTGGATCTGAGTGCGAGGCGTCTGCATGGCGCTGCTCTGCTGGGGCAGCGCCTTTTTCGCCACCGGGGCAGCAGCCCGGAGCTCGCTCATAGCGAGTGCGGCGAGATGAGTCCGAAGGCAAAGCCCAGCATCAGCAGGATGAATAGCGCCACCGAGACGGCAATGCGTCGGGTGAGTGCCTTGAGAGTGCGGTCCGAATAGCCCTGGTCCTTGACCAAATAGATGAGTCCGGCGCCCAGGTTGTAGAGGATGTAGGCCAGGGTGGCGACGACGATGACCTTAAATATCATGGCGGTGACCTATAGCGGGAGCAAATGCCGCAGTATAGCGCAACGGTGCGACGGGAGGCCAGAATGGCTGGACGCCAAGGCGCGGCTCGGTTGATTCCGCGAGGCTACAGCTTCCGGCCCAGGCTCCTGCCCACGCTGGCCACCCTGGCACTGCTTCCCCTGCTGGTGGTACTGGGCTTCTGGCAGCTGGACCGCGCAGACCAGAAGCGCGCCCTGCAGGCGCTCTATGCGCAGCGCGCGGCCGACCTGCCGGTGCAGGTGACAGGCTTGGTCACCCAGGCGCAGAGCTTCCAATTTCGGCCGGTGCGTGTGACGGGACACTACGTGCCTGAGCGGCAAATGCTGCTGGACAACCGCGTACACGAGGGCCATGCGGGCTACGAGGTGCTTACGCCGCTGGCGCTGGAAGGCAGCGACATCTGGGTGGTGGTCGATCGGGGCTGGGTCCCTTTGGGAATCAGTCGCGACGAGCCTCCGGCGGCGCCGGCGCCGACCGGGCAGGTGGCCGTGGAGGGCATCGCCAAGGTGCCGTTTCCTCCCGGCTTCGTGCTGGGCGGGGGACCGAGTGAGGAAGGCTTGTGGTCGCCGGTCGTGCCGTATGTGGACCTGCCCAGTTTTGCGCGCCACACCGGACATCGAGTGGAGCCATTCATGGTCTTGCTCAGTCCCAAGGCCGAGCACGGCTACGTCCGCGAATGGGTGCTTTACGAAGGCGGGCCCGAGCGCCATGAGGCCTATGCGCTCCAGTGGTTCTCAATGGCCGCGGTACTGGTGATCATCTATGTCGCAGTCAATCTGCGGCGGCAACGGGATGCGGTGGAATGACTGAGCAGCGACAGGCGCGTCGCAATCGCTTGATCTTGGTGCTGGTGCTCGTGATCTTCCTGCTGCCGGTGGCGGCCGCATGGTGGCTGTACCTGCATGGAGACCAATGGCAGCCCGGCACCATCAACTATGGGGCACTGGTGCAGCCGCCCCGCCCGGTGGATCTGAGCAGCCTGCAGCCGCTGCACGACGCCGGGCCGAGCGATGCGTCTGCTGCCCGCCGCTGGACGCTGCTCGTCGTGGCGGGGCGCACCTGCGACCGTCTCTGCGCGAGCAATCTGTACAAGATGCGCCAGGTGCGTCTCGCCCTGGGCAAGGACATGCGACGGGTGAGGCGGGTGCTGGTGCTGACGGAGGCACCCGTGGATGGGGCATTCGAGCAAACGCTGCAGCGCCACCAAGGTCTTGAGGTGGTCACTGCGGAGGCCCACGCGCTGGAGGCCGCCCTCGCACCTTTCGGTGGGGGCGGTCTGCCGGATCCCGCCGCGGCCCGCTACGTCTACGTTATAGACCCCCTGGGGAACCTCATGATGACCTATGGCCCGGACGCAGAGCCCAAGCCGATGCTGAAGGATCTGCAGCGCCTGCTCAAGGTATCGCAGGTAGGCTGAGATGAGCACCACGAGCCCATGGTTTGGCCGGCTTGCGCTGATCGCTGCCGTGCTGGCCATCTGCGTCGTCGGTCTGGGCGCCTATACCCGACTCTCGAATGCCGGGCTCGGCTGCCCGGATTGGCCGGGCTGCTACGGCAAGCTCGTGGTCCCGCACGACCAAAATCAGGCCAATGTCGCATTCCCGGAGCGGCCGCTGGAGGCGCAAAAGGCCTGGAAGGAGATGGTTCACCGGTACTTCGCTGGGACCCTGGGGGTGCTGATTCTGTGGCTCGCCGTGCTGGCCTGGCGTCACCGTCAGGATCCGCTGCAGCCGGTGGCTCTGCCCTTGTTCTTGGTGGCATTGGTGGTCTTTCAGGCGCTGCTCGGCATGTGGACCGTAACCGAGCTGCTCATGCCGCTGTTCGTGATGGCCCATCTGCTGGGCGGGATGACGACGCTGGCGCTGCTGTGGTGGCTGGCACTGAGGCGGGGTCGACTGGTCACGCCCGGCGTCGATCTCGCGGGGCTGAGACCTTGGGTGCTGCTCGGTCTGGTGGTCGTCGTGGTACAGATGGCTTTGGGGGGCTGGACCAGCGCCAACTATGCCGCCGTCGCCTGCCCGGACTTTCCGACCTGTCAGGCACAATGGTGGCCGCCGATGGATCTCGGCAACGGCTTCACGCTCTGGCATGGGCACGGCCTCAACTTCGAGGGCGGCGTGCTGCACAATGACGCCAGAGTGGCCATCCACATGATGCACCGCGTGGGCGCCGTGGTCACCCTCTGCTACATAGGCTGGCTGGGGGTCGCTGCGCTGCGCCGCGGTGCCGGAACGGCAATACGGCCTCTCGGCGCCGTGGTCCTGACGGCGGTGATCGCTCAGGTCTCGCTCGGCATCGCCAACGTGCTCCTGCACCTGCCGCTGCCCGTCGCCGTCGCGCACAATCTGGGCGCCGCCGTCCTGCTATTATCATTGGTCACGCTCGCTCATGCGTTGACGCCACTACCCGGGGAGAGGATGTGATGCAACAGACCAAAACACTCGTATTGCCGCTCGCTCAGGCGGGTCATTGGCGCGACTACTATGAGCTCACCAAGCCGAAGGTCGTGCTGCTCATCGTCTTCACCGCCATCGTTGGCATGTTCTTGGCAAGCCCGCACATGGTGCCACTGGGGACGCTGCTGCTGGGCACTTTGGGGATCGGGCTGGCAGCGGCCAGCGCCGCGGCGGTGAATCAGCTGGTAGACCAGCGGGCGGACGCGATGATGGCCCGTACTCGGGGCCGGCCGCTGCCCACCGGCCACCTGGACACGGCTCACGCCCTGGGCTTCGCGCTGCTGCTGGGTGCGCTTGCCATGGGGATCTTGGTGGCCTTCGTCAATACGCTTACCGCCATTCTGACCTTCGCCTCCCTCATCGGCTACGCCATCGTCTACACCATGTTCCTCAAGCGGGCGACTCCGCAGAACATTGTGATCGGAGGAGCGGCCGGCGCGGCGCCACCGGTGCTGGGATGGACGGCGGTGACTGGTCAGCTCGAGCCCGATGCCCTGCTGTTGTTCTTAATCATCTTCGCCTGGACCCCCCCGCATTTCTGGGCACTGGCCATCCACCGGCGCAAGGAGTATGCAGAGGCCGGCATCCCCATGCTGCCGGTCACCCATGGGGTCGACCTGACCCGGCTTCATGTGCTGCTCTACACTGCGCTGCTGTTTGCGCTGAGCATCCTGCCCTTTGCCACCCGCATGAGCGGGCTGCTCTATCTGACCGGCGCGGTGGTATTGGGTGCAGGCTTTCTCTATTACGCCATCAAGCTCTACATCGGCGACGACGAGCGCGTGGCCATGCAGACCTTCGGCTACTCGATCGTCTATCTCATGGGCTTGTTCGCATGTTTGCTCATTGATCATTACGTGCCGGCAGTGCTGACTCTGTTGATGTGACTCCGGGATTGCCCGGCGTATCGGGCCGCACGGCAGCCATGTGAGGCAAGCAAGCGCGGTATGGTGGCGCTCAAGCTCCTGGTTCTGCTTGCGCTGCTGCTGGTATCGATGCTCGTGGCCGGCATCCTGTTGAACCGCCCGCCCCTCACCCAGCCGCCGGGGGCGTGGTCCCGGCTCCAGCTCTATCTCACCACCAACGTCGCCCAGACCGGCGACGCCCCGGTGCTCCCGGAGCTGCGCACGCGGCGCTATCCGGTGGTCCCCGAGGCAGCCCGACGAGCCGTGCTCCAGGCCATCTCCGGCCTGTCCTGGAAGGTCGTGGATGCGGCCCAGCCGGGCGCGATCCATGCCGTTGTCACCAGCGCCCTGTGGCGCTTCGAGGACGATGTGCTGGTGTGGGTGCGATCCGCGGACGGCGGCAGCGCGATCGAAGTGCGCTCGAGCTCACGTGTCGGTCGGGGCGATCTGGCGGCCAATGCCCATCACGTCCTCGACCTCTATGCTGCGCTGGGCACTCTGCTCGGGCCGCAGCACCGAGTCGCCGGCGGCGGAAGCCGAAGGTGAATGCGATGAGGCTGTATCTGGTGCAGCATGGCGAGGCCCTGCCCAAGGAAGTCGATCCGGAGCGACCCTTGAGCTCAGCCGGCCGCCAGGACATCGAGCGCCTGGCAGACCTGCTGCAGCGTCACGGGGTGCAGGTGGCGCGGGTGCTCCACAGTGGCAAGATGCGGGCGGCGCAGACGGCGGCCATTCTCGCCGCATCGCTCGCCCCAGCGATGACTGCGGAGCTCTCGGGGCTCGGTCCCAGCGTAGACCCAGCCATCGTAAGCGCATTGGTGCCCGGCTGGTGCGACGATACCCTCATGGTCGGACACCTGCCTCATCTGTCAGCTCTGGTGGGGCTGCTGGTGACCGGCGCGGCCACCGCCACCGTCGTGAGCTACACCCGGCCCGGCACGCTCGTCGGTCTGGAGCGCGCACCCGACACGGGAGCATGGAGCGTGATCTGGGTGCTGCCGCCAGATCTCGTCGAGGCCTAGCCGGTGTCCGCGGCGCCGCGTCCGGGGCGGCGCCGGAGCACCGGCTGTCATTCTCAAGCTGCCCTACAGCTCGTCCCACAAGTTGTCGAATTCCCTCGGTGTGGGTGGTCCCGCAGCGGACTCGATTGCCGGCGGCGGGGCTGGGGCCGGCCGCTCAGCGAGGGCACGTGCTCCGGGCAGCGCCCGCATCTCGAGCTGGACGAACGCCCCGGAGGCCGTGATGAGCCTGACGAGCCTGGCCGCGGTCTGCTCCCGGCCATGGATAATTGCCACGCGCTCGCCGTTACGGCAGCTCAGTAGCGGCGCGATCAAAGCGGCCGGGCGGCCGTGGTCGGTCGACTCCGGCAGCAGCAGACCGTCGGTCGCGACGCCCATCGATTCATCTGCCTGTATTGCGCTGAAGCTCACCGGGAGGGGCGCGGTGGCCAGTATCTCGACTCCGACCTCGAGCCCGCGCCTGGGCAGGGAGCGCATGCGACGAATGACGCCCAGCAGCCACTGCTCTTCATTGCCCTGGCCAGCGTCGAGGATTCCGACCAGCTCTCCCACGTGAGCTTTGGAGGGCGTGTCCTTGTCCCAAAGCAAGCCATATCCTCCATGGCTCACATTCAACGTGCGCCATGGCTCTAGGCTGAGCTGCACGTTGACCGCGCCCCAGGCAGACGTCTGGGTGAGCTCGACGTGCTCGATCTCCATGGCCTGCTCGCCGAAGGTCCACTGGCCGCTGTTCGTCGCCAGCGCCAGCGCAGCCTTGGTGTCCGCCCCGTTGTGCCCGGTCTCAGGCAACGGTCGACTCGGTATGGGCGGCTGCAGCGACTCGCTGACGCTCAGGAAGTGGTGTATGGCCCGCAAGCCGATGGCGACATTTACCGTCTTGGATTGCCTCGCCCGCGCCTTGCGGCGTCTGCTCGGGCTCGCCCAAGCGAGCAGCAGCCTGCGCGTCAAGTCCGAGTCCACAGAATTGTGGCGCCTCAGAGTGCGCCGGCCGCCGGAGAGCTCTTCGCGCAGGCGGGCCGCGAGAAGGCTCAGATCCACCACCGCGTGGGCTTGCGTTGCTGCCAGCTCTCCCTGTGTGCGGCTCGAAGGTGGGGCGTCCACCTCGAAATTGACATAGATCTTGCCGCGCTCGCGCCTTGCTCCAGTCGCCGCGTGGACGTGAACCATGGAGGTCCAAGAGCCCACCGCCGCATAGACTATCTCCACTTCGCCCTGGCGCAGGCGATATGGATCGGCGGCATCCAGCAGCAGCAGCCGCTTGTAGATGTCCACCGTGGACGTCGCTACACCCTCCTCTCTGCCGCCGTGCACCGGCCGGCCCTGCACTCGGTGGCGGGCGGCCGTCCGGAAGCACCAATGCACCGCCTGCCAGAGGTCCTCGGGGAGCGGAGCATAGACCTGATACGCGTTGATCAACGCCTGCGCCGAGCTCTCCAGGGCGCGCGACAGGCTGGCGGTGAGAAGACTCTTGCCAAAGCCCCGGCGGCGCCCGGATTCTAGCGCACGGGCGACCAGGCGGTACCCCTCGGCCAGCTGCAGATTGAGTGTTTGCTCCAAGCGAGCGATCATGCGCTGCTTTTCCGGCAGCGGCAGGGAGATCCCCAAGAAATGCTTGCGCAAGGCCGTGCAGGCATGATCCACGGCCGGACGCAGCAGCTCCAGATTCTCGAAGCGCATCGTCGGACTCAGACGCGCGTCGTTGAGCTCGCCGAGGACGCCATAGAGCAGCCTCGAGGTCTCGCCAATGTTGCCCAGCGGCAGCTGTGCGATCCATTGCTTGAGCTTGCGCGGGCGAAAATCCGCGACGGTGCGCAATATCGGCCGTTGGGCAGACCGCAACAGGCGCAGCCATGTGATCGAGAATTTCATATCCATGCCGAAGCCCAGGCTGTTCAGGATTCCCATCTGCAAGGGTCGACTCTCCGAAACTGCGCATTGCCGTTGCCCCGCCGCCAACCCAGGCTGAGGGAGGCGCACCGAGCTCTCTCGGGGGAGGGACACTCCCCCATTACAACCAAACCCGTAGATGATCAGGCAAACATCGTGCCCCTGCTCGGCCCATGGAGTAGATTGTGTCAGCGACCCAAACACGAGGCGCCGGCATGTTTCACCCTCTCTCGCTATTTCTAGGGCAACGGTATACGCGGCCGCGGCGTCGCCAGGGCTTTCTGTCTCTCATCGCCAGCGTCTCAGTGGCGGGCGTGGCCCTCGGCGTGGCCGTGCTTATAACGGTGCTGTCGGTGATGAACGGTTTCGAGCGAGAGGTTCGGGACCGAGTCATAGGCGTCCTGGCGCACGCAACCATCGCGGACGCCGGTGGTTTCTTGCAGGACTGGGAGACGGTGCTGCAAATTGCGAGGCGAATTGGCGCGGTGGTGGGGGCGGCTCCTTACGTCACCGGTCAGGCGATGCTGAGTCATGGGGGACGGGTCACGGGGGCGCAGATTGAGGGCGTCTCGGTCGCTGCAGAGGGCGGCGTCTCGGATCTCCCTGCCAGCGTGAGTGCGGGACACTTCCAGTCCCTGGACGCAGGGGCTGCAGTGATCTTGGGTAAGACCCTGGCGGAATCCCTGGGTGTGGCGATGGGACAGTCCATTCGGGCGTACGCGGCGCCGGCTGACGCAGCCGCCCGGGCCGAGCCGAGGATGCGCCGATACACGGTGACTGGCATTTTGAGCACCGGCCTCTATGAGTACGACCGGACCTTGGCCTTGATGAGCCTGCAAAATGCGGCAGACCTGCTGGACGTGCGAAGTGGGGCGAGCGGCGTGCGACTGCGCCTGAGGGATCCCTGGCAGGCCCCGACGGTCGCTCGTGCTCTGGCGCAGACCCTGGTGGGACCCGCGCTCGTGAGCGATTGGACCCGACGCCACAGCACCTTCTTCCGCGCGTTGAGTCAGCAGAAGTCCATGATGTTCCTGGTCTTCGCTCTGATCGTTGCGGTAGCTGCGTTCAATATCGTCAGTACCCTGGTGGTGGTGGTGATGAACAAGGGGTCTGACATCGCAATCCTGCGCACCCTGGGCCTGAGGCCCGCACGGGTGATGGCGGTGTTCATGGTGCAGGGCACCCTGATCGGCCTGCTGGGCACTGCACTCGGAGCGTTGGGCGGCATCGCACTTGCCGCCAATCTCACGCGCTTGCTGCCGTGGATCGAGCGCCTGCTGGGCTGGCGCTTTCTCTCGCCGGACGTCTATCCGCTGGCCGAGCTCCCGGCCCGACTCGAGTGGATGGACGTGCTGCAGGTAACCGGCATCACGCTGGCGCTGGCCGTGGTCGCGACGATCTATCCGGCCTGGCGCGCGGCACGAATCCGTCCGGCGGCCGTGCTGCGCTACGAATAGGTGACCCACGCCCGCCAAGGGCAGAGCGATCAGCGTCGCGGACTGCAGCGGGCAACGGGAACGGCTACTCGCCAGCGGCGATCACCGCATTTCCGCCCCGTTTCTGGGCGATGGCTAAGGCGGAGTACGCCGTCTCCACCAGATTGGCGCTGCCGGACTCGAGGCCGTTGAGCTGGGCGGCCGGCAGGAAGGTTGCCACCCCGACGGCGGCGGTGATCTGGACCGGTGCGGAATCTGGGGCGGTGTAGCACGTCTCGGAGATCAGCACGCGGATGCGCTCGGCAATGACCAGGGCCTCGTCACCGGCCGTGTTTGGCAGCAGGACGATGAGCTCGTCGCCGCCGTAACGGGCGATGACGTCGCTGTTGCGCAGGGCCTCCTTCAGCCTCCGGGCCGTCTCCCGCAGCACGTAGTCGCCGGCATGGAAGCCGTGCTCCTCGTTGAGCGCCGACAGGGCGTCGATGTCGACCACGGTGCATGATAGGGGCTCCAGCTGACGCAGCGCACGAGCCACCTCCTCGAAATAGCGCTGATCGAACAGGCGGCGGTTGCTGACCTGGGTCAAGGGGTCCTTCAGGCCCGTGTACTTCAGTCTCGCCCGGTTTAGCGCGTTTTCCAGGCACAAGGCCGCGACGGCCCCCAGGTGAGCCAGCTCGGCCGGGTCCAGGGTCTGCTCGAAATGCGTGGAATGGCGGCAACCGAAATTCAAGCTGCCGAGCAGCTCCCCCCGCCGAACAAGCGGTATCAGTGCGATGCGCGCCGGTCTCTCCGCCTCGTCCAAGAACAGGCGGCCGTGTCGGGCCGGATCGAAGTCACAGATGATGGGACCGGATTCTGCCGCCTTGATCTCGTCGTGCAGCCCGCTGGGGACGTTCATCACCAATCCGGCGGAGCCCGTAACGTCCGCACCGTCGGACTGCAGCAGGTGGAGAATCTCACGGGATGGATCGCTGAGGAACAGGCTCGCAGCGTCTAGCCCCAGGACGCTGCGGATACGGTAGACCAGCTGCTGCACCAGGGCCGCCAGGGATCCCAGGCCCATGAGCCGCATTTCCTGGGCGCGAAAGCGCTCCTGGCGCTCCAGCCGCTTCTGGGTCTCCGCCATTAGGGTGTCAATGCGCTGCTGCAACGCGCCAAGCTCGGATTCATTGGCGTCCATAACGACTCCCCATAGCGATTCCTGGTCTCGGCCGCGCCGCTGGCGCCACCACCCCAAATTTCTATAGTGCCGCAGGGCTGCGTGCCTTCTTCTCAATGCCCTACGCCGGATTCTAGGCGTTTGGCAGTTCCATGACCAGCGAGGTCACGCGGACCCCTAGCGGGATTCGTGATCGCTGCTCGGCCGGAGCTTGCGGTACAGGGTGCGCTCGCTGAGACCCAGCGCCGCCGCGAGACTGCGGCGGTTGCCCGGGAAGGCGGCGGCCGCCCAGCGCAGGTAGCGTGTCTCCACCTCTCGCAACGGCAGGACCTCCTGGAACCGAGCCGGCAGCCCGGGGGCACCGGTGCCTGCACAGACTTCACTCACGTGCTCAGGCAGGATCACATCTCCGGCCGCCAGCAGGCTCGCCCGCTCGAGCACGTTACGCAGCTCCCGGATGTTGCCTGGAAAGGAATAGCGTCGCAGGCACTCCATGGCGTCTGCATGCAGGCGCATGGAGCGCCCGCCGGCGACCCGCCGCAGCAGGGTCTGCACCAGGATGGGCAGATCCTCCCCCCGCTCACGTAGCGGGGGCAGCTCAATGGGAAAGGTGTCTATTCGATAGTAGAGGTCCTGGCGGAAGCCACCGTCCGCCACCATGGCCTTCAAGTTTCGGTGGGTGGCGCACACCAGGCGAAAGTCCGCGCGCTGCGACTCCACACCGCCGACGCGCCTGAAGCTGCCGGTCTCCAGCAAACGCAGCAGCTTGACCTGCAGGCTCAGAGGTATGTCGCCAACCTCGTCCAGGAACAGCGTTCCACCCCGGGCGGCCTCCACCAAGCCGATCTTTCGGCTTTGGGCGCCGCTGAATGCGCCCTTCTCAT
>Ga0307417_10000330_pt1 | contig 19746 bp, 31 predicted proteins | sample SalMarWE160210MG_2_FD_202514 | JGI IMG/M metagenome (GOLD analysis project Ga0307417, IMG submission 202514) | Salt marsh sediment microbial communities from the Plum Island Ecosystem LTER, Massachusetts, United States - WE1602-10 | ecosystem: Environmental > Aquatic > Marine > Intertidal zone... | reverse complement strand
GGAGCGCCACAATCCTGGATTGGTCATCGACACTATTGAATTGGCCGAATATGGTCGGGTAGTAGATGCCGAGGATGGTAAATAGCAGGAAAAGAATCAGAAAAGGGGCGCCCACAATCGAATCTAATGAAAGAAACGAGGCGCCCCTTTTAGGGTAGTTGGATCTCATATCAACATCATAAAGGGGACCAACCGGTAGCACCCACAAATGCTGAGCTGTCACTGGCGCCAGGAACTACAATAGTAGCCTCTCCAGCAACCCTGTCTGCCTTATAAATTATTGAATCGTTTGAAGCACTTCCATAAAGTTTATCACCGTTCAAATGCCCTGATGTCGCGGCATAGCCTATAGTGTTACCAAGGCCATGGACTTCAACCTTATTTGAAGCCTTGAAATCATTCAAAACTCCAGTTTTTGCAGTGTCGGGACCAGTCGTTGTAAAAACTGTTTCTGCAAATGAGAATGTGGACAAACTCAAAACAAATCCGACAATCAGTATGAGAGAGAATAATTTTTTCATTATCTTTCACCTCCTTACAGGGGCTGGTACGCCTGATTATCCGCATAATCGGCTTCCATGGTTGTCTTGAAATTCCGCAGATCACTCAGGGCAGCAGCATTAAAAGCACGCACCCTGTAGGCTGAGAACTGCGGGATGGCGATGGCCGCCAGGATCCCGATGATCGCGATAACGATCATCAATTCAATTAAGGTAAAACCTTTTTGACTTTTCTTCAGAATCTTCGTAAACATTTTCTCCTCCTTATTTCTTATCAGTTGTCCATGATCAAATGACATGTAAAACCAAAGCGCCTGACACTCTCTTAACTCTTCTTCACCCCCTTTCATCATGGCTGGTCAGATTTCTAAGATTGTTGAATCGTCGAGCCTTTTGAATGGACTCTCTAACGAGGTCTGCTATTATGATCGACAAATTCGCCAATTTCTTAAAGCCTTTTTCCTCTTTAGTATACAAATTGTGTGCCAGACTTCCTCTGCAAGAGCTTTTATCATCTTTTTACATTGTAATTTCAGCAGGTTCCAGTTCAATAACAACTTGGCGACAAAGGCAGTAGCCCTTCCGGGCTGGGGAAACTGATCCCTTTGCTGACAATTCTTGTCCAAATGCTGACAATTTTTGTCAGGGTTCGTGGATAGATTGAGGGCAAGAATGGCTTGATGAAGATAATGGGCGCTGATGAGAGGGCAATAGCTCAATAAATAGGGGTATTGAGCCTTTGTTGTAAAAACTCAGTCTCCTAAAGCCCCGGCAAGGGAATCACAGAGTTTTAGAAACAAAAATTGAATTGTTTTTCTCTGATAGCTCTGTGTCTCTAGTGAGCGAAGTGAACGGGCGAGAGAAAATGGTTCTTCTTATGGTTCGCTTTGCTCTACTGAAACGGAATTCAGCCCCAGCTTGTCCATACGGTATCTCAAGGAACGTATGTTGATACCCAGAAGTTGAGCCGTGCGCTGTCTCGATCCGTGGGCCATCCTGAGGGCCTTGAGAACATAGTCTCTCTCGACGCGGTCAAGTACTTTCTCCAGCTCTATGCCCTCGGAGGTAAGGTCGCTTTCTCTCCTGCTTTTTCTCTCTTTCTGGAGGTTTGAAAGGGTCAGGCTCTCCGGCAGGACAATATTGGATGTCTCAAGGGCCACACTCCTTTCGATAATATTTTCCAGTTCCCGGACATTGCCGGGAAAGGGATATTCCTCCAGGATATCCATGGCAAAGGCAGAGATTTTCTTGATATCTTTGCCAAACTCCACTGAATATTTTTTAAGAAAATGCTTCGCCAGGATCGGCAAATCACCCTTTCTTTTTCTCAAGGGCGGCATGGGGATAGGAATCACATTGAGTCTGAAATACAGGTCTTCGCGGAACCTGTTTTGAATCACCTCTTTTTCCAAATCCCTGTTCGTGGCCGAAATAAACCGCACATCGACGCTCTTTTCCTCTGTACCACCTACGGCGGTAAATGTCCTTTCCTGAATCACCCGCAAGAGCTTCACCTGAATTGCCGGGGAGAGTTCTCCTACTTCGTCCAGGAAAACGGATCCGCCGTCGGCCACATCAAAAAGGCCGCTCTTGTCACCGCCGGCGCCGGTAAACGCCCCTTTCTTGTAACCGAACAATTCGCTCTCTATAAGATTTTCAGGGATTCCGGCACAACTGATGATTACAAAGGGCCTATCCTTCCTGGGGCTCGTATGATGTATGGCCTTTGCCACCAGTTCCTTTCCGGTCCCACTTTCCCCGGAAATCAGGATATTGGTTTTCGTGCCGGCCACGCGCGTGATCAGGTCATAGACCTTTTTCATCTCCTCGCTTTCACCCACCAGAAGTCCGAAATGGCTACTGTGCTTTTCACGGGACTCTTCTACTTCTTCGACACTCTTTTCTTTGGCCTCCAGGGCATCCTGCACAATGTCCTTGAATTCATTGACTTTAAAAGGTTTGGGAATATAGTCATAGGCTCCTTCTTTCATGGCCTCAACCGCCGTCTCGGCCGTGGCAAATGCGGATATCAGGACGACCTTGGTGCCGGGATTCAGGCTCCTGCTCTTTCTCAATACGTCGATGCCGTCCACATCCTTCATTCGGATATCGGTGATGACCAAGTCAAAATCCTCATGATCCAATATCCGGCAAGCGGCGCTTCCACTGTCAGCCAGAGTGACCAGGTAGCCCTCCTGCGTCAGCATGATCTCCAGAAATTCCCGCATGCTCTTTTCATCATCAACGATCAATATGTGCGGTGTCTCTTTGCCAGACAATCTTGCCCCCAATCATGGTCAGATCATTTCTTCCCCTTAGAGGCATCCCAATGAACGGAGAGTTTTTGCTCTTCGAGTGGAAGTCCTCTTCTTTCATGGCATATTCCATCTCGGCATCGATCACGCTCAGGTCGGCAAGGCCCCCTACCCGCAGAACCCCTCCCGGAATACCAAGTATCTTGGATGGGTTGTAAGAGAGTCTGCGCAGGGCCTCCGCCATGCCGAATACGCCTTCCTTCACCAGTGCCAGAGTAAGTGGCAGGGCCGTTTCCAGGCCAATCATGCCACAGGCCGCCCGATCAAACTCCAGATCCTTCTCCATGGGACTGTGGGGTGCATGGTCTGTCGCGATAACATCAATGACACCTTCTGAAAGCCCCCTTTTGATGGCCTCCACATCCGCCGATGTCCTTAACGGCGGGTTCACCTTGAAGCGTGTGTCATACCCTATGACAGCGTTGTGGTCCAAATGGAAATAGTGTGGTGCCGTCTCACAGGTAACCGGCAAGCCATCCTCTCGGGCCCTGCGTATCAGATTGACGGATCCCTCCGTGCTCACGTGGGCGATATGGACAGGGGTCCCCGTCAACCGCGCCAGGGCAATTTCTCTGAACACCATGATTTCTTCGCTTGCAGAAGGGATACCCGGCAGTCCTATCCGCGTGGATACGACGCCCTCATGCATCGACCCTCCCGCGGAAAGACGCGTGTCTTCACAATGGCATATGACTGTAAGGTTATGGAATCGCGCATATTCCATGGCCCGCCTCATCAACTCGCTGTTTGCAACAGAATATCCGTCTTCGGAAACCCCGACGGCTCCGGCTTTTTTCATGTCGCCGAACTCAGTGAGCACGTCACCCTTTTGGCCCACCGTTATAGCCCCAATGGGATAGACTCTTGCCAGTCCGGCTTTTTGAGCCTGTCGAAGAATGAATTCGGTTACGGAGCTGCAGTCGTTTGGAGGAATCGTATTGGGCATGCACGCCAGGGAGGTGTATCCTCCAACGACCCCGGCTTTTGCGCCCGTGGCGATGGTTTCTTTGTATTCTTCTCCTGGTTCCCTCAAGTGAACGTGCATATCGACAAGACCGGGCACAACATGTTTTCCGGACGCATCAATAACCCTCAGGCGGGGACCTGCATCACGGAAAGTCCCGCGGGGCAAAATCTTTGCGATTATTCCGCGCTCCACGATGAGATCAGACTGCTCGATAACCCCTCTTTCGGGATCAACCAGATCGCCCCCTTTAATCCAGATCGACACTTCGCGTCCCTCCAATAAGCAGATAAAGCAATGCCATCCTTACGGCAACCCCGTTGGAAACCTGATTCAGGATGACGGAATAGGGACCATCTGCCACATCCGGGCTGATCTCCACACCCCTGTTGATGGGGCCGGGATGCATGACAATGACGTCCTTTTTTGCCATTTCAACAAGCCTTGCGTCCAGTCCGAAAAACCCGGCATATTCCCTAACGCTTGGGAATATTGTTTTACTTTGTCTTTCCAGTTGAATACGCAGTACCATGATCACGTCTTTCCCCCTTACAGCCTCCAGAGGATCAGGCATGGCCTCTACTCCAAAGGCCTCTATGCCCATAGGCATCATTGTTGGAGGACCGGAAACCGTAACCTCGGCACCCATTTTGGTCAACCCTATGATATTGGACCGGGCCACTCGGCTATGGGAAATATCTCCGATAATCGCAACTTTCAGGCCCCTGATCCTCCCTTTGTGCTCCCTGATCGTAAAAAGATCCAGAAGTGCCTGCGTCGGGTGTTCATTGATGCCGTCACCAGCATTGATAACGGATGCGCTCACTTCCCTGGCCACCAGATGAGGCGCACCGCTCGATGAGTGACGGAGGACAATGAGATCCGGGTTCATGGCCTGTATGTTCCTGACCGTATCAATGAGCGTTTCACCTTTCGCCATGCTGCTCGTGGACACCGAAAGGCTGACCGTGTCGGCACTCAAACGTTTCGCAGCTACTTCGAATGATGTTCTGGTTCTTGTGCTGGGTTCATAGAAAAAATGAACAACGCTCTTGCCCCGCAAAGTGGGCACCTTCTTGATATCCCGTGATGAAATCAGTTTTAATGATTCGGCGGTATCCAGGATGAGTTCGATATCTTCAATGGATAACTGCCCGATGCCTAAAAGATCCTTATGCTTGAACTCTCTCACCGGAAGCTCCTCACAAAAAAAAGCCTCCTTGTCGAAATGAATGACAAGGAGGCTTTTATTATCTTGCTTTCAACCATTGATCAGCGCCGAAAATTCAAAACAGGTTTGTGTGGTAAAACCAAGGAGGAAATCAGGCCTCCTCTTTTTCTTTTGGTTTCTTTTTCACACCAGCTTTTTCTTTAGGTTTGCCGCCATCTTTTTTTGCAATAGGTTTCTCAACTGCCGAAGACTCACTTTCCTTTGTTGCCTCTTTTTTTGGTTTGCCCGATACGGCTTTAGCGGTTGTAGTCTTCTTTGCCTTTTTCTTGGCTTTTTTTCCTTCCTCTGCTGGAAGAAGCTGAACAATCGATACCGGTGCTCCGTCGCCCTTCCGATACCCCTTTTTTACGATTCTCACATAACCGCCCTGCCTGTCAAGGTATCTGTCTTTCAATTCTTCAAAAAGCCTGTGGGTTACCGCCCTATCCTGCATGTACGCCATTGCCTGACGTCGCGCATGGAGATCACCCCGCTTGGCCAGTGTAATCAGTTTTTCCGCGACGGGCCGTATGGCCTTGGCCTTTGTCTCGGTCGTTTCTATCTGTTCATGCTGAAGCAGCGAAGTAACCATGTTTCTCAGCAGGGCTCTTCGATGACTCGTATTCCGGCTTAGCTCCTTGCCTGCCTTCCTATGCCTCATTTTCCTTTTCCTCTTCCTTTTCTTCCGCCTGTTCGGCTTCTCCCTCCATCAGATCAGCAGGGGGAAAGTTTTCCACAACCATACCGAGTGAAAGACCCATTTCCTCAAGGATCGACTTGATCTCGTTTAAGGATTTTCTTCCAAAGTTCTTGGTCTTGAGCATTTCCTGTTCACTCTTCTGGACCAACCCCCCAATCAAGCGAATGTTTGCATTTTTCAGACAGTTGGCGGAGCGCACGGAAAGTTCAAGTTCCGACACCGGTCTGAAGAGGTTTTCATTGAGCCTTTCTTCCTCTACTTCTTCTTCATCTTCCACAGGTTCCGGCTCTTCCTCAAAATTGATAAATGGCGTCATCTGTTCTTTTAGAATTTTTGCAGCATATGCCACAGCATCCTCCGGGAGCAAACTGCCATCCGTCCAAACCTCAAGGCTCAATTTGTCATAGTCCGTAATCTGCCCCACCCTGGCATTTGTTACAACGAAATTGACCTTTTGTATGGGTGAAAAAATAGCATCAATGGCTATCACCCCCACATCCTGGTCTTTCGTCTTGTTCCCCTCGGCGGGGACATAGCCTTTCCCGGAACGGACCACCATCTCCATATGGAGATTGGCTTCCTTGTTGAGGGTAGCAATGGGCTGACCCGGATTGAGTACTTCCACAAGCCCATCGGTATCTATGTCACCGGCAGTTACAGGGCCTTCCGTTTGTTTGGTGAGGTGCACAGCAACCTCTTCCCCTTTGAGAAGCTTCAGTTTGACCTCTTTCAAGTTCAAAATGATGTCGGTGACATCTTCCTGAACTCCGGGAATCGTGCTGAACTCGTGTAGGACGCCGTCAAAACTCACCGAGACGATGGCAGACCCCTGCAAAGAAGATAAGAGTATTCGGCGTAAGGAATTCCCAATCGTAACACCAAAGCCCCGTTCCAGGGGTTCGCACACGAATTTTCCATATGACTTGGTATAGGAATCCTGTTGGATTTCAATCTTCTTGGGCCGGATCAGCTCACGCCAGTTCTTGCTTTTTAGATCTCTCAAAAAAGCCTCCCCTTTTGTCGTGTTTTTAATGTTTCGCCTCAGACAACTTCAGGCGTTGGTTTCAATTACTTGGAATACAACTCAACAACGAGTTGCTCCTGCATGGGCATTGTCAAGTCTTCACGATTAGGAAGAGCCTTGAGCGTTATCCTGAACTTTTCTTTTTCCAGTTCAATCCAAGTGGGAATTCCCCGCCTGACCACCGTCTCCATGGCATCCAGAATCTGTTGCACTTTCCTGCTCTTTTCACTGACTTCAACGATATCCCCAGGTGCCACCTGATAGGAAGGGATATTGACCTTGTGATTGTTGACCAGAAAGTGGTTGTGCCTCACCAGCTGTCTGGCCTGATTTCTTGAAGAGGAAAAACCGCTTCGATATACCAGATTGTCCAGTCGACACTCGAGCAGCATCAACAGGCTGATGCCCGTAATGCCTTTTTGCCCATCAGCCCTGTAGTAGTAACCTCTGAATTGTTTTTCCAGGACTCCATAGATGCGTTTCATCTTTTGTTTCTCTCTGAGCTGGAGTCTGTAGTCAGAAAATTTTCGACCACGTCGCTGCCCATGCTGGCCTGGTGCATAGGGTCTTCTCTCGAAAGCACACTTGTCGCCGTAGCACCTGTCCCCTTTTAAAAAAAGCTTCAGGTTCTCTCTCCGGCACAACCTGCATAATGATGCATTGTATCTGGCCAAATCAGCCCCTCCTGAATTTATGGCTCGTCATTCTTAAAATGACATGAATAGTGATCTCTGTTCAAATGGAAACTAAAGGGCAAATCCGCGTCCACCTACACCCTGCGTCGCTTTGGCGGCCTGCACCCATTATGGGGAATCGGAGTCACATCTCGAATGACACTGACGCTGAACCCGTCCGTCTGCAACGCACGCAGGGCGGCCTCTCGACCGACACCAGGTCCTTTCACCCTCACCTCCGCAAATCTCAACCCCTGTTCCATGGCCTGCCGCAAGGCATCCTGCGCAGCCAGCTGAGCAGCAAAGGGCGTACTCTTCCTGGAACCCTTAAAGCCGGCCTTCCCTGCACTGGATGACCCGATAACATTACCTTCATTGTCCGTGATGGTAATAATGGTATTATTGAAAGTCGATTGAATATGAACGATGCCTGACGGAACGTTTTTCTTTTCTTTTTTCGTTTTTACCTTTTTGCCCTTGGTCTTTGCCATTATTCTCCCTCAGCAGTTACTTTTTCTTTCTGCCCATGACAGCCCTTCGTGGGCCTTTCCGCGTCCTTGCGTTTGTGCTTGTTCTCTGCCCTCGCACGGGAAGACCTTTTCTGTGCCTCAACCCTCTATAAGCACCAAGATCCATCAAACGCTTGATATTCATGGACACTTCCCGTCTGAGATCACCTTCTACCTTTTGGTGTTCGTCTATGATTTTACGGATCCGGGCTACTTCTTCATCCGTGAGGATATCTGATTTGGTGTCCCAGTCTATACCGGCCGCGGTAAGAATTTTTTTAGAAGAACTCCTCCCAATACCATAGATATAGGTCAAAGCGATCTCAATTCTTTTGCCCCTTGGTAAATCTATACCAGCAATTCTAGCCAATCTTCAGCTCCTTCTCATAAGAGGTCTAAACAACTACCCTTGACGTTGCTTGTGTCTGGGGTTTATACAAATCACTCGCGTAACGCCTTTGCGTCTGATAATTTTGCAGTGATTACACATTTTTTTTACCGATGGCCTTACCTTCATCATAAATCCTCCATGTAATCCATCTCGTTCTTTGTCCGCGACAGGGGATCCGCCTCTGAAAATTACTTTCCCCGACCGAAGCCTTTCTTCATGAGACCCTCATAGTGCCTTGTCAGCATATGTGATTCAATCTGGTTCACGGTATCCATTGCGACGCCCACAACAATCAGGAGCGCCGTGCCACCGAAATAAAAGGGCACGTTGAGTTTATAAATCAAAATCTGAGGCAGTATGCACACCGCCGAAACATATATGGCTCCCGAAAATGTAATCCTGGTCAAAACCTTGTCAATATAGTCCGCCGTGTTTTTTCCGGGCCTGATGCCTGGAACAAATCCGCCGTAGCGCTTCATATTATCGGCAACTTCCACCGGATCAAAATGTACAGCCGTATAGAAATAACAGAAGAAAAAGATAAAAATGACATAGACCAATATATATATCACGTGTCCAGGGGCCAGATACCCCACAAAATGCTGCAGCCACGGAAACTGTTTTGCGCTGAGAAAATTAGCGATGGTCGCAGGAAACATGATAATGGAGGACGCGAAAATCGGGGGAATTACACCTGCGGTATTCACCTTCAAGGGAAGATGCGTACTCTGTCCACCATACATTTTTCGGCCGACCACGCGTTTGGCATATTGAACCGGAATCCGCCTCTGCCCCATTTCCACAAATACAATCACCCCGATGACGGCCACCATCACGGCCACCATCAATGCCATAAAGAAAGGAGCGACCTCGCCGGTCCCCATCATCCGGAAGGTATTGGCTACCGCCACTGGAAACCTGGCGACGATCCCGGCGTAAATGATCAGAGAAATGCCGTTTCCTATTCCCCTTTCCGTAATCTGTTCTCCCAGCCACATGAGGAAGGAGGTCCCGGCCGTCAGTGTCAGTACAGTAAGGACCCTGAATCCCCATCCGCCCACGGGAACCACCATGGCGCCGCCGGGGCTTGTCATTCTCTCCAGCCCGATTGCTATACCAAACCCCTGAATAACACTCAGGATAACGGTCCCGTATCGAGTATATTGGGTAATCTTTTTACGGCCCTGTTCCCCTTCTTTTTTCAATTTTTCCAGGTAGGGGACCACAACGGTCAACAACTCCAGAATAATGGAGGCACTGATATAGGGCATAATGCCCAGTGCCATAACGGACATCCTTTTCAGTGCACCCCCTGAAAACATATCAAAGAGACCTAAAAGCGTCCCTTGCTTGGACCCGAAAAAAGCCGCCATGGCCGCGCCATTTATCCCGGGTGTCGGGATATGGCAACCCAGCCTGTACACGGCCAGCATTGCCAGGGTGAAAAAAATCCTTTTCTTGAGTTCAGGGATCTTGGGAATATTCTGGAAGCCGCCGATCAACTTACCTTATCTCCGTATTTGATGTAGCATTATTGAAAGACTGCTGCAACGAGCCGGGCCACACACCTAAATGATCTCGACCTTTCCCCCTGCCGCTTCAATTTTCTCTCTTGCAGACCTGCTGGCTCGCTCCACTTCAATGACAATGGGGTGACCCACCTGGCCATTCCCCAGAAGCTTCACGCCGATTCTTTTCTTCGTTAGGAGTCCCTTTTCTCTCAAGGCATCCGCATCAACCTTTGCGTTGGGTTCGAATTTGTTCAAGTCCTCGACATTGATGATGTTATACTCGTTCTTGAAAATATTGGTAAACCCGCGCTTCGGGAGACGCCTCTGAAGCGGCATCTGCCCTCCCTCAAAACCTCTGGCGGGACCGCCTCCGGAGCGGGCTTTTTGCCCCTTGTGTCCTCGACAAGCTGTTTTCCCGTGGCCGGATCCGGGGCCTCTTCCCACGCGTTTCCTTTTTTGCCTTGATCCTTTAGCAGGTGAAAGGTCATGAAGTTGCATAATATCTGTCCTCTATCTCCCTCAGCCAACCCTCACAAGAAATGAAACTTTTCTTATCATTCCTCGAATGGCAGGAGTGTTTTGCAGTTCCACCGACTTATTCATTCTCGTCAAACCGAGCCCTTTCAGGGTTTCACGAATCTTCTTATTTTTTCCAATACCACTCTTTACCTGAGTAACTTTTATTCTGTCCGTCATGACTGGAACCTTCTTGCTTCCTGATGATTGATGAAGTTGTGTTACGCCCGTCTCCGGGCGCCACGATCATCTATTGTGAGGTCATCAATGCTTATTTCGCGAAATCTTCAACCGTTATTCCCCTGCGACGAGCGATCTCTTCCGGGGTTCTCAAGGACCGAAGCCCCTTCATGGTTGCCTTGACCAGATTATGCGGATTATGAGACCCCAGGCACTTGGTCAAGATATTCTGAAGGCCGGCCGCTTCGAGCACGGCTCGAACTGCACCACCGGCGATCAAACCCGTACCGGGCCCGGCCGGTTTAAGGAGAACCCGTCCCGCTCCCAACCCCCCAATCACCTCGTGGGGGATGGTGGTGTTGTACAGGGGGACGCTTGCCATGTCCCTTTTGGCCTTTTCCACACCTTTCCGTATGGCTTCGGGAACTTCATTGGCCTTGCCAAGGCCAACGCCGACGGTTCCTTTCCCGTCTCCCACAACCACCAAGGCACTGAAACTGAACCTTCGACCACCTTTGACGACTTTCGCAACGCGGTTGATATGAACAACCTTTTCTATTAGCTGGTCTTCATCCTCTTTCTTGAACAATGGCATTCTCCCTTGATTTCCGATTGAACAAAAACTCTACGGAAAATAAACGTCCTTGTATGGGCTTTTTACTGACGTCCATGGGCGTGACGACGGATGGACGCGAGTCTAGAATTCCAAACCTTTTTCACGCGCGGCTTCCGAAAGGGCTTTCACGCGGCCATGGTATAAAAAACCGTTACGATCAAAGACCACTTTCTTGATACCTTTTTCTAAGGCGCGTTCGGCGATAGACGCTCCCACCAAGGCCGCGCCTTCTTTGTTCCCCCCCCTGTTCCCTATCTCTTGACGCATATTTCCTGAGATAGATGAGGCTTCAACGAGGGTGTGGGCCGATGTGTCATCAATAATTTCAGCATAGATATGCCGGCCGCTTCTGAAAACGCAGAGTCTGGGTTTTCCAGCAGTACCTCGTATCTTTTTCCTGACTCTCTGTTTTCTTCTCAAACGTGCTTCAGATCTAGTGACGAATCCCATGTTCAACCTCATATTCGAATAGATATTTTCCCCGGCTCAATCAAATCGAGTCTACTTGACACCTGTCTTTCCTGCTTTTCTTCTGATCATTTCATCAGCGTACTTGATTCCTTTCCCTTTGTAGGGCTCCGGCTTTCTGATGGACCTGATCTTGGCGGCTGTCAATCCTAAAAGTTCCTTGTCGATGCTGCTCAAGACAATTTTGGTTTTGTCTATTTTCGCATCAACTCCCTCGGGCAACTCGAAATTCACGGGCTGGGAATACCCAACGTTCAGCACAGCAGTTCGATCTTTCAATTCAGCGCGGTATCCAACACCGACAATCTCGAGGGCCTTTTCAAAGCCCTGGCTGACACCCGTAACCATATTGGCGACAAGCATACGGAAAAGTCCCTGCAATGCCCTTGACTCTCTTGATTCGTCCTGAATGGACACCTGGGCTGTCCCGGCCTCAACTGTGACGGATACCTTGGGATGAATTTTCCTCTCGAGTTCTCCCTTGGGACCCTTTACCTTCAAAAGCCCTTCATCGAGCTTGATATCAACGCCAGATGGTATGGCGATAGGCTTCTTGCCTATTCGAGACATTCAAAACCTCCTGCGACCTCTTTTTCATACAAATTAGATGGAATCGTGATACAGAATCCTACCAGGGTTCTGCGGCAGATGCGTTGAACCGGCACAATCCCGGCAAGTGTTTACCAAACGGAGCAGATGACTTCTCCTCCCAACTCCATCTTCCTTGCCTGCCTGTCACTCATGAGGCCCTTGGAAGTCGATATAACATTGACACCGAATCCATCCAAAACCTTTGGAATACCTTCATGACCGCAATAGACTCTCCGGCTAGGCTTGCTGACCCTCTTCAGTCCCTGCAAAACCGGGACACCATCGTCATCATACTTCAAGATCACCTTGATTTTACCCTGCTTGTTGTCCGAAAGCACCTTGTAGTTCAATATATACCCCTCCGCTTTCAGGACCTTGGCAATATTCACCTTCACCTTTGAACAAGGGATATCAACCGTCTCCCTCGCAGCTTTCAATCCATTCCTGATTCTTGTCAACATATCCGCGATGGGATCTGTCATAGTCATTTGTTCTGCTCCTTAAGGCTCACTATTCATGCCACCAGTCCTACCAACTGGATTTCATTACCCCGGGAATTTCCCCTTTTGATGCCAAACTCCTGAAGCAAATCCGGCAAATTCCAAACTTCCTTAGAAAGGCCCTGCTCCTGCCGCAAATCGGGCACCTGTTGTAATGTCGGGATGAAAATTTCTGTTTCCTCTTTGCTTTATTGATCAGAGACTTTCTAGCCAAAGTAACCCCCTTATTACCCTCTGAAGGGCATCCCCAACTGTCTCAAGAGATAACGTCCTTCCGAGTCAGTCTCAGCGCTTGTGACGATTGAGATATTCAGCCCTTTTACCTTGTCAATCTTGTCATAGTCGATTTCAGGAAATATAATATGCTCCTTGATCCCGATGGAACAGTTTCCGCGGCCGTCGAAGGATTTGTCCGAAAGTCCTCTGAAGTCTCTTACCCTCGGGAGAGCAACATTAAAGAGCTTATCTAGAAAATCGTACATTTTGCCATGTCGCAACGTGACCATACAGCCTATGGGCATCCCCTGGCGCAGCTTGAAGCTGGCGATAGACTTCTTGGCCTTTGTCACAACCGCACGTTGCCCGGCTATCAATGTCAGCTCTTCCGTTCCTGAATCCAGGATCTTAATGTTCTGAATAGCCTCACCCAAGCCCAGATTTAGCACGACTTTCTTCAGTCGAGGCACAGCCATAATGCTCTTGTATTTAAACTCTGTCATCATGGCCTGAATGACTTCTTCTTGGTATTTTTTTATCAATCGAGACAAAGAACCCTCCTCAATTTCTCACTCAACCTATCACGACCGGATGTCTAATCATCCATCGGTTCATTGCATTTTTTGCAAATTCGGACCTTCGAATGATCTTCCAGTATCCGAAAACCTATCCGTGTGGGTTCGGCACACTTGTTACATACGAGCATTACATTAGACAGATGCAACGGTGCCTCTTTCTCAATGATGCCACCTTGAGCTGTGGTAGGACCGGGTTTGGCGTGCTTTTTGACCATGTTGATCTTCTCAATAATAACCCTATCCTTTTCCATATCCATCTGCAATACGGCCCCGATTTTGCCTTTTTCTTTTCCTGCAATAACGATGACCTTATCTTCTTTCTTAATTTTGGGGTTTTTCTTCTGCACTTAAATTGCTCCTGATTCCGGCTTCCCGGGACATTTCCAAATCACAACCTGAGTTCATAGGGTCACTCTGAACGGAACTGACTCTAAAGAACCTCCGGGGCGAGTGAAATAATTTTCATGAAGTTCTTGCCCCTCAATTCTCGGGCTACAGGGCCGAAAATCCTGGTCCCGATGGGCTCTTTTTGTTCGTTGATCAATACAGCAGAGTTCTCATCAAACTTGATATAAGATCCGTCAGGTCTGCGAATTTCTTTCGCGGTTCTGACAATCACCGCCCGGGCCACATCGCCTTTCTTGACTTTGGAATTGGGCATTGCCTCCTTGATGGATACGACAATAATATCTCCAACCCCGGCGTATCTCCTTCTTGACCCCCCCAGCACCTTGATACAGAAGAGCAATTTCGCGCCTGAATTATCCGCCACTTTAAGTTTTGTCTGGACTTGTATCATTTCAAAGGCTCCAACAAATCATCCCTTAGATTATGCCTCAATATTTCCCTTTTCAAAAATCCCGACAACCTGCCACCGCTTCCTCTTGCTGATAGGACGGCTTTCAATAATCTGCACCTTGTCTCCAATCTTGCAGAGGTTCTGCGGGTCATGTGCCATGTATTTTTTTCTCTTTCGGATATATTTCTTGTAAACCGGATGTCGAGCCAATCGATTCACCAACACCAGGGCTGTCTTATCCATGCCGTCGCTCACAACGGTTCCCACCAGTTTTTTTCGAACACCACGCTCAGTCATTGTCACCTCTTGGAAGTTCAGGATCCGGAAATTTCCAGTTCTCTGAGAACGGTCTTGACCCTGGCCAGGTCTTTTTTTGTTTGGGGAACCATGGCCGTGTTGCCAAGTTGGCCGGTCGCCTTCTGAAACCTCAAATTGAACAGCTCCTGACTCAGGTCTCTTTCCTTTTCCTTCAGTTCTGCTACACTCAATTCTTTAAGTTCGCTAGCCTTCATGAATCTACGCTCTCCTACTTACAAATCTCGTCGCAAAAGGTAACTTGTGGCCAGCCAGACGGAATGCCTCAGCGGCAACATCTTCCGCAACACCTTCAAGCTCGTAAAGAATCCTGCCTGGCTTCACGACGGCTACCCACCCTTCCGTAGCGCCTTTGCCTTTTCCCATCCGCGTTTCAGCCGGCTTCTTGGTGAAGGGCTTATCAGGAAAGACCCTGATCCACACTTTCCCGCCTCGCTTGACATATCGGGTCACTGCAATCCTGGCAGCCTCTATCTGCTGTGAACTCATAAACCCGCATTCCAGGGCCTGGAGGCCGTAATCTCCAAAAGATAGAGAACTGCCCCTGTAGGCCTTCCCTTTTGAGCGGCCCTTCTGTTTTTTGCGATATTTGACTTTTTTTGGACTCAGCATGGATCTTTCCTATTCGTTCTTATCAGGTAAAATTTCTCCATTAAAAATGGTTACCTTGACGCCAATTACGCCGTAAGTCGTGAATGCCTCAGCGAATCCGTAATCAATGTCGGCCCTGAGCGTATGCAGAGGGACTCTCCCCTCGCGATACCACTCTCTCCTGGCCATTTCCGCGCCCCCCAGTCTGCCGGCGCAGGCAATCTTGATCCCCAGCGCTCCAAAACGCATGGCCGAACTAACCGCCTTTTTCATGGCCCTCCGAAAAGCAACCCTCCGAACCAGTTGCAGGGCCACATTTTCAGCTACAAGCTGCGCATTGATCTCCGGTTTCCTGACTTCCTGGATATCAATAATAATTTCCCGTTTGATGATTTTTTCCAGGTCTCTTTTCAGTCCTTCTATCTCTGAACCTTTCTTGCCAATGACAATGCCGGGTCGAGCCGTGTGAATACGTATTCTCACTTTTCCGGCAGCCCTCTCAATTTCAATCTTCGCTACACCGGCCTGATTTAACCGCTTCCGCAGGAATTTCCTGATTTGATAATCTTCCAGGACAAAACTGCTGTATTCCTTAAGTGCAAACCACCTGGAGTCCCAGTCTCTGTTTACACCCAACCTGAAACTAATTGGATTAACTTTTTGCCCCAACATTCACCTCCACTACGTAAGCATCACCTGACCTGCCGGACAGAAATTACCCGGCACACTGCCCGAACAGCCTACCTGTCCTCAAGGATGACCGTCAGATGACTCGTTCGTTTTCTTATCCTGGATGCACGCCCCATAGCCCTTGGCCTAAATCGTTTAGCGGTCGGGCCTTCATCAGCATATAGTCGTTTTACATAAAGGGTGTCTATATCTGCGCCGCTGTTTTGCTCCGCATTTGCAACGGCTGAATCAATCAGTTTTTTTAATAAACCGGCTCCCTTCTGGGGAGCAAAGGTAAGTGAATTGAGCGCCTCCTCAACTCCTTTTCCCCTGACCTCGTCCATGACCAGTCGAATCTTGCGTGGGGAAATTCTTACGAATCTTGCGATAGCTCTTGTTTCCATTTTATAACGCTCATCCCTTGAAATCATTCAAAATATCCGGATTCCTATTTTTTGCCTCTAAGCTTGGTTTTCTTGTCACCGGCATGTCCATAGAAGGTCCGCGTTGGAGAAAATTCCCCCAGTTTGTGCCCGACCATATCTTCGGTGACAAATACTGGAAAGAATTTCTTCCCGTTATGAACCGCAAAGGTCAATCCCACAAATTCCGGAAGGATGGTGGATCTCCGCGACCAGGTCTTGATAATCTTACGACTTTGCGTCTCATTGGCCTTTTGAACTTTGCTCAAGAGGTGATCATCTACAAAAGGTCCTTTTCGTAACGAACGTGGCAAAACTGTTCCTCCTTCAATGCCGGCGCGGCAAGCATTGCCCACATGGCACGAATGACAAGAAAGCCGGTCACCGGGGTGTCAACGTGCCGTATCCTAGTCTATTTACGTTTTTTGACAATCAACCTATCGCTGGACTTTCTGACCCGGGTTTTGTAACCTTTGGTGGGCACGCCCCAGGGTGTAACCGGATGACGCCCACCCGATGATTTGCCTTCACCTCCACCATGGGGATGGTCGACAGGGTTCATGGCCACACCCCTGACATGAGGTCTCCGACCTTTCCATCGATTCCGGCCTGCCTTCCCAATAGAAATTTTTTCATGGTCAAGATTACCGACCTTCCCCAAAGTGGCCTTGCACTCCAGAAGAATCATTCTTACTTCACCGGACGGCAGTTTGACCTGAGCGTATTTCCCTTCCTTGGCCATAAGTTGGGCGTAACTCCCGGCACTGCGGGCCAGTTGCCCGCCATGCCCGACACTCAACTCTATATTATGGATATGGCTACCCATGGGGATGTCCCGTAACGGAACCGTATTCCCCACGCGGATTTCCGAGCCTGAACCAGACACGATCCGGTCTCCAACCACCAGTTGATGCGGGGCGACTATGTAACGCTTCTCACCGTCCAGATAGTGGAGAAGGGCAATATTTGCTGATCTGTTCGGATCATATTCGATGGAGGCCACTATGGCCGGCACGCCTTCCTTCTCGCGTTTGAAGTCAATCATCCTGTATTTGCGCTTGTGACCGCCACCCCGATGTCTGGAGGTTACCCGGCCCAGTGCATTTCTTCCTGCGCTTTTTTTCAGAGAGCGAAGCAGGCTTCTTTCCGGTTTTTCGCTGGTAATCTCCTCAAAAGTGGAACCGGTCTGAAACCTTCTACCCGGTGAGGTCGGTCTATTGGTCTTGATGCCCATAATCTTCTCCGAAATCTATCGCTGCTGCAGGGCGAACACTCCAGCAGGCCTACATGCCTTCAAAAAATTCAATGCTCTCGCCGGGTGCCAGGGTAACAATGGCCTTTTTCCAATCGGATCTTTTACCCGCAAAACGGCCCACTCGCCGTTTTTTTCCGCGGACATTCATCGTCCTCACATCAAGGACCTTTTTCTTGAACAAGGCCTCAGCAGCCTGCCTGATTTCGATCTTATTTGCCTTTTTGTGAACTTTCAGGCTGATCTGGTTCAGCAGTTCCTTCTGCGTGTTTCCCTTTTCGGTGATATGTGGCTCTTTAATTACTTGATACATATCCACTATTCGACTAATGCCTCCTCTATTTTCTCAATGGCAGGTCTCACCACGAAAAGGTAGTCAAACTTCAAAATGTCGTAAACATTGAGCCCCTCATAACGCATGACCTTTACCCATGGCACATTCTGCGAAGACTTTTCCAGGTTGACATTTTTTTCTTCGGTGACCACAAGGGTCTTTCTCACATCAAAGGTTTTGAGAACCTCAACGAAGTTCTTCGTCTTGATTTCCGGAAGATTGAAATTCTCAAGCACGACTAGCTTTCGGTTTAAAGCCTTGTCGGTCAGGGCCATACGAATGGCGGCTTTTCTCAGCTTCTTCGGTGTTCTATGGGTATAGCTTCTTGGTGAAGGTCCAAACGCTACGCCCCCACCCCGTCTCGTTGGAGAAGACGCAACACCTGCCCTGGCCCTTCCAGTTCCCTTCTGTCGCCACAGTTTTGCCCCTGATGATTGGATTTCCGAGCGGGTCTTGGTGGCTGCACTTCCAGACCTGCGAGTTGCCAGCTGTCCCAACACCACCTGATGCAACACATGCTTTTTTACGGGAACGTTAAAAACACCTTCATTCAATTCCAACTCAGAAATCTTTTCTTTCTGAAGATTATAGACATCCACGACACTCATTCTGTTCCCCTTACCATACCAGGCTTTTTCGGGCCGTCATCTGCAATTTTATTTTGCCGGAACCCTTTCGCGTTCTGCGTCTTTTTCTTGAGAATCAAAGGCTCACGATCCCATTCTGTTAGCATGTATTCCCTACTTGTCACCCCGGCCGTTTTTTAAAAGGCTCTCTAACTTTTCCGTATTTCCACCGGGCTGTTGCCACTGCCCGGCACTGCCCCCCTGACAATAACAAGATGCATTTCCGGTCTTATATCGACAATCTTGAGGTTCTTGACAGTGACACGCGTCTGGCCATATCTCCCAGGCATTTTTTTCCCTTTTTGGACCCTTCCAGGTGTTGCACTGCAGCCGATGGACCCCGGAACCCGATGTGACCGCGAGCCGTGGGTCTTCCGCCCCCCTGAAAAACCCCACCTTTTCATAACACCGCTGAATCCTCGTCCTTTGCTGATACCAATGACGTCCACGCAATCGCCGATCTCAAAAATATCCGGTCCCAGTTCCTGGCCAAGCTCAAAGGCATCCGGATCGTCCACGCGAATTTCCCGTGCAAATGAAAAATTTCCCGCTCCTGCAACACCGAAGTGCCCCTGCAAAGGTTTGTTGACCCTCTTTTCCTTCTGGGCCCCATAGCCCACCTGAATGGCATTATACCCTTCTTTTTCCAAGATCTTTTTCTGGGTTACAAAACAAGGTCCCACTTCTAGGACAGTGACAGGAGAACTGTTTCCCTCTCCGAGAAAATATTGCGTCATACCCAATTTTTTGCCAAAAAGCTTATTCACCATGAGATAACTCTCCAGTATGTCCAACCATTCAAAACGATCAACATAGAAGTTCGCGAACTCAGTTAGAGCTTGATTTCAACATCCACGCCTGCTGCAAGATCCAGTTTCATAAGGGCGTCCACTGTCTGTTGGGTAGGCTCAAGGATATCAAGCAGTCTCTTGTGCGTCCGAATCTCAAACTGCTCTCTCGATTTTTTATCCACATGAGGAGACCGCAGCACGCAGTACTTGTTGATTACGGTCGGGAGGGGAATAGGTCCTGCAACTCTGGCCCCGGTCGCCCTGGCGGTCTCCACTATTTCTACGGCTGATTGATCCAAAAGCTTATGATCATATGCCTTCAAGCGAATCCGGATCTTTTGATTGGCAATCATCCCCTTCTCCCCTTATTCAATAATATCGCTGACGACGCCGGCACCAACAGTCCTGCCGCCCTCGCGGATGGCAAATCGCAACTCCTTCTCCAACGCTATCGGCGTAATCAGATTCACTTCCATTGATATAT
>Ga0307417_10000329_pt1 | contig 19751 bp, 12 predicted proteins | sample SalMarWE160210MG_2_FD_202514 | JGI IMG/M metagenome (GOLD analysis project Ga0307417, IMG submission 202514) | Salt marsh sediment microbial communities from the Plum Island Ecosystem LTER, Massachusetts, United States - WE1602-10 | ecosystem: Environmental > Aquatic > Marine > Intertidal zone... | reverse complement strand
AAAAACAGGTTAAACCGGAAACTATAAACAATTGGAAAGTTACCCCAGAATACTATTGGGAAAGGGGAAAAGAGAGAGATTATAAACTCTTATATGGAGAGTAGCCATAAACCGATTATTTAAGTGTTGATGAATTCGTTTTGATTACTTGCATTTAGAAAATTTATCTATTTGTGTCAGGTTATTACCTTCCATAAGGGCTAATATCTTTGTAAATTTATTAGCTAAAATATTTTATTCAATTAACCTTTGATGTAACATACTATGGATACAACACTTAGCAAACAATTGTTTAAAGAATCAACCAGATATATACCTGGTGGTGTGAATTCACCCGTGAGGGCATTTAAGTCTGTTGGTGGTAATCCCATCTTTATTAAAAGCGGCAAAGGCTCTAAAATATACGATGTTGACGGACAGGAATTTATTGATTACGTCGGAAGCTGGGGCCCCCATATTTTCGGACACAATCCCGACTTTATTAAAAAAGCATTACTGGAAGCGATAGAGAACGGCACAAGCTTCGGAGCGCCGACGGAACTTGAATTAAAAATGGCAAAATTAATTGTTGAGCTTGTTCCTTCAGTTGAGATGGTGAGAATGGTAAACAGTGGAACTGAAGCAACAATGAGCGCCGTGCGAGCTGCCCGTGGTTATACCCGCCGTGATAAAATTATAAAATTTGAAGGATGCTATCATGGCCACGCAGACTATTTTCTGATTAAAGCCGGTTCAGGAGCGTTAACATTAGGCACCCCTGATAGTCCAGGCGTGACAAAAGCTAATGCCGCCGACACGCTGGTCGCCACTTATAATGACATAAATTCAGTAAAAAAATTAGTTAAGGAAAATAAAAAAGAAATTGCAGCGGTTATTATAGAACCAATTGCAGGTAATGTAGGGGTGATAAAGGCAGATGACGAATTTATCAAGGAGCTCAGGGATATTTGCAGAGACGAAAAAATTGTTTTGATCTTTGATGAAGTAATGACAGGCTTTAGGGTCGCTGCTGGTGGAGCACAAAAACTTTTAGGTATTAAGCCTGACCTTTCAACCTTTGGCAAGATCATCGGTGGAGGTTTGCCGGTCGGTGCCTTCGGTGGGAAGAAAGAAATTATGGAAATGCTCTCCCCACATGGCCCGATCTACCAGGCGGGCACATTAAGCGGTAATCCGCTTGCAATGTCGGCTGGGTATGCCGCGCTTAGTTACATAAAAAACAACCCTGACATTTATGATCAGCTGGAAGATAAATCAAAATACCTTGAAAATGGGTTTAAAGAAAACCTTAAAATGTTGAACAAAAATTTTACTCTCAACAGGGTTGGATCGATGATGAGTTTATTTTTTACGGAGAAAGAAGTTACTGATTATAAATCGGCGACGTCTTCCGATACTATCCTTTTTGGTAGGTATTTTCTTTCTATGTTGATGAAAGGTGTTTATCTCGCACCATCGCAATACGAAGCTTTGTTCGTTTCAACTGCGCACACAATAGAGGATCTTAATTACACAATAAAGACACAGTTTGATAATCTTTCTAAGCTATTAAAATAAGACATTAGGTTTTATCAGTTCAGTTTAAAACAGAAAAGGACTGCTTTTTCAAGCAGTCCTTCTTTTATTTAAATATTTAACAAATATTATTCAGCTTCATCTTCCGGAATAACCTTAGATATATCGGCAATTTTATCTCCATCTTTTAATTTAATAACTCTTACTCCCTGGGTGTTTCTTCCCATCACTCTGATATTAGAAATGCTTTGCCTGATAACCATTCCACGTGAAGTTATTATTACCAGTTCATCGCCATCAACAACTTCCATAAGTGAAATCATTTTGCCTACCTTATCACTTGTCTTTACGGTTATAACACCCTTTCCCCCACGACGTGTTACACGGTAATCATTCATATTAGAGCGTTTGCCGTACCCTTTCTCAGTTACAACCATAATTGATGCCTGTCTTTTTAAGACAACAAGACCAACAACTTTATCTCCTTTTGCAAGGTTAACTCCTCTCACGCCGGTCGCTGTTCTGCCCATTTCTCTTACATCTTTTTCGTTAAACCGAATTGCAAATCCGTTTCTCGTTCCCAGTACTATATCATTGTTTCCATCCGTCAAACGCACCGCAATAAGATTATCGCCTTTTGCAAGATTAATAGCATTTATTCCGCCCTTGCGCACATTACCATACGCAGAAAGGACTGTCTTTTTAATCGTTCCCCTTCCGGTTGCCATTACAACATATTGATCATCTTTGAATTCTTTTACAGAGACAAACGCGGAAATATTTTCGTCTTTTTCTTTCTGAATTAAATTCAGGATAGATCTTCCGCGTGCCGCCCTTCCACCTTCAGGAACTTCATGAACCTTTAACCAATAACATTTTCCCTTATCGGTAAATATCAAAATATAATGGTGGGTTGAGGCAATAAACATATGTTCAATGAAGTCCTCGTCCTTAGTCCCCGCACCTGTAACTCCTTTACCGCCTCTTGCCTGCTTCCTGTAACCGCTAACTGGAAAACGCTTAATATATCCGGAGTGAGTTATGGTTACAACGACATCTTCCTCTGCTATTGTATCTTCGAGGGAAAACTCTTCGAACTCTTTAATTACTTCGGTTCTTCTTGTGTCCACATACTTAGTTCTTACAGCCAGTAATTCATCTTTAATTATTTGAAATCTTTTAGCTTCACTTTTTAAAAGGCCTTTTAAAATTTCAATCAACTTGATTATTTCTTTATATTCATCTTCAATCTTCTTTCTCTCAAGACCAGTCAATCTCTGTAAGCGCATATCCAGAATCGCTTTTGCCTGAATTTCACTCAACTTGAATTTTTTCATCAAGTTTGTTTTAGCAGTTTCTGTATCTTTAGATTTTTTTATTGTTTGAATTACTGCATCAATGTTATCAAGAGCAATTATATATCCCTCTAAAATATGTGCCCTCCGTTCTGCAGCATCAAGCTCATACTTTGTCCTGCGAACAAGCACATCCATCCTGTGATCAATAAAATGCTGCATCATTTCATTTAGCTTAAGAACCTTGGGGGCGCCGTTAACTAGTGCAAGCATAATTACACCGAACGTGTTCTGCATTTGGGTGTGTTTAAAAAGCTGATTTAGAACCACAGCCGGTTGTGCATCTCTTTTAAGCTCAATAACTATCCTCATACCATCGCGATCAGATTCATCACGAAGGTTTGATATATCATTTATTTTTCCCGATCTAACCAGGTCCGCAATTTTTTCAATAAGGCTGGCTTTATTAACCTGATATGGAAGCTCTGTTACAACAATATTCTCCCTATTATTCTTAAGGGTTTCAATATTTGCCTTTGCGCGTATTTTAATAATTCCGCGCCCTTTTGTATAAGCATTTTTAACTCCTTCATACCCATAAATTATCCCGCCTGTTGGAAAGTCCGGTGCTGTTATGTGCTTCATCAATTTTTCTGAGGATAGATTCGGTGTTTTAATCAGGGCAATTAGGCCGTCGATTACTTCTCCTAAATTATGAGGCGGTATATTGGTTGCCATTCCAACGGCAATTCCACTTGCCCCGTTTATAAGAAGGTTTGGTAAATATGATGGAAGTACTGTGGGTTCCTGCAATGAGTCATCAAAATTAGGGAAAAAATTCACGGTGTTTTTATCCAAATCACGAAGCATTTCTTCAGCAATTCGTGCTAACCGTGCTTCTGTATAACGCATAGCCGCAGGAGAATCTCCATCCACTGAACCAAAGTTTCCCTGGCCATCAACCAGCGGGTAACGAAGAGAAAAATCCTGAACCATTCGAACCATAGAGTCATATACAGCAGTATCTCCGTGTGGATGATATTTACCTAAAACTTCTCCTACGATTCTGGCTGATTTTTTATACGGCTTATTATGAGCTACTCCAAGCTCATGCATCCCGAACAACACTCTTCTATGAACAGGCTTCAAACCATCTCTTACATCCGGCAACGCTCTTGCCACAATTACCGACATCGAATAATCGATGTAAGATGATTTCATTTCTTCTTCTAATGCTACAGGTACTATCTTTTCAAAAATGGTTGCCATAATATTTCAGTTAATATTAAAAATTTATTTTTGCAATTATTATTTAAATATCCAGATTCTTAACATACTTCGCATTCTTTTCAATAAACTCTCTTCTCGGTTCAACAGCATCGCCCATAAGTGTTTCAAATATTTTATCAGCTGCTGCTGCGTTTTCAAGGGTAACTTGCAAGACAGTCCTTGTTTCAGGATTCATCGTGGTTTCCCAGAGCTGCAGTGGATTCATTTCGCCGAGACCTTTGTATCTTGATATAACCACCCCTTTAATTGAGGTTTCTTCTTCCGCCTCTCTTTCAATCTCAGTTTCTTCCACTTCTTTTCCATTCACCTTTAATCTTTTTAAAATCTCGTCTCTTTCCTTTTCATCAAAAGCATAAAAATCCTGTTTACCTTTTTTTATTTTATATAGTGGTGGTTGGGCAATATAAACTTTGCCGGATGTTACCAGCTCTTTCATATGTCTATAGAAAAATGTCAAGAGCAATGTTCTAATGTGACTACCATCAACATCAGCATCGGTCATTAAAATTATTTTACCATAACGGGATTTTACTGCATCAAAATCTGCTCCAAAACCGGCGCCAACTGCAGATATGATTGCTTTAATTTCATTATTCTCCAGAATCTTATTCATCTTTGCTTTTTCAACATTTAATATTTTTCCCTTAAGTGGAAGTATTGCCTGGAACCGTCTGTCCCTTCCCTGTTTAGCGGAACCACCCGCAGAATCTCCCTCAACAATATATATTTCACAATGTTCCGGATCGGTGATAGAACAGTCTGCTAACTTACCGGGCAGGTTCATGTTGTCGAGCGCATTTTTTCTCCTTGCTAGATCCCGGGCTTTTCTAGCGGCCTCTCTTGCTTCAGCAGCTCGCATACATTTTTCAATTATCTTTTTACCGACAGAAGGGTTTTGCTCTAAAAATTCCCCTAGCTTTTCACCCACGATTGTTTCAACTATAGATTTTGTCTCACCATTTCCAAGTTTAGTTTTTGTCTGGCCTTCAAACTGAGGCTCTGCTACCTTGACAGAAATTACAGCCGTCAGGCCTTCACGAAAATCATCTCCAGTTAGATTAATTTTTCCTTCTTTAATTAAACCATTTTTACTTGCATAATTATTTAATGTTCTGGTAAGTGCTGTTTTAAAACCAACCAGGTGAGTTCCGCCTTCGTGTGTATTAATATTATTAACATAAGAAAAAATATTTTCCGAATATGTATCAGTATACTGAAAGGCAACTTCTACCGGTGTCCCCTCTCTTTCTCCTTCCACATAAACAGTTTTATGAAGTGCAGTTCTGGTCGCATCAACATAATGAACAAACTCAATCAGTCCGCCTTTAAAATGATACTTTTCTTCGTTGCCGTCCCTTTTATCTTTAATGGTAATTGTTATAGTTTTATTCAAATAGGCGAGCTCACGCATTCTCTCTTCTATTGTATCAAATTTAAATTTAGATACTTTAAAAATTTCACCGTCCGGCATAAACGTTGTTTTTGTTCCTGATTCTCCCTTTTTTGCTTTTCCTATTTCTTTAACAGACGCTTTGGGAACGCCCCTTTTATATTCCTGAAAATAAATTTTCCCCTCTCTTATTACTTCTACCTTCAGCCATTCAGAGAGTGCATTTACAACAGAAACACCTACTCCATGTAGACCACCGGAAACTTTGTATGTATCTTTATCAAATTTTCCACCGGCGTGCAACACCGTCATTACCACTTCCAGAGCAGATTTTTTTTCTTCCGGGTGAATATCCACGGGTATGCCGCGGCCGTTATCCTCTATAGTTATGCTTTCATTTTTATTTATAGTAATTATAATATTGTCGGCATATCCTGCCAGAGATTCATCTATACTATTATCCACTACTTCATTAACAAGGTGATGAAAGCCTCTTTGTCCAACGTCGCCGATATACATCGCCGGACGTTTACGAACAGCTTCCAGACCCTTTAAAACATTAATGTTCTTGGCGCTATATTCACCTGGTTTAATCGCCTTTCGTTCCTGTTTAATCTTTGCCATATTTTACTTGTTCCAATATCGGGTTTTATATTTTATTTAAGAAACAAACCTTACGTATTTGATTCTTTCTTCTTTATAAAAATTATTTATTTTTTTAATTATTTGTTGTTCTCTGAATTTCAACTCACTTCTCCATGCCGCATTCTGAACACGAAGATAAATACATTTCTTTTCAGCCTTTACCGCTTCTGCGTTTTTTACTAACTCAGGAAAAATCTCTTCGAAATCATTTACTATATCTGATTGCTCTATAACTTTCCTGATACTTGCTAAACCAGGCTCTCTGTTAAACACTTCCGATATTTTATAAAACCCATCAGGCATAGGATATCTGTCCATTATTTAATTGAAGCAGCAAATCACTTTTTTCTTTTTTAAGAAATGAAAGGTTTGCAAAATCAGTCAGTGTGATAAATGCTTGTCCCACTTCTCTTAAGTACTCGCTTATTTTTGCGGACCGGTTTTTATCCAGCTCTCCAAAAACATCATCCAAAAGAAATATTGGTGTTTTCCCGGTGATTTTTTTCAAATAGAAAAACTGGGCAAATCTTAAAACCACCTGGAATGTTTTATGCTGCCCCTGTGAACCAAATGTTTTTAAATTCAATCCATTTATTTCAAAAACAAAATCATCTCTGTGCGGACCGATCAGGTTTGTTGCGCGCCGTATTTCTTCTTCCCGCTTTTTATTTAATAAATTAGAAAATTTTTCTTCTATCTCTTCTGTTTCTGCATTGTCAAAAAAAGAATAAGTAGCCTTTGGAATTTCATCTGAACCCATTATTACGCAGTAAGAGTTTTTTATAAAACCATTAAATTCAGCAACAAACTTTTTTCTGTGTTTTATTATTTCTGTTCCTGCCTGAATTAGTTTTGCCGTCCATGCATTTAACTCATCCAAAAGAGAAGTTTTCCGGCTTTCTTTTATCTGGCCTAACAAAGATGACCTCTGCCGTAATGTTTTATTATAATCCAACAACACTTTGAGGTAAGTGTTGCTCGCCTGTGATATTACCGAGTCCACAAACCTCCTTCTATCTCCTGGATATCCCTGTGTTATAGAATGATCCGCCGGGGTTAATATTACTACAGGGAACCGGCCTATTATGTCCACGGAGCGTGTTATTTTTTTGTTATCCTGAAAATATTTTTTTTTATTATCAACAAGAGAATAAATTATTCTGTTTTTACTCTCACTCAAATCTTTAAAGTTTCCACTTACTTCAAATTCTTCTTCATTAAAACTAACCGACTCACTATCTGTTTTTGTGTAGTGACTCTTGGTTGTGCATAAGTAATATATAGAATCTAAAATTGTTGTTTTTCCTTGGCCGTTTCCTCCAACAATATAATTTAGATTTTTAGAAAATCTTACGTTTATGTCCCTATGAATTCTGAAATTACGTAGAGAAATGTTGGTCAAAATCATTTCTAATTATTCAAACGAACCGGCATTAACAAAAGCATAAGCTCTTCGTTCTCGTTTGTCTCTGCTGGTTCAACTATACAGGCTTTAGTTGGTGAGTGTAGTTTAAAAATTATTTCGTCGCTATTAATATGCGATAATATGTCCTGGACATATGTCGTGTTGAAACCTATTGTCATGGGATCGCCCTTATACAAACAAACTATTTTTTCTTTTGCGTTTGATCCATGATCAACATCCTCAGCAGAAACCTCAAGAGTATCTTTAGAAATACTAAACTTAACTTGCTTGGAGCTTGATGTTGAAAACAAACTCATTCTTTTAATCGTTGACAGAATATCATTTGTTTTAATTTTTAGTTCATTTTCGTTTTCCATTGGGATAACACTGTTATACGCCGGGTACTTTTCACCGATTAACCTAGATACAAACTCTATGTCTCCTATATTAAATGCTACATTAGTTTTACTAAAATTTATTTTTATTTGTTCGTCCACAAGAAGTTTTGATAAAACTGAAATAGCCCTTTCGGGCAGGATATACTGTTCATCCTTAGTGTTCTTTATTTTTTTATTTATAAATTTAACTAACCTGTGACCATCCGTAGCAACAAACCTTAAACCATCTTCCGAAAACTCCAACAATGTGCCTGTCATTGCCGGTCTCATATCCTCTTTGCTCATAGCAAAGGAGGTTTGATCAATTGCTTTTTTTAATTCTACACCACCGATGCTTATTTCTTTTTCTTTGTTTACCTGGGGGATTGCCGGGAAATCATCCGGAGAAGAAAAGCTAATGTTATAAATTCCGTTTTCAGTTGTTAGTTTAAGTTTTGTCTCTGTTTCTGTTTCGAATTTAATTTGTGTATCCCCTAATGATTTAACAACATCATATAAAAGCCTGGCAGGTATTACCATTTTTAAGTTCTTGTCTGCAGAAACATTTATTGATGATATCAATGCTATTTCCAGGTCAGTTGCACATACTTGTAAAGAACCGTCTTTAATGTCAAATAGAAAGTTCTCCAAAACAGGCATTGGTGTTCTGTTTGGAATGGCTGGAATTATGTGTGATAAGAGTTTTTCTAATAACTTGCTGTTGACATTAAATTCCATTAAAAAATCTCCTTTTAAAGCATATTAAAATACAAAAATTACACACCTTTCTCAATTTCCTTTTAGCTTTTTGTCTTTAAAATTATGCCGCTTTTTTTGTTTTACGGTGATATTATACTTGTCGATTGACCGTTACTTTTTGATATGCTATCAAGTCCGCTTACTAGCGCACTTGAATAAATAATTAAATTATACCAGACCACCAACATCTCCATTTTTGTGAAATTTATTTTTTTTGCCGGTAGTGAATAATTTTATGAAAAATTACTTTAAAAAAGACGATATAATAAAAAAGTTAAGTAAGCACAAAAGTTATAAACATCCTTATATTAATTAATAATATTAATATTAATTAATAATAACAATAATAAGACTGTTAATTTGTTAATAGCTGCATTTTAATTAGTTTTTATCTCAAAAACAGAAATATTGGAAAAAAATAATGTTCATTAAATAAAGTAATAAAGAGTATGATCAACAGGTTGTTAGCAAGTAATGGTTTATTAACAAAATAAAATTAAGATACGAACAAAAGATTAACATGAAAATCAGGAAAAATTATTTTTTATCTTGTTTTTCAGATTATAGATTAACTCTTTAACGTACGCATCATTAGATAGGTCTTCTTCAACTGAAGAACAAGCATGTATAACGGTTGAATGGTCTCTACCCCCAAAGTGTAGTCCAATTGTTTTTAAAGACGACTTGGTTAGATCTTTTGATAAAAACATCGCTATTTGTCTGGCAAAAACAACTTCCTTTTTTCTTGTTTTATCCCTTATTTTATTTTCATCTATTTTCAAAGATTCACAAACAAGAGAGGTAATGTTTTCAATAGTAATATTAACTTTCCTATCGGTGGCTATTTCTCTAACTGTTTTACGAGCTAATTCAATATCAATATTTTTGGAATTTAAAGAAGCGTTTGCCAGAAGTTTAATAAGACATCCCTCCAGTTCTCTAATATTAGAGACAATATTTGTAGCAATATAATCGAGGATATCCCCGGAGATCATCATTCCATAATCATCGGCCTTGTTTTTTAATATTGCCATTCGTGTCTCATAGTCTGGCGGTTGAATATCGGCGCTTAGCCCCCACTGAAAACGCGAAATTAATCTTTCATCAAGGCCCTTAAGATCTTTTGGTGGCTTGTCACTGGTTAAGATAATTTGCTTGCTTGACTGGTGTAGTGTGTTAAAGATGTGAAAAAACAAATCCTGTGTTTTTTCTTTTCCAATCAGGAATTGTATGTCGTCGATTATAAGAACATCCATATTTCTGTAAAAATTAGAAAAGTCATTTACTTTATTGGACTGAATAGCTTCAACAAACTCGACAGTGAAGATGTCTGAAGAAAGATAAATAACTTTTTTCTCCGGATATTTCAGTAAAATCTGATTTCCTATTCCCTGCACCAGGTGTGTTTTGCCTAAACCGACACCGCCGTAGACAAAAAGAGGGTTAAAAGAAGTTCCCCCTGGGTTATCGCTTATCGCAACAGCAGCAGCTCTTGCTAACTGATTGCTTTCACCTTTGATGAAATTATCAAAATTGTATCTTGGGTTTAGGTTTGTTTCAAAAGAAGGCCTTACATCTTCTTTTTCTATTACTTCGGTCTTTTTAAAATGGACTGGTTCTGAATCATCTTCCAGTTCGCTGGATATTACATAGGCAAGTTTCGCGCCGGATCCTAAAACCTCATGGATAGTCTTGTTAATTAATGTGTTATAATGTTCATCTATCCATTCCCAAAAAAATTGGCTGGGTAATTGTACTTTTAAGATAGATTTTACGGGGTCGATATCAACAGGTTTTATGGGTAAAAACCAGGTATTAAAAGTCATTAAAGTAACGTTTTCTTTAATAGCTTTAAGACATTCTTTCCATATAATTGTGGGATTGTTGGTTGAGATTTTTTCGGTTAAGTCCGAGTTGACCATATAAGTTTATCCACAGAAGAAAAATGTAAAAATTATCGATATTAACTAAAAATCAGAGACATCAATATATGCTTAATTAATTATTAACAACATATTAACATTAAAAACAAACCCATAACCACGCTTTTTGTAACTAGTTATCGTGCGCCGTTTAAATAATTAACATTTTGTGGTTCGTTTTTTTGGAAAACTGATATAAATGTTTTTGTGAAACATTTTCACAGGAAAAAGTTTTCCACAAGATATTCACGTTGTTTTATGCAACACACACAGAGTAAAAAATATAAAGTTATAACCCCTTGTGCAAATTAATTCTTTAGAAAATGAAAATAATTTAGGCTTTGAAAGTAGCTGCTAAAACACACACAGGTTATCTTGTGTTTGAGAGCGTTAATGACTATTTTTGGAGTCTTTTTGATAGGAAAACAGGAGTTTCAAAATGAAAAGAACATACCAGCCGAGCAACAGGAAAAAGAAGAATAAGCACGGCTTTAGAGAAAGGATGAAGACAAAGAACGGCCGGAAAGTTATCGCCAGCAGAAGGGCAAGAGGAAGAAAGAAACTATCTGTAAGTGATGAGAAATAGAAACCTTGAAACGTTTTGGGCTTTCTGCTAATGAAAGGATAAAAAGCAGAAAAGATTTTGAAGAAATCTTCTCAAACGGAAAAACATTTTTTTCTTCTGATAGGAAAATAAAAGTAACATATCTGATAGCTGAAAGAAGCGATAAAACCGGAATAGTATTTTCTGCAGCAGTTTTTAAAAAAGCAGGTAAAGCAGTTTGGAGAAACCGGGCAAAAAGATTAATAAAAGAAGCATATAGACTGAACAAAAAGGTTATTAAGGAAACGGCGATAGAGAGGGGTTTGCTATTAATGCTGGTTTTTTCTCCAAGCACGTTAAACGAAAAGCAAAATAAGAAGTTATATATTGCAGATGTTATGCCGGGTGTAAAAGAAATACTGTTAAAACTAAAAGACAAGTTATAATGTGGAGAATTTTTGTTTTCTTCATTAGAATATACCAGAAAATAATTTCACCTCTTTTTCCTTCGTCTTGCCGTTTTTATCCAACGTGTTCAGAATATGCAGTTCAGGCTTTTACAAAATATGGTGTTGTTAGAGGTTTTATAAAATCAGCATGGCGAATATTAAGGTGCAATCCTTTTAACAAAGGGGGCTACGACCCCGTAGAATAAACAGGTTTTTAATGGATAGAAATACGACAATTGCGTTTATACTTATCGGGGGTATATTGGTCCTATGGCTTTTTCTTAACTCTCCTACACCACCGCCTCCGCAAAAGGGTAGTAAAACAGATACGACACAGGTTCAAAATGATACAGCGAAAACGCAAGTCAACGAAACCCCAAAGCAAGAACCTGCTCAAAAACAAAACGTAGCATCCACACAAGAGATAAAAAAAGATAGTATAAAAGTAGCTTCCAACTATGGAAAATATTTTACCTACTCTGATTCTACCGGGGAAATTATTACTGTAGAAAATGATCTCGTTAAATTGGAATTATCTACCAAGGGCGCGAACATAAAAAAATATTACCTGAAAAAATATCACAACTGGTATTCAGCAGATGCAAAGGATGATAGTCAGGAAAATTTTTATAAAACTCATGTCCAACTTATAAATTACTCAAAAGGTAATGCGCTAGACCTTGCCTTCGTTTCTTCAGACGGTAAAGCAATTAATACAAAAAACCTGTTGTTTAAGGCTGGTGAGAATAAACATAATTATAAAATTGAAAAGCAGGACTCAGTAACCCTCTCATTTACATATAGCGTCGATGCAAACAGAGCAATAAAAAAGATATATACTTTCTACGGAAATAAATATAGCATTAACACAAAGATTGAAATGATCGGGATGAACAACCTGGTCAGCAATAACGATTATGATTTTATCTGGTCAAATGGAATTCGGTTTGTGGAAGACAATTCTGCAGATGAATTAACATATTCAAATGCGAGCGTATTTTATGGTGGAGAGCAAGTAATTGTCGATGCACCAAAATCTGGTGAAAAAACACAAAAAGATTTTAATGGCAGAATAGGATGGACCGCAGTAAGAGATAAATATTTCGCTGCTATTATTGCTCCAAAAGATCCGTCGGGTGTAGATGGCGCATTTATTGAAGGTTATCATGAAACGATTCCACCAGATGGAGCCAGAAGTTTTTACAGCTTAAGAATAAATGTTCCTTTTAGGAATACCTCCTTAGAAACAAAAGATTTTATAGTTTATATCGGTCCGGTAGATTATGATATTCTAAAAGCATATGGAAGAAATTTTGAGGCAGAAGTTGATTTTGGAAGTTTTTTTGGTCTTAAATTTCTTGTCAGACCAATCGCTGAATATGTGCTCCTTCCTTTATTTAATTTCCTTCATGGCATTATTCCAAACTATGGTCTGGTTATAGTACTTTTTTCTTTGATCATTAAATTAGTTCTTTACCCGCTTACCAAGCAAAGCTTTCAATCTATGAAAAAAATGCAGCTTCTCCAGCCCAAGATAGCGGAGATAAAAGAGAAGTATGCAGACGACAAAGAAAAAGTAAGTAAGGAAACGATGAAGTTATATTCAACTTATGGAGTTAATCCCGCAGGAGGCTGTCTACCGCTTGTTCTGCAGATGCCGATATTCATTGCTTTGTGGGGACTATTTAAAACTGCTATCGAATTAAGGCAGCAGCCATTTGTTTGGTGGATAAAAGATCTTTCCAGACCGGATATAATTTTAAATCTTTCATTTAAGCTGCCGCTTTTTGGAATTAGCGAGATTAGCGGACTGGCGTTGCTAATGGGAGTTACGACATTTTTCCAACAAAAGATGAGCGTCAAAGATCCAAATCAAAAAGCGCTTGTTTATGTTATGCCAGTAATGTTGACTTTAATGTTTATGAGTTTCCCCTCTGGTTTAAACCTGTATTACTTCCTTTTCAATTTGTTCTCGATAGTGCAGCAATATTATATAAACCACAGTGCAGGTGGCGAGGAGCTGGTTCCCGTAAACAAGCCAAATAAAAAGAAAGGATTTATGTCAAGATTGATGGAAGCAGCAGAGCAAAAGCAAAAAGAGCAACAGAAGCCGAGAAAAAAGAGATAAAGGCTCAATTTCAGGACTTTAATAAGCCTTTAGGATTGATTATTATTCTAAAGGCTTTTTAGTTTTTTAATGAAAATGAACAATAAAATAAAATTTGTTTTTTGCGCTCTCGCCTTGTGCCAGGCATATATTTTTTCACAAGCAAAAATTAATCTTACCGTAGAACATAAAACTAAAACGATAGCATTTGGATTGAAAGAAGAAGTGCCTGTTAATAAGCCTATGGTGGCTCTCGCATTAAGTGGCGGTGGAGCGAGAGGACTCGCACAGATTGGTGTACTGAAAGCATTGATTCAAGCCGGTATTAAACCGGATATGATCGTTGGAACAAGCATGGGCAGTATTGTCGGGGGGCTATATTCTGCTGGATATTCTATCGATCAGATGGATTCCATAGCAAAAAATACGGATTGGAGTTATTTATTAGCACTTGAAAAACAATCTGACAGACGCGATCTTTTTGTGGACCAGAAAGTTTCTGAAGACAGAGCAATTTTTACGCTCAGGTTAAAGGGACTAAAACCTATTTTGCCAACCGCGCTGAACAACGGTATGTTTATAATGAATTTTTTAAACCTTCTCACATTGCAAGCGCCTGTTCATGTGAAAAATGATTTTAGTAGCCTGAGGACCAAATTCATTGCAGTTTGTACAAATCTAGTAACAGGAGAACCTGTGCTCTTAAAAAAGGGTCCACTAAGCCAGGCAATGAGAGCGAGTTCTAGTGTTTCATTTTTTCTTTCTCCCGTTGAAATAGATTCGCTAATGTTGGTGGATGGAGGGCTTGTAGCTAATGTGCCAGTTGAGATAGCCAAAGAAAATGGAGGCAATTTTGTCATTGCCGTAAATACAACCAGTGGGTTGCATTCCAAGAATGAACTGGAATACCCATGGTTTGTAGCTGACCAAGTAGTTAGTATTCCCATGAAGAAATTGAACGAGAACCAGATAAAGAAGGCAAATTTTGAAATAACACCTGACCTAAACGGTCATGAAAGTGCCGATTTTAAAAACATTGATTCACTAATATTGAGTGGTTATTTAGCAACAGAAACGCAGGTTGAAGATATTAAAAAAAGTTTAGATTCGTTGCAGATGAGGAAAAATGATAGAAAAAACATTTGGGTTAAAAATGTACTTTTAAATTCCGGTTTGAGCAACCCAGAAAAAAAATATGTAAATAATTATTCGTTAATGGATTCTGTATCAACAAGCCAGATATTATCTGATCTTGATGAAATATATTCCAGTGGAAATTATAAAAATGTTTCAGCAGAAATAACTCAGTATGAAAAGTATTCCTCTATAAAGTTTAACCTTGAACCGAATGCTTTTTTCACCCAGGTTAACACAAGTGGTAATACTTTAATTACTGAAGAAAACATTGTTAAGCTTTTTAATGGTCTTTTTAATAAACCCTATAACGTAGAAAAGATAGAAGCAAAATTGATTTTCTTAATTCAAGAGTATCGCAATATGGGATATTCAGCTGCGCAAATAACAAATGTTGCTTTTGATGATAAAACCGGGAGTTTAAATATCAATATTGATGAAGGAAAGCTTTCAGGTTTAATCGTTGAAGGAAATGAAAAAACAAACAACGAAGTAATAAAGAGAGAGTTTCCAACTGAGAATGGTGGCTTTATAACCTATAATGAAGTTGAAAAAGGTTTAATAAACCTTCGCAGCACCAATCTATTCGATGACATAATTGTTGGTATAAAAAGGATAGGTGGAAAGAACTACCTTGATGTGAAAGTTCATGAAAAAGCTTCTAGCTTAATCAGGGTTGGTCTGCGCGCTAATAATGAAGATAAAATTTTGTTTAACCTTGATTTAATGGATGAAAATGTTTTTGGTTCCGGGTCAGAGCTTGGACTGTTACTGGCGCTTGGGCCAAGGACTCAATCAATAGCTTTGCAGCACAGAGCCAACAGGGTTTTTGATACATACCTAACATATAATATTAGCTTCTATTATAATCAGGATTTTATTTATTCTTATATAGACGATCCCGTTACCAGTAGTACAAGGTTCTCACGGTCTTTAAATGGTGAATACAAACAATCTTTTTTGGGCGCATCCGTTTCAATTGGCACACAGGTTGAAAAATTTGGGAACCTAATCTTTAGTGGTAAATATGAGGTTGATGAAATTAAAAACACAGATAAACAGCCGGTTTCTCCGTATAAAATCAAACTCGCAGAATTTGGTGTTAGCACAACAATAGACACACAGGATAAATATCCGTATCCAGATAATGGAATATATTTTAATGCATCGTATGAAACGGGGCAGACAATTTTTGGGGGAGATATAGGTTTTCAGAAAATAGGATTTACTTATAAAAATTATGTTACTATAGGAAAGAGGAATACAATTTCACCAAGGCTGGAAATGGGTTTTGGTGATAAAACCCTACCGCTTTCACAGCAATATTCACTTGGTGGGCAGGGTTCCTTTTTCGGTATGAGAGAATATGAATATCGCGGGAGACAAATATTTCTCGCCTCTCTTGAATACAGGTATCAATTACCGATAAAAATATTTTTCAACACTTATCTGAAATTAAGGTATGATCTAGGTTCGGCTTGGGAAGTTCCGGAACAAATCAGATTTAAGGATTTCAGGCACGGAATAGGTGCAACAGTATCTTTTGATACGCCGCTTGGACCGGCAGATTTTTCCGTTGGGAGAAGTTTTAAGTTTATAAGAAACTTGCCTGATAATCCAATCAGCTGGGGAGATGTACTGTTTTATTTTTCAATTGGTTATAATTTCTAAGACCTCAGGTTCTTATATTTCTCGTCTCATTTATAAATCCATTATCTTTGTATAAACCTTCATCCTTTACTTTATTTTCTATTGCGATTCTGAAATAATCGAATAATTCGTTTGATGAGTTAGATGTTCTGGATATCTTTTCGAGCTGGGATTTTTGTGAATTATTAAAAAAATAATCAAGAGGAAATCTTTTTAAGAAAACAAGAAAATTAAAGTAAATAGATTTTTTTGCTCACTTTTAGTTGACTTAACATAAACAAAATAGGTAATTAATCTTTTCTTAATATTTAAGAAATATTAAAAAGGTACATTTTAGTCGAAAGTATAAGTTCTTTCCGAAATCTTGTCTGACCTTTAGTTTAGTAAAAATCGGGAAACTACTTTCCTTAATTAGTGAGCAGGGCGTCTAAAATTAGGCGCCTTGTTTTATTATTAAGGGAGGAAGAATGGTAAACAGACTCGCTGAAAAAGACAACTCAGATTTTTATTCTGGACTTTAAATAGAAAAAGTTGAGGAAAACCCAAGTTCAAAAGTAGCAGGTAATGTTCGCCTAGATTGCTTGAGGATGAATGAGTTTAGGAATATGAATTGATATTTTAGCTCAAAAACGCGAGAATTTGAATTTATAAAAAGCTCAAAACACTAATAAAAACCTCAAAAACAACTTTTCGGGAAAGCTTAACAATTTCATAACAATGGCTTAATAGTCTCTTAATATGGCTTTAATAGTTTAGCTGACCAAGATCGAGAGAATAAACTTATTTAATAATAAACAAAAAGGACGCAACATGAGAACAAGGCTATTAACACTTTTCACAATTCTGGTGACAGCATTATTTGCTTTAACTGCTAACGCACAGGATAAAAATGCTGTTGGTGCAGTAGGACCAATAAAATTTAGCGGATTGATGTTCGGAGATCTGTTTTATAATGCAAGCGCAATTAATCCTGCCAATAAGGATTTAAACGGTTTTCAGTTCAGAAGAGTTTACATAACCACGGATTATACAATTAACGACCAGTTTTCAACTAGGTTTAGAATGGAGTCTGCAATATCAAGTGGAAGTAATATAGGTGTTTTTGTTAAAGACGCGTGGTTGAAATGGAAAAATGTATTTAAAGGTTCTGATTTAATCATCGGTATGTCGCCAACACCTGCTTTTGATGTATCGGAAGGTGCTTGGGGATATCGTTCCTTAGAAAAAACTATCATGGATTATTTTGGTATAGTTTCATCAAGAGATATAGGTATCGACCTAAAAGGTAAATTAGATGAAGATGGAGTAGCAAAATACTGGCTGAAAATTGGTGATGGCTCAGGCAACAAACCTGAAACAGATAAGTACAAAAGATATTATGCACAACTTCAGTTTAACCCAAGCTCAAACCTACTTATTACAGTATATGGTGATTATGCTTCACACGCTCCTAAGTTTGATGCGTTTGATGGACAAATGAAAAGCAATTCAGCTTTTGTTGCTGCCGGGTTTATTAATTATAAACAAGGAAAAGATTTTGCATTAGGTGTTGAAAGTTTTATAAAAAGTCAGCAGAATAATTTTGCAGTAGGAAATGCAGCTCTTCAAGACCAATCCGGGTTCGGAGTTTCTGTTTGGGCACATGCAATGCTTTCCGATAAGGTTGGCGTAGTCGGTCGTTATGATTCTTATGATCCTAATACAAATAGTGCAATAACAAATGACAGGCAGGGATTAATTATTGCTGCCCTTGACTTTAAAGCAGCACCTAAGGTTAGTGTTATGCCGGGTATTGAAGTTCATACGGTACAGGGTGCAAACGATAGTGATGTAACACCAAGAGTAACTTTCTTCTGGCAATTTTAAGAAATAATAATTATAGTAAATAACTAAAAACAAGGAGTAAATGATGAAAGGAAAATTGATTTTATTAGCAGCAATGCTTTTAGGAATATTTTCTACATCTTCTTTTGCACAGCTTAAATTGAATGGTGCTGGTGCAACTTTTCCATATGTAATATATTCAAAATGGTTCGATACTTATCACCAGAAAACGGGTATTGAATTTAATTATCAATCTATTGGTAGCGGCGGTGGAATTAAACAGGTTACTGAAGGAACAGTTGACTTCGGTGCTTCTGATGCTTTTTTATCAGAAAAACAAATGAAAACAATAAAGCAAAAACAGGGAACGCCGGTTTTGCATATTCCTACAGTTATGGGCGCTGTTGTACTTTCTTATAATTTACCAAATGTTGGAAAAGGATTAAAATTATCGCCGGAAGTTTTAAGTGATATATATTTAGGTAAGATCACAATGTGGAATGACTCAAGAATAACTTCAATCAATAAAGGATTAAGCTTACCATCTGATCCTATATTAGTTGCACATCGTTCAGATGGAAGTGGAACGACAAATATTTTTACAGGTTATCTAAGCAAAGTTAGCAAACAATGGTCTGATAAAGTTGGTTCGGGTACTTCCGTTAACTGGCCTGTCGGTCTGGGTGGAAAAGGTAACGAAGGTGTAGCCGGAATAGTTAAACAAACAGAAGGATCGATTGGATATGTTGAATTAGCTTATGCCGTACAGAATGGCCTTCCTTATGCTTCTTTGAAAAACAAGGCAGGATATTTTGTTGAACCAACTTTTGACGCGGTTTCTGAAGCAGCTGCTGGGTACATTAAAAATATGCCTGCAGATCTTCGTGTGAACATTACAAATGCTGATGGTAAAGGCTCATATCCTATATCAGGCTTTACCTGGCTGCTCATTTACAAAAATATGAAAGACAAACAAAAAGTAGAGGCAATCAAAAACTTCTTAAAATGGGCAGTTACAGATGGCGAAAAATATGCAAAAGGCTTATATTATGCACCACTACCAAAAGAAGTTGTTAAGTTAGACCTAGAGAAAATAAAACAAATTACATATAAAAAGTAATAATGCCAGATATTCAAAAATCTGAACAAAATAGAAACGAGCAGCAGGACAAAAAACCTGCTGCTTCTTTTTTTAATTTTAGTATAAAAAACATTTTCAATAAAAACCCCGGTGATCTAATATTTGAAAACATAACCAGATTTTTTGCCTTCGTAGTTTTCGTTCTTGTCTTCCTGATGGCTTACGAGATGATAAAAGCATCTATGCCTTCTATTAAACAATTTGGATTAAAGTTTATAACCGGGACAGAGTGGGATCCAGTAACAGATATTTATGGTGCGCTTCCTTATATATATGGAACCATAGTTTCTTCGTTTTTAGCGCT
>Ga0307417_10000328_pt1 | contig 19761 bp, 15 predicted proteins | sample SalMarWE160210MG_2_FD_202514 | JGI IMG/M metagenome (GOLD analysis project Ga0307417, IMG submission 202514) | Salt marsh sediment microbial communities from the Plum Island Ecosystem LTER, Massachusetts, United States - WE1602-10 | ecosystem: Environmental > Aquatic > Marine > Intertidal zone... | reverse complement strand
CGTCAATCAAAACGCGGCACCACTTGCCGGTGCCGAAGAGCAGCGGATCGCGGTCTTCCAAGCGGGTCGACGGATCGAGCAGCGAGCCGAACGTCGCTGGATAAAAGACAATGTCGTCTTCGGCGGCATTCACGCGGTACGCAAAGGCCCAGTCGATCGAGGCGTAGTCGTGGATGTCGATGTCCTCGTCGACGACCCAGATGTTCTTGTAACGAAGGTGCGCGGCGTTTGAGCCCCAGATCGCGGCCGCCGCTTGTTTGGCTTGGCCGCGGTAGGTCTGGTGCAATTGGATCACCAGCGTCGTGCCATTGTTCGCCGCGGGACAGTGAACGTCTGTTACGCCGGGCACGCCGGCTGTCTTCAGCACGTTCCAAGCGACACCGGCGCGCTGGATCGAGCTTGTCACCGAGTTCTCATTGAGGCGCTTGGGCAGCGTGCCCTCCAGCGTGCCGCGGAAGATCGGATTCTCGCGCATGGTGACACAGGTTACTTTAGTCACGTGCTTCGGGCATCGGTCTCCGCCGAAGTAACCGGTATATTCACCGAACGGGCCTTCCATCTCGAAAGTCTCGGGGTCAGCGTCGATGAAGCCCTCGACCACGATCTCGGCGCTGGCCGGAACCCAGAGATCGTTGGTCTCGCATTTAACCAACGGGACTGGCTCGCCGCGGATCGCGCCCATCACTTCGTATTCCGAAACGCCGGTCGGTATCGGCGCCGAGGCACAATAGGGCAGCACGGGCTCCCAGCCGTAGACATGCGCCACCGGCATCTTCATGCCGCGTTCTTTCCATCGCTGAAAGTGGACACCCCAGTTCTGCGCCCGCCAAAGCTGAACCGGAAGCGTGTCGGGATGCTCGCCGAGCATGCCGCGATAGATTCCGATGTTGTGCTGACCCGTGTCGGGGTCCATCGTCACCGTACCTTGGTAGGTGTTGATGTAGCGGCCACCGTCCAGTCCGTGCCAGCGCGGAACGGGAAACTTATAGAGGTCGATGTCCTTGCCTTTGATGATCCGTTCTTTCACCGGGCCAGTGGCAACTTCGACGGGTTTTACGCGCTGCGAGAAATAGTGCTGCGTGGCCTGGACGAGCTCCGTGACCGGTGCGTCCTTCGGCAGGCCGAGCATCATCGCAATGCGCGAGTAGTTCGAAAGTCCGCCGGTGAAGATTTGGCGAGACCAGACGTCATTGCTCTTGCTGTAGCCTTTGATGTTGTTGAACAGCAGCGCCGGGCCGTTGCCTTGGCCGAATGCACGCCGCGTGACCGCGCCCAGCTCGCCGTCCCAATCGACCTCGGAGTTGATCTCGTGCAGCTCGCCCGCTTCACGCAGCGCTTGGATCCACCCACGCAAGTCGCCGAAAGCTTTCGGCTTGGTGCGCTCGGAAATATGACCTTGGCCTGGCATCACTTCCTCTCCCGAACTTTGTGTCCTCCGGGTGGCCGGACGGCCACCCCTGCAGATCAGCGGCAACTTACCGTTATCGGCTCACCCGATCGCGGGCGGCCGGTGATTTGCGACGTGATCCCTTGAAGTTGCACGGCGAGCTGATACTAATGAAATTATAAGTTTGGATGCTAGCGATAAACACTATGAATATCAGGAATTTCGACTTGAATTTGCTGCTCGTTCTCGACGCCCTCATGGACGAGCGCAATGTTACACGCGCTGCAGAGCGCTTGCGGCTTTCACAACCGGCGGTAAGCGCCTCGCTCAATCGGCTGCGCGAATCCTTCGGAGATCCGCTGTTTGTGCGGATGCAGCGGGGCATGCTGCCGACCCCGCGCGCCATTGAATTGGCCCACGCGGCCAAGGCCGTCCTCGGTCAGATCGAGGAGCTCATCGACGCCCAGCCTTTCGATCCGGCTCATTCGCAAGCAGTATTTCGGATCGGCGCCAATGACTACGCGCAGCTTGCGGTCATCGTGCCCCTGATCCGCCGGCTCGGGGATATGGCGCCGAATATTCGCATCGAGGTCGTTGGTCTCGGCCAAAATCTGAGCGAACAGCTCGAGCGTCAACGTGTCGATCTTGCCATAACGCTATTCACCGAACCACCCAAGGGCGCGCGCACGGCGATGTTGTTCCGTGAGAACTACATGTGCGCCGCGCGAAAAGATCATCCTCAGGTCGGTAGAACCCTCTCGCTCGACCAGTTTTGTGCGCTCCCCCAAGTGGCGGTGGCATCCGCCGATCCGCGTTCGGCGGACCCCGTCGATGAAGCACTCGCTGCGCTCGGCCGTGAACGGCGGGTGGTGCTGAAAATGCCGAATTTTTTCATTCTGCCGCACATGTTGCAGCACAATGATTTCATATCCGTGGCCCCTGAACGGCTGATCCGATATTTTAGTCCGACGCTGAAAGCGTTGCCACTTCCGATAGATGTGCCAGGCTTCTCGATGAACCTTGTCTGGCATGAGGGCACGCATGTGGGTGCAGCTCACGTTTGGCTGCGCGAGCAAATTCTGAAATTGTCGAACCAAGATCCCTGGCGATAAACGCCTAACAGTGAGCCTCTTAAGATGTCACTGGACGACCTGGCGGTCGACGCCATCGATCGAGACACGTCACGATGCTTTGGAGAGAGCGTCGGAAAGTGGGTGGGATCCCGAACTGCGCCGCGCGTTGTTGATGATCGTGTGCACCGTCACCGAACGCAGCGTCGCTGAGGTGATGCGATCGACTTCATGCAAGACGCGACCCAGTTCGTTGGCCAGCGCGTTGCCGGTTTGCAGATTTTGGCCTTCTTCGTTTGGCCATTTGGTCTCGAACAGGCAGATGATGTCGTACAGCGTGAGGCGTTTTGCATTGCCGCAGAACGAAAACCCGCCGCCCGGACCGCGCGCCGAGCTGACGATATTCGCCCTAGTCAGCGCATGCAGAATTCTGACGAGATGATTCTGGGAAATCTGATAGGCCTGTGCCAATTCTTGCGCCCGGATTTGCTCATTGGGGCGGGATGCGAGTTCGATCACCGCCCAGATCGCGTACCGTGTCGCTTGCTGCAGTTTCATTGCTATCCAAGCCCGTGCAAGAGCCCTAATCGTATCACGGCTGGCTGACTCTCATCTCCAGCTCGACAAACGGTCCCGCCGTCATCCCAAAGCTGCGCAGGAATGACATCAGTAGATGGTCATCGATGTCGATCATCGTCCGGATCGCGCCAACCCCATTCTTCGTGAACCGCGAGATCAGCTCCGTCATGAGAGCCGTGGCGACTTTTTGCTGACGATGTTCTTTTTGGACTCCGATGGCGTATAACCAGCCACATATCGGGGCGCGCACCGGCCACGAGCGAACCTCGCCGACCGCGTAGCCGACGATCTTCCCGGAGCTCTTGGCCACAAGCACGCACAACGTCGCGCTCGTGGCCCTTTGACGAAACAGGTCGCGCCAGAAATCTGCGCGAGTATAGCCCACAATCCTCGCGTCAAGGTCGATAATCTCGGCAAGGTCAGTGGCTTCGGCATCGCTCACGGTGACGTTGGGGCGCTCGGCGCAGCTTTCCAGTGGCGCGGCAGCGTCCCTAGGTCCGTTGACTGGTCGGGTCATTCCGCTTCTCATATTGCGCCATCCATGTTCAACCTAAGGATATCGCAGGTGCGGATTGAAATAAAGCAATTATGATACAAGAATACCTTTACTTACCGGCGAGATGGGTGTTAGCGTCTTACCGCTTGCGGGACCTGGTTCGCTGACTGCCCGCGCGGTCGTTTTATTGTGTGTTTAGGTCCCGTACGCTCGCCGGGAGTCGCTAGTGCCGCAGTTCGTAGGAACGCCGACACTTCGGAAGGAGGACCCCGCCCTGCTGTCCGGGCGCGGTCGCTACGCCGACGATCTGCCGACTCCCGCCGGAACGCTGCACGCCCACGTCATCCGCTCGAGCCAGGCGCATGCCGACATCGTCCGCATCGATACGAGCGAGGCGTTGAAGCGCCCCGGCGTGTGGGCTGTGATCACCGGCGAGGAGATCAAGAAACTTTCCGATCCGTTCCTGATTGCACTCAAGGCGCCGGTGCATCAATGGTCACTCGCCGTCGACCGCGTGCGATATGTCGGCGAGCCGGTGGCATTGGTCCTTGCCGAAAATCGATACCTCGCCGAGGACGCGGCCGATCTTTTGCGCATCGAATATCGCGGGCTGCCCGCTGTCGTCGATCCGCTCAAGGCGTGCGAAAAATCTGCGCCGCTGCTGCATCCGGAAGCGAAAACCAACGAGATCTCGGTCCGTAATTTTTCGTACGGCGACACCAAGAGCGCCTTCGAAAAAGCCGATCATCGCATCAAGCTGACCACGGAATATCCGCGGCTCTCCTATACGCCGATGGAGTGCTACGTCGTCGTCGCGCAATATGATCCGACCAACGACAGCTACGACGTGCTGGCGAATTTCCAAGGGCCATTCAGCACGCATCCAGTGATGGCGCGGGCCGTGCGAGTGCCCGGCACAAGGTTCAGGGTGCGTATTCCGCCCGACAGCGGCGGCAGCTTTGGCATCAAGCTATCCGTGTTTCCCTATATGGTGCTGGCGGCCATTGCCGCACGCGTGACCGGCCGCCCGGTGAAATGGGTCGAGGACCGCGTCGAGCATCTCGTTGCCGCGAGCTCCGGGCCGAACCGGATCACCGAGGCCGAGGCGGCGGTCACCAAGGATGGCCGCATTCTCGGCCTCAAGCTCGACCAGCTCGAGGACTACGGCGCCTTCCTGCGCGCGCCCATGCCCGGGCCACTCTATCGCATGCACGGGTCCGTCACCGGGGCCTACGACATCCCCAATGTCGACGTCATCAATCGCGTCGTCGTCACCAACAAGATGCCGGCGAGCCTGATCCGAGGCTTCGGCGGACCGCAGCTCTATCTGGCGATCGAGCGGCTGGTGCAGCGGATTGCCGTCGAACTCAAGCTCGATCCGCTCGACGTGATCAAGCGTAACGTCATTCCGGCGGCGAAGTTTCCTTACAAGACCGCGGCCGGCTCGCTCTATGATTCCGGCGACTACCTGCGCGCGATCGAATTGACGGTCGGCGACGGGCGGCTCGACGAAATGAAGAAACGCCGCGACGCGGCGCGCGCCGCCGGCCGCCATTACGGCATCGGCTTTGCCGCGGTGGTCGAGCCCGGCATGTCGAACATGGGCTATTTGTCGACGATGCTGACTCCCGAGGCGCGCGAAAAAGCCGGCCCGAAGAACGGCGCCGTGTCGATGGTGACGGTCAACGTTGATCCGCTCGGCGCCGTCTCGGTCACTGCCGACGTGACGGTACAGGGACAGGGACACGAGACCGTGATCTCGCAGATCGTTGCCGATCAGCTCGGCCTCAAGCCCGACGACGTCGACGTCATTCTCGAATTGGACACCGGAAAGGACCAGTGGTCGATCGCCGCCGGCACCTATTCCTGCCGCTTCACGCCGGGCACCGCGGTCGCCGCCCACATGGCCGCGGGGCAAATCCGCGACAAGCTCAGCCAGATCGCGGCCAAGCAGCTCAATACGCTGCCCGACGACATCGAATTCATCAACGGCAAGATCGGCAGCAAGCGCAATCCGGACAACGCCATACCTTTCGGCCGCGTCGCCGGCACTGCCCATTGGTCGCCGGTCATGTTGCCCGAGGGCATGACGCCGAGTCTGCGTGAAACCGGGGTATGGTCGCCGCCGGAGCTTGAGCCGCCTTCGTCGGACGACCGCATCAATAGCTCGCTCACCTATGGCTTCGTCTTCGACATGTGCGGAGTGGAGATCGACCCGTTGACCGATCAGGTGCGGGTCGACCGCTATGTGTCGATGCACGATGCCGGCAAGATCCTCAATCCGCTGATCGCCGAGGGTCAGATGCGCGGCTCCTTCGCGCAGGGAATCGCCGCCGCCTTGTACGAGGAATTCGTGTACGACGAGACCGGCGCGTTCCTTTCCGGCACTTTTGCCGACTATCTGGTGCCGACCGCGAGCGAGATTCCGCCGGTCGAGTTTCTTCATATGGAGTCGCCGTCGCCGTTCACCCCGCTTGGCGCCAAGGGTCTGGCGGAAGGCAATTGCATGAGCGTGCCGGCCTGCATTGCCAACGCGGTCGCCGACGCGCTTAACCTGAAAGACGTGACCGTGCCGGTGACGCCGCGTCGTATCCACACCTGGCTGGCGCAAGCCGAGCCGCCGCCGCCGGCGAGCGCGGCCCGTGCGCCCGCCGCCGCGCCGGCAGCCGAGGGCGGCCGTAACTTGAGCGGCCAGGGTTCGTTCGACGTGCCGGCGTCAACAGCCGACGTGTGGCGCTCGCTGCTCGATCCGGAAAGCCTCAAGGCGGTGATCCCGGGTTGCCACGAGCTGCAGCGGCTTGGCGACAACGATTATCGGGCGCTGGTCTCGCTCGGCGTCGGGCCAGTGCGCGGCAAGTTCGAGGCGACGGTCAAGCTGAGCGATCTGGTGACGGAGAAATCCGGCCGCATCACCGGCACGCTCACCGGGCCGCTCGGCGGCGCCTCGGGGGCCGGCAATCTGCGCCTAGAAAAGATCGCTGCCGGTACGCGCATCGACTACGACTACGCGGTCACCGCGACCGGCAAGGTGGTCTCAGTCGGCGGGCGCCTGCTCGACGGTGCCGCCGCGATCATCATCCGGCAATTTTTCGAGCGGCTGGCACGGCAATTGAATCCGGAGGCCGCCGGCGGCGCGCCACAGGCCTCGGCATGGCGGCGCTTCCTCAACTTCCTGGGCTTGGGCGGAGGCGGAGCATGAAACCGCATCCGTTCGATTACGTGTGCGCCGACACGGTCGACGAGGTGACCACGCTGTTTGCCGAGCATGGCGACGCCGCTCGCGTGCTCGCCGGCGGCCAGTCGCTGCTTGCGTTGCTCAATCTGCGCCTGCTCGAGCCGGCGCTGCTGATCGACATCAACCGCATTGCCGAGCTGTCCGAGATTCGGGAAGCCGGCGGCAAGGTCGAGGTTGGCGCGGCGGTGACGCAGAACCGCCTGCTGGCTTGGCCCGGTCTCAAAGAAAAGCTGCCGTTTCTGGCGGCGGCGCTGCCGTTCGTCGGCCACTTCCAGACGCGCAACAAGGGCACCGTGTGCGGCTCCGTCGCGCATAACGATCCCAGCTCCGAAATCCCGCTGTCGCTTGCCATGCTGCAGGGTGAGGTCGTGTTGCGTTCGCGCCGCGGCACCCGCACGGTTCCTGCCAGCGAGTTTCAACTCGGCATGTTGACGACCGCACGCAAGCCGGACGAATTGGTCACCGCCGTGCGTTTTCCGGTGCAGACGGCGTGCCGGGTTGCATTCCGCGAGGTGGCGCGCCGGCACGGCGATTTCGCCATCATCGCCGTCGGTGCGGTCGCCGACGGAAACCGTATCAGGCTCGGGGTAGGAGGAATGGCCGGCCGACCGTCAATTCGAGAATTCACGGCCGGGGGCGATCTGGCCGACGCCATCAACACGCTCGCCTGGGAGCTTGAAGGTTACGAAGACCAACATGCCTCCAGCCGCATGCGGCGCGATCTTTTGCGCCGCGTTGGGCCGGCCGTTATCGAGGAGGCGCTGCAATGCGCCGGGTAAACCGCGATCAGCGAAGCAGAGTCAGCGTCAAGCTCAACGGCCGCAACGTGTCGGCCGAGGCCGAGCCGCGCATGCTGTTGAGCGATTTCATCCGCCAGGCGCTGGGCGCGACCGGAACGCATGTCGGTTGCGAGCACGGCGTGTGTGGCTGTTGTACGGTATTGCTCGACGGCGTCGCTGTGCGCTCATGCCTGACGCTCGCCATGCAGGCCGACGGCCGCGAGCTTACGACCGTTGAATCGCTCGCCGGCGCCGACGGCGCGCTCAATGCGTTGCAGCAGGCGTTCCGCAAATATCATGCCCTGCAATGTGGCTTCTGCACGCCGGGCATTCTGATGTCGTTCACCGATTTCCTTCGGCGTAATCCGAAGCCGTCGGAAGCGCAGGTGATCGAGGTGCTGAGCGGCCACATCTGCCGCTGCACCGGCTATGTCGGCATTGTTTCGGCCGTTCTGGAAGCGGCCGGTAGCGTGGATTCGAACGCAGGAGGAAAGCCATGAACAAGCCGCAGGAAACACCGCAGGCTGCCAAAAAGGTTTTCGAGGAGCGCGTCACCATCGACGGCAAGAACGTCGTGCTCTCCCACACCGAGCCGCCGGTGATCAATGCCGGCGTGCTCGCGAACGCCGACGTCTTCCGTATGATCAACATTTTCGCGGAGAAATTCTCGCCGACCAATATCGACAAGGCGGACGGCACGCCGCTGCGCCTCTACACATCTGATCACGTCAAGATCGACGTCTCCAAGCGGCGCAAGCACGACATGGGCTTCTGGCATCGCAACATCGACGCGCACGAGATCATCTTCTGCGTGAAGGGCGCGCTGAAGTGGGAAACCGAGATGGGCGTCAAGATCATGCATCCGGGCGACATGCTGCTCATCCCCCGCGGCATCGGCCACCGCTCCATGCTGTGCGAGGACTCGACCGACGATAACGTATTGATCGAGTTGAAGATTTCAGATCCGCTCACCTATGTCGGCGAGAACAAGTAAAGCGCAAGAAAAGCGAGAGTTCCCGTGCAATCAGTTGATCTCGTCGTCACGAATATAGACTGGCTCATCACGGTCGATCCCGGGCGCCGCGTCATCCGCGACGCGGCGATCGCGGTCAAAGGCGGCAAGATCGTCGCCATCGCCAAATCGGCGGAAATCGCGAAAGATTGTTCGGCGGCGAAAACGGTCGATGCGGTGGGCGCGGTGGCGACGCCGGGCTTTGTCGATTGCCACCTGCATTCCTCGTTCCAGCTCTCGCGCGGGTTGGCTGACGAAGCCAACGCTCAGGCATTCCTATTCGAGCGCATGTACCCCTATGAGGCTGCGCTCGAGCACGAAGACGTGCGCCTGTCGGCGACGCTTGCTGCCGCCGAACTACTCAAGCACGGCGTCACCTGCTTCATCGATCCCGGCAATTATCACCCCGAGGCCTCGGTCGAAGGCATCATGTCGACCGGCATCCGCGCTATCGTCTCGCGATCGTCATTCGATCTCACCAAGTCGGTGCTCGGCATCCTGCCGGAGCGCATGATCGAAAGTACGGAAGTCGCGCTCGCGCGCGCCGAAGAAGTGCTGGAGAAATACGCCAACACCGGCAATCCGCGACTCGGCGCCAGCGCCTCGTTCCGTGGCCTCAACAACGCCTCGGACGAGTTGATCCTCGGGCTCGACAAGCTCGCCAAGCGCTACAATACGCTGCTGCAGACACATGCCTGCTTTAGCTATTCGACACACGATTCCAGCGTCACCCGCACCAAGATGGCTGAGATCGAGCGGCTGGAATCGCTCGGCGTGCTCGACGAAAGATTTCTGGCCGTCCATTCCGGTTGGCTCGAGCCGGAAGAAGTGGCCATCCTTGCCAAGCGCAAGCCGTCGTTGGTTTGCGCGCCGAGCTCGAGCCTGCACAACGGCTACGGCAATTTCGTCGTCGGCAAGCTGCCGGAGCTTTTGGCGCTCGGCGTCAACGTGACGGTCGGCTCCGACCACGCCTCGTCCGGCATCGTCGACATGCCGCAGGAAATGCGGCTGGCCTGCTGCTGCTACAAGGAAACTCGCCTCAATCCGCGGGTGATGCCGCCCGAAATCGGACTCGAAATGGCGACGCTCAACGGCGCCAAGGCCGCGCTGCAGGCCGACCGGATCGGCAGCCTCGAAGTCGGCAAGGACGCCGATATCGTGCTTTTCGACACCCAGCGGCCGGAATGGCAGCCCCTAATCAACCCGCTGTCGAACCTCGTCTACAGCGCCACCGGCGACTCGGTGCGCGACGTGTTCGTCGCCGGCGAGCAGGTAGTTGCCGGCGGCCGGCTGACGAAGATTGACGAGAGGGCGCTCTATTCCGAGATCCCGGTTGCTGTGGCGCGCTTCGGAAAACACTTGAAGCTGGACCAGATGGTTCAGCTGCGCTGGCCGGTCTCCTGAGGCTGCTTGGTCGCTATGGGACAAACGTGATGAATATGCTGACGACTAGCGCTGTGCCGAACGCGTCAACTGTCGATGAAATGACATTTCCGCTGCGCACCCGTAACCGGCGCACAACAGATGGCGACATTCGGGTCGCTTCGTATATTCACTAATCCGGGCGAATAAGCCTGCGAAATGGAAAGGGACAATGACGATGGGCGTTAGCGTCAAGGCTATGCCGGCGGCGGCCGGCGCAACGAAGCACCTCCAAGACCTGCGCAGCACGCTCGCCTGGCTCAAGGCGCGCGGCGACCTGGTCGAGACCGATAAGGAGGTCAATCCCGATTTGGAGGTCACCGGCCTACAAAAGCTGATGGATGGCGGATGTCCGGTTGTCTTCAACAACGTCAAGGGCAAGCCGAACCACAAGGTCCTCACGAACCTGTTCGGCGACATCAAAGTCGTCAACGCCATGTTCGGCTGGGCCGACGATAAGGAGCGCACCGAAAAGCTGGCGCGGGCACTGTCGAAGCCGCTGCCGCCGCAGGAAATCCCGCAATCCGAAGCGCCGTGCCAGCAAATCGTGATCGAGCATCCGAACGACGTTTATGAACATGTAGTGCCGATCCGGCATACGGTACTTGAGAAGGAACTCACGATCGGCTCCGGCATTCGCTGCATTTCCGGCGCGCAATTCGGGGACGGTACCGACGTCGGCTATAATCGAATGAATTTCCGCTGGGGGAACGTCGGCACATTTCAGATTTCCCCCGGTTCTCACATGTGGCAGGTGGTCAGCGATGCTTATCGACGCAATGAAAAGGTGCCGTTGACGTTCTGCTTCGGTGTGCCGCCGTCCTGCACTCTGCTGGCGGGCGCGGCCTTCGACTATGTGATCCTTCCATACGGATGTGACGAGTTGGGCGTCGCGGGTGCGGCGCAAGGGTTTCCAGTGCGGGTCGTGAAAGCGCGTACCGTCGATGCCTGGGCGATCGCCGATTCCGAGGTCGTGCTCGAAGGCTATATCGATCCCAGCGACCGGCGCTTCGAGACGGGCGAAGCGGAAGCCGACCAGACACAAGGACGACACCACTTCCACCCGGAATGGGCCGGCTACATGGGCAAGGCCTACAAGGCTCCGACCTTCCATGTTACCGCGGTCACTATGCGCAAGGATGCCAAGCGCATCATCTACTGCCTCGGGGCACACACCCTCGACGAACACAACATCGACACCTCAATCCGCGAGGCGGCGATGTTCGAGCTCTGCCATCGGCTGCAGCCGGGCATCATCCAGGACGTCAACATTCCCTACTGCATGACCGACTGGGGCGGCGTCATTATCCAGGTCAAGAAGCGCAACCGCTTGGAGGAGGGTTGGCAGCGTAACTTCCTCACCACGCTGCTCGCGACCTCGCAGGGTATGCGGGTCGCCATCGCGGTTAGCGAGGATACCGACATTTACAGCTTGGACGACGTGATGTGGGCGATCACGACGCGCGTAAACCCGCAAAAGGACATCCTCAACCCGACTCCAGGTGGCCGTGGCCAGACCTTCATGCCGGCAGAACGCATGACCGCCGGAGACCGCGAATGGACCGCGACCAATACGAGCTACGAGGGCGGCATGGGCATCGATGCCACCGTCCCCTATGGCTATGAAGAGGATTTCATGCGGCCGGTCTATCCCGTGGACCGCGTGAAGCTCGCGGACTTCTTTACCAAGGATCAGATTGCGAACGTGACGGGGCGCCTGGAAGGCTGGACGGAGTTGCTGGCAAAGACCGGACGTTAAGGCCGGCGGCGTGAGGGAGGTCGGCATGGCGAGCGTTTTCGGAAACCATCAGCTTGGTATTCCGTACCAGCCGATTGCCGAGCTGTTCGCCAAATACAAGGCGCGCGATCCGAGTAAAATCGCGATCGTCGATCTCGATCAGAAGTCCTCGATCACATTCGGCGAACTCGACCAGGTAACGACCGACATCGCGGCTTTTCTCAAGAGTAAGGGAATAGCAAAGGGCAGCCGCATTCTGTTGCTCTCCGATGAGTGTCTCGAAAAACTCCTGATCTGGTTCGGCGCATGGCGGATCGGAGCGGTGGTCTGTCCGCTCAATATCGAGATCAACGAGAAGGTGATGGCGGAGCTGACGCGTGCGGTCAATCCTGCGCTGATCTTGTGTCACAAGGACCTCGACATGGCTGCCCTTGTCGGTGACCATCGGGCGCCGCGCATCCGCTTCGGTCGATGGTCGGCCGCTGGCGCAGCCGATGCACAGGATGAACTCTTTGCCGTCATGCCCAAGGGGTGCAGTCCGAACGAGCTGCCGGAGCGTAACAATCCGGAAGACGTGTCGTGCATCTTCTGCACTTCTGGGACAACCGCTCGACCGAAGGTGGTCGTGTACGATCACGCCGCCTACTGGCTCAACGGACTTTCGACGCTGGAATGTTTAGGTCTCACCGAGGACGATCGGACGCTCGAATATCGTTCGTTTGGCTGGAACTCGGCGCAGGTGCTCAGCCTGATGCCCTTCCTGGAGAAGGGCCTTACCATGCACATTGCCAAGCGTTTCTCGCACAGCCGGTTCTTCGAGTGGATCAAGACCTACGGCATCACATTCTCCGCCGGTGTACCGACCGTCCTCAATATGCTGCTTAACAAGCCGCTCGGTTACACGGCCAAGGATATCCCAACGCTCCGCCTGATGACCTGCAGTACGGCGCCGCTCACTGCGCAGCAATGGATGCAGTTTGAGGAGATGTATGGTGTGCGGCTGCTTCAGCTCTATGGAATGTCGGAGGCGGGCTGGGTATGTGGCAACCGCCATTATAAATTTAAGCTTGGCACCGTCGGCCTACCGGCGCTGCACCAGGAGCTCGAAATCGTTGATGCGCAAGGTAAGCCGGTCCCCGTCGGCGTCGAGGGCGAGATTACCGCCGGCGGTCCTCATACCGCGATCGGCTATCTGCGCGACGACGGCACCATCGAGCCGCTGCGGCCCAAGCGAATCAAGACGGGCGATCTCGGCATCGAGGATGACGAGGGTTTCATCCGCGTCTCGGGCCGCACCAAAGACCTCATTATCCGTGGCGGCATGAATATCGCGCCGCTCGAGATCGACGAGGTTCTGCTCAAGCACCCGCAAGTTCTCGATGCCGCCGCCGTCGGCGTCCCCGACAAGATCTACGGCGAGGAAGTGGTATGCTACGTCGTGGGCAAGGTGCAGGGCTTGACCGAGGCGAGCGTGCTCAAGCATTGCGAGCAATTCCTGCCGCCGGTGAAGACACCGAAGCAGGTTTTCATTGTGCCGGATTTGCCAAAGAACGACCGCGGCAAGGTGCTGCGCGAGAAGCTTCGCGAAGACTGGGCGGCGCGGATGCGGGTCCCGAGATGATCAGATCAAAAACTATCTTTAGCAGCAACCAAAGCGGAAGGAGGACTCTGGGGCAGCTCCTCGCCGAGCGGGTCAGCTAAAAAGCAAGGGAGAAAGCAAGCGAAGGAGCGATGGTTGCACTTAGCTCGCATTCGCCGGATGACACGCTGACTTGCGGCGCGGTGCTGGCGGTTGACCTAAAACAATCAACACTTGATCCTTGGCAATCCTAAACTCGTCTCTGTCTTGCAGGAAGAACGTAAAGGCGCGAATATTCGCGCAGGTCTAGAAGTCATCTAAGGAATCACGGTCAATAACAGGGGAGACGCGATCATGCAGTCCAGAACAGCAACATTGAAAACGGCCGCATACGCCTGCGTGCTCGTCGGCGCACTCGCCGTACCGGCATCAGCGCAACAGACGTATAGCTTTGGCACCAACCCGCAAGGCTCGATCGCCTTCGGCTCGGGCAGCGCAATCGCCAAGTTGATGAATGAGAAGGGCAACATGTTGGCGCGGGTGCGCGCCGGCGGCGGCTCATCGACAATCGTCCCGCAGATGAATCGCGGGCAGATCGATTTCGGATTCAACAACGCGCTCGAGGCGCGCTACGCCTATATCGGGAAAGGTCCATTCGACGGCAAACCGAACAGTAATCTTCGGCTCGTCGCCAAGGTCTTTCCGTTGTGGCTCGGTTTCGCCGTGGCCGACGACTCCGGGATCAAGACGCTGGCTGACGTCAAGAGCAAGCACATTCCGTGCAAGTTCACCGCGCAGATCATCCTCGCCGACGTTCAGGATGCGATGCTGGCAAGCGCCGGGCTTACGACCAAGGATTTCGAATGTGTACCCGTGGCAAACTACATCAAGGGCCAGCACCTGCTGCCGCAGGGCAAGGTCGACCTCGCCATGGCGGCGCCAACCAGTGGCGCGACCAAGCAGGACAATGCGCAGCTGCGCAACCATGGCGGTCTCCGTTTCATCTCAATCGGCCATTCAGACGAGGGTGTCGCGGCGATGCAAAAAATATTTCCGGCGGCAACCTCCCACCTCCTTGCGAAAGGCAAGTACTCGTCGGTTCGCAGCGATACATACTTCATCGAGTATCCATTCTTCCTTACGGCCAGTGCCAAAGTTCCTGACGATGTCGTCTACAAAATCGTCAAGTTGATCGCGGCAAACAAGACGATGCTTGGGGACACCTTCGGGCCGCTTAAACGCTTTGATCCCAAACAAATGGCTCCGAAGCACGGCACGCCGTACCACCCGGGCGCGATCAAGGCCTACAAGGAGATGGGGATTTGGAACCGGTGACGTCACACCGCGCTGATAGTGCGGTGCGAGCCGATTCAGGCCTGACATGACAGATCCCGGTTATGCCGACTAGGGATGCTGTTCCGACAGCTGCTGTGACAGTGTCGCGACTGGGAGACGCAAGCGCCTTCCTGCTCGCGGCACTCTGCGTGTTCTGGGCGCTCGATCCACAAACTATGTTCGGCTTCGCGATTTATCGCGAGCAGTTCCTGTCGCTGGTGCTCGGGCTTACCATCTCGACCAGCTACCTGACCGCTACCGTCCGGCGGCGCGCGCCGCAGCGGCTGGTCTGGTATGACGCCGTAGCCGCGTTTCTCGGCCTCGCCATGGCCATCTGGATGTCGTGGCAATGGGAGCGTCTGCTGGTTGCGGTCGGCGAGCAGACCAATGAAGTGCTGATCATCGGCATAATCATCGTCTTCCTCGTCATGGAAGGCCTCCGGCGCGCCACCGGCTTACCGCTTTTCATCGTCATCATCGTTTTCATCGTCTATGCGTTCGTCGGCGACCAGGTGCCGGGAGAGTTGAAGGCGCTTCCGGTCAACTTCCGAGAGCTGATGATCTATCTTGCCTTTGATCCGACTGCGGTGTTCGGCACGCCGTTTACCATCGGTGTGCAAGTGGTGGTGATCTTCATTTTTCTCGGGCAGCTTCTGCTCAAGACCCATGGTGGCACGTTCTTTACCGATCTCGCCATGGCGACGATGGGTCGCCGGCGCGGCGGCGCTGCCAAAGTCTCCGTCGTCGCCTCCGCGATGTTCGGCTCGATCTCCGGCAGCGCGACCTCAAACGTGGCATCCACCGGCGTCCTCACCATTCCGCTGATGCGCTCTACCGGTTATTCAGCGGTGGAGGCGGGAGCAATCGAGGCAGTGGCTTCGACCGGTGGCCAGTTCATGCCCCCGATTATGGGGGCCGCGGCATTTCTGATGGCCGAATTCCTTGAGATCGCTTACGCCAAAGTGGTACTCGCCGCAATCGTGCCGGCGTTGCTTTATTATTTCGCCGTGTTCGTCCAGGTCGACCTGTTGGCCGCCCGGCGCGGCATCAATGTCATCCAGAAGGAGATTCCCCGAGCGCGCGAGGTGTTAAAACACGGCTGGCATTTCATCATTCCGTTCGCGTTGCTGCTCTACGTTCTGTTCGAGCTCTTGCGCAGCGCGCAAGAAGCAGCGGTGTGGGCGACCGGCGCAATCATCGTCCTCGGCATGGTATTTTCTTACAAAGGCACGCGACTGCGCCCGTGGCAGATTGTCGAAGCTTTTATCGAGACCGGCCGGATCTCGGTGGAGCTGCTGTTGATCCTGGGCGGCGCCGGCTTCGTGATCGGGGTGCTCAACATCACCGGGCTCGGATTTGCGCTGACTTTCTTTCTGATCCATCTCGGTGGAAGCAGTGAAATCCTGCTGCTGATCATTGCCGCCTGCGTGTGCATCGTCCTCGGAATGGGCATGCCGACTTCGGGCGTCTATGTCTTGCTTGCCGCGCTGATCGCGCCGGCGTTAGTGCAAGTCGGCGTGCAACAACTAGCCGCGCACATGTTCATTCTCTATTTCGGCATGATGTCGATGATCACACCGCCGATCGCGCTGGCGGCGTTTGCCGCGTCGGCACTCACCCAGGCGAACGCAATGACCATCGGCTTCGCCGCGATGCGGCTCGGTTGGGTCGCCTACATCATTCCATTCTTGTTCGTCTTCGCGCCAAGCCTTCTGTTAATCGGCTCCGACTACGACATCGTGCTCAACATTGGAACCGCGGTAATCGGCGTATATGTCATCTCAGTGGCGTCAATCGGCTATTTCACGCGGCCCATTACGCTGCCGCGGCGGGTTGCCATGATGGCAGTCGGCGCTGCAGCGCTTTTGCCGACCGTGTTGACGCCGGCCGGCGCGTTCGTCGAGATCTCTGGGTCGGCGTTGAGCATTCTATTTCTCGCTTACGAATGGTGGGCAACACGCCGGTTCCATATCGCCGGTATCTCAGCGGAATAGGGTTTTAGATCATTGCGCCAACTATTTGCCCAGTACCGGATGCGATTTTCGGTAGAGCGACTTTGGCATTCTCAAATGTCCAACAATAGTATCACATGATCGTCAGGAGAGCGGATGCTGCAACCTATGCGAAGCCCACAGATTGTCGTTCATTCGATCGCGAGGGTCGACGATGTGCTCGTCAATCCGGCAATCGAAAATTGCAGTTGTAGACACGCCTCCGACCTAGACACATTGATCCGGCGTTGCGCGAATAGGTCTTTTGTGCGCGAATAGGTGTATTCCATTGCTAGGAGCGAGATATGGCCTATCGAGATATGCGAGACTACTTGGCAGCGCTTGAGCAGCAAAATCTCCTGAAGCGCATAACCCGCGCGGTCGATCACAACTGGGAGGTCGCGTGCCTCGCGAAATGGATGTATCAGGCGCTTCCCATCGAGGAGCGCTTCGGTTTTTATTTTCAAAATGTAAAAGGATCAACGATTCCAGTCGTAACCGGGGCGCTCGGAGCCGCGCCAAGAAGCGTTGCGCTTGCGCTCCAATGTGAGGTCCATGAAATCAATTCGAAGATCGTTGATTCGCTGCGCCATCTTAAGAAGCCGAAGCTTGTCAATGCCGGCGTGTGCCAGGAAGTCGTATTGACCGGTGATCAGGCAAGGCTGGATCGCCTGCCGATCGTCACGTGGACGCCGGGCAAGGACAAAGGGCCTTACATCACTACGATCGTCGTTACGCGAGACCACGACACCGGCGTTCCCAATATGGGCGTCTACCGCACGATGGTGCGCGATTCCCGTAGCATCGTCATCAACCTCGCGCCCGGGCGCCAAGGATTCCGTAACGTCAAGACATGGACCGACAAAGGCAAGATCGCGCCGATTGCATGGGTCATTGCGACCGAGCCGGCCGTTCATCTCGCCACGGTTGCAAACTTGCCTTACGGCAAGGACGAAATGGAATTTGCTGGCGGTCTCAAGGGCGAGCCGATCGAATTGATTCGTTGCAAGACAGTCGATCTGCATGTTCCGGCAACGGCCGAGATCATTATTGAGGGACAAATTACACCCGGCGATGTCGACGACGAAGGCCCATTTGGGGAGTTCGCAGGATATATGGGGCCCATCGAAGAGCGTCCGGTCGCCCAAATTACCGCGATCACCCATCGCCGGGATCCGATCTTCTATGGCTACACCAGCCAGATGCCTCCCTCGGAAAGCACGACAATCCAGAGTCTCATGAATGCCGGCGTTATTCTTCAAATGATGCGCGACGAGATCGGCGATCAAGCCGTGCACGACGTGTGGATCGATCTAACTTTCGGTGGATTGCTTGCGCACTGCGTTGTTGCGATCACGCCTCAGTTTCCCGGGCATGGAAAGCGAGTCGGCCGCACCATCGCGGATATTACGGCGTTAAAGCGGGTTACCGTCGTCGATGAGGACGTCGATATTCGAGATCATACGCATGTTGATTGGGCGCTGAATTCTCGATTCAGTCCGCAACGCGATACAATAGTCATTGACGATTGTTATGTTCCCATTCAGATGGACCCTTCGGTGCGCGATGCCCGCGGCAACATCACGCCAGGCTCCAAACTTGTCCTGGATGCGACGCAAAAGATTGACTCCGGTCCGTTCTCACTGCCGCCGAAAGACGTGATGATGAAGGCTCTAGACGTGTGGAAGGATTGCGGCCTTCCGGAATTTACAATCCCGAAACGTGCATTGTTGCGACTTGAAAGGTCCTGAGCATTGGTGGTTGGACGATGAGCGCAGACCTCGTTGCACGAATTGTCGCGTTTCTCGCGATGCACCATGTGCTGTCGCTCGCCACCCATGGTCGGGAAGGGCCGCACGCGGCCAATCTGTTCTACGCGCACGATGGTCTTGCGCTGTTCTGGGTGTCGGATCCTGATACGCGGCACTCCCGCGAGATCGAGGCCGATCAGCGCGTTGCGGTCACCGTTGCCGGCGATCATACGGACTTTTCCGATATCCAAGGCGTGCAGCTGACAGGGACAGCCGCCTGCATCGCCTCGGCGGAGCGCCGCGCCTGGCATCTGTCGCAGCTTGCGACGCGCTATCCGTTCCTGAAACGGCTAGCGAACGCCCAACCGGCGTTGCAAGCAGCCTATGCGCGCGCCGCCGTCTATCGTTTCGAGCCGACTCGCGCCGTGCTGATCGACAACACAAAGGGCTTCGGCCACAAAGAAACGCTCGATATGTCCGCGGGATTAGAGACGTAAACATATCCGAACGACTGTGGTTTTGCGGAAGTGCGGACGGTTCAGCCGGTCTTGTTCCTGCGGGCGGCTAGTTTGACCGCATTGACGATCTCCGGATAGGCGGCGCAGCGGCACAGATTGCCGGAGAGATAGTCCTTGATCTCGTCGTCGCTCGGCTGCGGTTGCCGCGCCAGCAGCGTTTTCGTCATTAGGATGAAGCCCGGCGTGCAATAGCCGCACTGGAAGGCGCCGGCCTCAATGAAGGCTTGCTGTACGGGATCGAGCGCCTGCGGGGAGCCGAGACTTTCGACGGTAACCACCTCGGCGCCGTCGGCGAAGACCGCGAGATAGAGGCAGCCCGACACCGGCTTGCCGTCCACCTGCACGGTGCAGCAGCCGCACAGGCCCTGGCCGCAGCTCTCACGCGCGCCGCTCAGCGCGAATTGTCCTTGCAGCACCTCGATCAGGTTATGGTGCGGCTTCACCTCAGCCGATACGGCGCGGCCGTTGAGGGTGAAATTTATTGTGCGCGCGGCCGTCATCTCATTCGTCTCCGAGCGGCCGGTTGTCCTTGGCGCACAAGGCGCGGAACACGGCTTCCGCGGTCAGCGGCAATTCTGTCAGCCGCACGCCCACCGCGTCTTCGATTGCGTTGGCGATTGCCGGCGAGACGCCAAAGGTCGCCAGCTCGCCGACGCCTTTAGCGCCGAACGGGCCGTTCGACTGATAGGCCTCGACCGCCTCGTTCTCCATCGGCGGCACGTCGTGGATGCCGGGGATCTTATAGTCGGCGAGCGAAGCATTGGTCACCTGGCCGCCGTCGAAGTGCATCTTCTCGAACAACGTGAAGCCGAGCTGCATCAGCGCGGCGCCGGAAATCTGCGTCTCCACGATCTTCGGATTGATCGGAT